>JGI24699J35502_11133345_pt1 | contig 9985 bp, 5 predicted proteins | sample TergutMp193P4_FD_35502 | JGI IMG/M metagenome (IMG submission 35502) | reverse complement strand
TTTATTAGTCTGCCAATAACAGGAAAAGTTCCTTGGCCAAAATTCCTTCATTCCAAAATTTGGAAAAAAAGTAATTACTCAAAAATAGTCAAATCTGAACACTTTATCCCAGCTAAAAATGGGAAGAAAATGGATGCCTTACCGCGTTATGTAACTGAACAGCAATTCCAGTCCATGGTGCTAAATCTCGGAAACACTGTAAATATTGCACACTAATTACTGCTCTACAAGCAACGCTGGCCGTAGTCTCCTGAAGCAATCTGCCATCTGCTTCTTTGTGTGTCTGCCTAACCACGGGAAGCGCAACAAACACAGTAGGTTCAGTGTAGACTGAATCTATGCAGCAACAATCAAAAACAAACTCACAGCAGCACCATAAGCATGTGCTAATATAAATATCAAGACTTAGCCAACTGTCTGTGACAGAAAATACGTCAAGGTGGGCCATTACACAACCATCATGAAACTTAGATCCGCGGCCTCAGTATAATTTCACCATCACATAACTGGGTGACCTTTCGCATACCATCATCGCAGAATTATTTAGTTTGGTCAACATGCGTGAGGGGTGTAATAGAGTGGCAGAGGCCGGATAGCAAAAGTCACTGACAGAATCACAATGCATTAAGGTACGTGCGCAATCGACAGGGGGCTTACTTAATTGCCAATGAGGGGCGACTCGGCCACCTGCACCTGTCGGGATTCGAACCCCAGACGGTCCAGCCCGTAAGTAGTCGTTATTCCGACTAAGCTATCCAACTTTTCAGCCTGTGTATGCTCTGTGGTTCATATGGCGCTAAAGATTAAAATTATGGTTTCATGGGACGTCGAGCTGCGTAGTTCAGCACATAAGTTCCGACGTTTCAGAGGAAAGTGATCCCTCCACCTTCACGGTAAGGACCAGCGATCCACAATTGTTCCAGAAATTTAGAAACCACATTAAAATTCTAGGTCCCTAAAGGGTAACATGAAGTTCCATACTGAGGATCCAAAATTCTGGAGTGATCTATGAGCCTGTTATTTGGGAAAAGTCTAACAATTATACTGAAAATATTAGGTGAAAAGGTATAAAATTTACTCTCACAGAATTTGTGCACCCCTGGTAGTTTCTCGTAATGCAGGCAGCGGACTGTCTAGGCGAACCATTCTCCCACCTGTCTCCGAAGTAATACGAGATGCAGACTATTATTGCCACAACATTTGAAAAACACACACAAATTAAAACTGAACATAAGTCATATACAAATACATTTCATAGTACTGTATATGCCTACTTGCATGTACCTGTCTGAGAAACCGACTGTAATGCGTGTCCTTTCAATTATTCCAAACAACAGAACTTCAATTAGAAACCACTTCACGCCTCTTTACTTTTCTACACTGAAGATGAATGCAACACTACAAAGCACCAGTGGCAAATGAGTAAAATACGAGAATGGAATTGCCCTGATATGGGACAACCGAAGTATTCAGAAAAAAGAAAACTGTCCCATTGTCATTTCGTCCACCACAAACCCTACGTGGGATTGACCCCAGGCCTTTGCAATGAGAGACTGTTTTCTAACCAGCTGAGCAATGCCATGTGCTCAGCAGGTTCCTCCAAAATGTATCAAATCATAAGGCATCACACCCTCGAATGCCATAAGGTAAAGTCATCCATGTGGTTTAAGCTACAAGCTCCATGAATCTTTAATCTCAGCATTGAAAAGTCAATGGCAAGTTTCATCCTGAAGCTGCTTTAAGCCAGGGAAGAGGCCTCTGATACCAACTGTATGGGCCCCAGAACTGGAAAATTAACCCCGTCATCTATTCACAGGCCCATAACTTTTACAAAGTATCTCAGCTGCAGTAGTGATGGTATGATACCTACTGTCCAATAATGTTTTCTGTGAATGATTTCAATTCAGAGAGGGGGAAATTCTAGAGTTCCATCAATCTTGGGACTCACCACATGCCTGTATTTTTTCAATTAATCAGGAACATCTCTGTTTGTTACCCTGCATTATTTACATTTTTCAGTACTTCAAGTAATACACTTTATTGTAACATAAATGCAGATTCTGAATTTCTTGCATGTTTATAAAAGTGGTATAGGAATATTATTTTATCGGACAACTGTCACTTCCTGTCAACTCACTTAACGTACGCAACCCAGCATAACTTGATGTGCAACAAACATGTTTGATGTGTTATGTGTTTTAAATATGGTGAATAAAAACCTAATAATAACTGCAATACACATAACTAACTTGGATGGACCCAGACTCACAGCAAGCTAGAACAGCAGCTAGCAGTAAAGCACATGCTATCACATCACACAGTGGATGTGAGTTGTAAGATAAAATAATGTCCCTGTATAGCCTTACTTGTGACCATTTTTTTAATGGCCAGTCCAGTTGCAATTGAGAATGAATCCTGAACCAATGAATCTTCAGTAATTTAAGAGGATTGCCACTAAAAGACTTTTACTTATACAGAACACAGGACCCTGAAGGTGGAAGCTGCAGGTTCATCCAAAACATATTTACACCAGTACCATATCACATTCCAGATGGCTGTACAGTATTAGAGTATGTCATTCACAGCCACACCTCTCCCCTCATACATGCACAACCACGCACCCCACCTAATGTAAATCCTTAAATGCACCAAAGCTGATTTATTGCATGCTACCATTGTTACACGCAGAGCAAAGAGGAGAATGGCAGAGAACCAAGAAGGTAAATTTCTATCAACGAACGTTTTGTGTAACACTGAAGCCACTTTTCTATGTATTCTTAGTTTTCTGACATTTCATCTTTATGACTGACTACACAGAGCTCTAGTTGGAAAACCCAAAGGAAACAGACCACCTGGAAGACCTAGGCAGAGATGGGGGAATAATATTAAAATGGATTTTAAAAGAAATAGGCTGGGAGTGTGTGGTCAATATTAATGTGGTTCAAGATGGGGAGAACAAGTAGGGAGCTTTGCAGACATGGTAATACTGAGTCCCATAAAGTGCCGGTAATTTCTTAACTAGCGATTGGGCTTAAACTGCGAACTAGGAACCGAACCATCGGAGCTTGCAGTCAGGTAAGTTTGGAATGGCTGCGAAAACTTCACCTCAGTATTTTCGTTTTGAACATGGAAAATTTTTACCAATTCCGATATGTGACCTTTAAGGCTTTGGCTTCCCCCTCGTGCGTAAAAACCCAGAAGTCGGAAGGTTTCAAATTCTGATACAACTGCAAATATGGCCTCTACCTGGAGTGCAGTTACTGAATAAAAAGGCATCTGTTACCTCATGCATTCTATGAAGAATAGTTTTCTTTTATTCAGCAGTTCTGTTACTACACCTCGATGGATGATAGTTGTTATAAAACCCTTAATTTATCATTTAAAGTTTGAAACTAGCGGACCGATTTTAGTAATGACATCGTTTATATGATAGACATAAATTCATTTACATTAGCGCAATGTTTATGCCGGGGCGACAAGTGTTAAAACTAGTCACGTGATATTACAATTTATGTCGCATGACATACCATAACCTCACTTATTCTTCGGCAGCATGCCCTGCAGATGCAGCACGTAATACAGTTTCTTCTAGACTAGTACAATCACAGCTTCTGGCCGAAGCGTAAATCAAAGGGTCGCTTTCAAATTTTTCATATTGAGATTTCAACTCAGAAATAAAACACGAACCACAGCAAATTCCCAACACTGATAGGACATAGTGACTTACCATTAACTTCGCTGAAAGCGGATATCTCTTAATTAACAATAATGCACATAAATACTAGTTCATAACTACATTAACCACAGAGTTTTCTTACGATTATTGCACTGACCTCCCTTCCTCCTTTTACAGTTAATTTTAAGCATCAACACTAAAATTTAGTCAGTAATGGAAAATCACAGATGCCATACGCGGATAAAGCGTGTAGTGGTACGCCTGATAGTATGAGAAATCGCGACTTAATTCTTGGTCCCTAACGTTCAAAGAATCTTTTCAACCGCATTGTAATCTTATTACTTAAATTTTCATAACACTCACAACGGAAACCAAACAGTTGCGTCGTTTCAAATGAATGAACTGGAAACATTTACATTAGCACCTGTCTGATTGGTCAACGAAGAAAACTTGAAACGCTGGAAATTTGAACCGAAATCATTCAAAAAGTTTGAGGTCTCCATGGCTTGTTCACAATGATAACTTACAGGAAGCTCAATTGTGACTGAATAAAGAGTAAGTAATCGTACCCTATTCACAGCTTAAGAAACATATACCTATCAGTTTTTCACTTTGTGTCCATTCATCGATACATTTTCGTCAGGACGTGTAAATGTCAAATGCGGTTTGAAACCCTTGAGCAGTTTGAATATTTACGTTAGCTGCTGTCACAACGATCGAGCTCCTTATATCAGATTAGAGACTTTTTCATCAGAAGTACCTAATTTTCCTTCATAACCATAAATTTTATTACACAGTGTTTCGATTCACAATGGAATCATCATCAGGGGTATTCTCACATGGTGGATTTTCATACTGTAAGAAAAGTAACATAGTTGCATAAGTTACAGTATTGTTCAAAAATGTTATGTGTAACATACACGGCAAAAATGTTGAATGGAAGTGTAAAGGTTTTGAAAGTAAATTATGCGTTTTTGGTGGAAAAGTTACCCACTAATTAAATCGTGTGTTTTATTAGCACAGGAAGACATTTGCAGTAGACGTGTGCTACAGGAATTTTATTTTTGTATCTAGTTTCAAAGTGCAAAATTTTTCACGATTTACGTTTTCCGCAGCAGCTTTGAACATATTTTATTATACAATTATAATAGGGCACCCGAATACTGAAACAACGTGCACGGCAGAAGTTATTTGGTAATTCACATAAGTTATGGATAATATGTAAACTGTATATTTCTTTTTGTATCTCTTACCTCGTCAGATCTAGAAATGGTTCTGGAGTGTGAAATTTTATATTTGGTTATTCAGATTCAAAAATACAGAGTCTGAAAACTGCAAATTCATGATATTCTAACTTAGGATACCCAAGAACGTACAGCAACAAGAGTGATGTGAGTGATAACAAACATTCAGACATCTGTATCAAAGGCAAACATTTTAACCTGAAGAAGATACAGCTATTGCACTGAAGTGATCACATCAGTAGGCTACAGATTATATTCTCATTTCTAATTGAAACTGGAAGTGGAAGGGTCTTCAGTACATGGATAAGATGTAAGTGAGCAACTGGAGTTTGTGGCAGATGAAGAGGCACTGGTAGAGATTTCACATTGAGTACTTCAGTTTTTCCCTGTCATATCATTCCATCCATGAAAAACATTTATTTATCGCCAATGATATATAATAACTGCAAATGACAGCATGGTTAAATGACACACTTAAAGAATGAAGTTTGTTACATTCACTTCTGACAGAAATTAGGGCTTTTTTTTCTATTGTGTCTTTTTGTAATTGATTCTAAAATTTTGCTAGAATTATCAGACTAGTTACAAAATGCAGTAATTCGGCATTCACTGGCAGCGTTACAGTATTCTAGATAAGTTAATCATTATTGGGGATGTCTGTCATGACATAGCTTGCTAAACATTTTTTACACTTTAAGTAACCATATGCTATGGAATAGTTACTTTGCCTACTTTCAGTCGCGATTGAGATATGGCATTATATTTTGGGGAGGTTCAAAAGAAAGTATAAAGATACTGCATATTCAAAAATAGGTGGTTAGGTTAATCACAGGCTTAAAAAAACGAGAATCTTGCAAACAGAAATTCAAAGAGAATAGAATTCTTACTGTGACCTCACTGTATATTTTAGAAGTTTTGTGCTTCATAAAGAAGCACAAAGGAAGTTTGAAACAAAACTTTGTGATAGATGAGCATAACACAAGAAGTAAATATGACCTACATACTGCATTTTGCAATACATCTTTGTTTCGAAAGAGTGTGATAAATATGGGTATTAGGTTGTATAAATACTTGCCTAAAGAAATAAAAATACTTGATAATTTTAATTGCTTTAGAAATAAAGTAAAATCACTTTTATTGAGTAAATCATTGTATACGCTTGAAGAATTTTTAAACACCAAGTTAGTACAATAATGTGTATTTAGGTATGCGTATTTATGAAAATACACATATTTGCGGTAACAGATTCCACTCACAAAAGGGTTTTATTTCATATTGTTCAGTTATCGTGTTATGTTGCGTGGTTGCGAATAGATAGTGGGTTGTGTTGTAATATATGAATTGTAATCTATTGTAATTGTACTCTTAAATTGACTTGTCCAAATTTACTTATGTAAATGAATGGATATAAATAAATAAATACAATGCTGTTCATTTTAAATATACCTTTTTTAGAACTTAATTCGAACACATTGTATCATAGATGGTGATAAAACTAAAAACAACTAGTGAATTAACAGACCACTTCCAGAACTCAACAGAGCTAGAAAAAACACATTGTAAGTGACTTTAATTTGTAACAGAACCTACTGGATTTGTGCTTCTTTGATTTTGCCTGTGCCATGGTTTTCTGTGGACGTGCTACTTTCTACTCCAGATTAGTTACTGTAGCCATGCATGATTGACGTGGCTAGCAGTGGCCACTGTTACTGTAATACCATTGTGTAAAATTACTAATATTCCAACTTTTTACTCATCCTGTAAAGTTATGGTTGTAGGATTCCTTTGTATCAATTATCTTGCCATTACAGGCTGCTTTACATGGATTAACGGGTTCCATAAAATACAGTATGATTAAAAATTTTACTTCAACACATATTGAAATGTAATCTGTATGGTGATGCTAAATACAATGCATTGTTACTTTAGATGTAAATCTTTGAAAATTGTACACTAGGTGTTGACAAACCCTCTTCCCAGAACACAGTAGTTTATACAATCAAAATTGCTTTTACAGATGGCTGGGTATACACCTGTAAGTGAAGTGCACCTACCAATGCAAAATGATGACAGTGGATACTTCTCGTGTCCTCCAGATTCAGTTGCAAGCCTATATTCTGAGCCATGCAGCAACGAGAAGCTATCACATGAATTCACTTATAGGAATTGTTTTACATCAACTCCTCATTCATTGCTGTTCAATACCCCAGAAGTGTACTGTCGCGGAGCACGTCGTTCTTTAAGCCACAAAAGGAAAGCCACATCGGGAAGGTTTAACTTATTACGAAGGTCAGCTTCTGTATCATCAAATGTACAATTAAATAAATCATCATGTACCATTAGTGATTTACACAGCAAAGGTGAGTTGTCACTGGACAATGATTTTGATGGTTTGTCACTGTTAGACAATTCTTTTCATTTACAAGAAAGTGATAAACTTGATGATAGCGCTGTATGGTGTGATGTAGCAGATGTGAATGAAAATGAGTCAGGAAAAGCAAAGGCTAACAATGAAGTGGATAATATTGAACAGAAATCAGACGAGAACAATCTCATTAACTGCTGCCAGACATACATGCCAACAGCACACGACACAGGTATGCAGGATGGCAAGATTGGTAGCCAGGAGACAGTCAGTCTTTATCATTTACACCCCAGGGATTTGCCTGTTGAAGACTGTAATTTGATAACCAATAAACTTACAAAGTTGACTACGAAGAGTCTTTCACAAGACCCACTGAAGAGATGCCAAACTTCTGAAGATTTTACCCATTCTTCCATGCCATTCTCTCTAAAGTACTCTAGTCAAGAACATCCATGTTCAAATTACCAAGAAAAAGTTGACTTTTTCTCCCTTCTTGGTGAAAAGAATGATTACAGCATAATTGTGAAAGGCATACTGAGCTATCTGGAGCCTGTGGATCTAACAGCAGTAGCTTTAGTGTCCAAGACATGGAACAGGATCTGCACTTCTGACACTGATGCCTCCAGACGTATACACTGCTACGTGGAGCATAAACGGAGAAACAAGGAAAATAGTGGTTCATTGCAGGTACATAAATAATATCTGACATTAGTGAGATAAGTTAATTATAACACATGTGGACAAGCTATAAGCAACAGCAGCACCTAATTGTACAAAAATTCATTGGCAGTTACTCAGAAACATGGTTTAGTTGCTGGACACTCTTTACATTCTAGAAGGAATAGTCAGTCTTCTGGTTCAAATCCCATGTCCATGCCTCAATTTTAATGCTGTTAAGTATGTCTCTAAGTAACTGAATTTAAAATCACTCCATGAGATTTTCTATCAGAAAGATGTCTGTTCAGGCCAGTAAGGAACATGCCAAGTGCAATAAATATTAAATTTGGTAATTAAAAGTTAGTTCTCTCCAAATACCAAGATAACTGAATAGTCTTTAACATGCAGTCCTTATTTATAATTTATAAGTAATTGATGATGGATTAAAATTGATTTATCTGTCCATACAAGGTGGGTACTCTGCATGTGTTGTAAGCTTGCACTTTATGCTTTTGAAAGCAGAATGTAGTTTGTATTTAGTGCTAAGGCCTTTACAGACCTTTGGTCTAACTGGTTGAATGTGGCACATTAACCTATCAATCCAACCAACTTCTGTGTCTGTCAATTTGCATTGCCATTAGTCAAAAAAGTAAAGGAAAAGTAACTGCACACCAGAAAGGCATATGGAGGGATTAGAGGTATAGTGCCACTCATTCTTAAGCTTGGCACTAAATGGAGGAGAATTATCAGCTTAATGCCCCGAATGTTTTATCCTGACGGACAGAACCCTCAGTACCACTGAATAGGAGGCTGAGTATGCCCAAGAGCTGGTCTGCAAATTTTTGTGAAGAGACAAATGTCACCCTTGCCATGAATTGAACCATGTGTCCTTTGTTGACTGACCCATAGGCTAGCAACTATACCAACTAAGCTATCCCAGGAAATAAACAGGAGATTATAAGGTTACTGATGCTTATTTTTTTTTCCACTTTTTTAGGTGAACAAATTAGTTTCCACGCCTGCACATAACCGTCCTAGAATTCATTTAAGGCAGATCCAGAATATGGGTAATGAAGGAGTTAATAAGGCTGTACATAATCCTCCCAGTCCACCTCCAAGTCCCAGTAAACGTCGGTTTCTTCAGTTTTATAAGGTACTGTAAAGAAATAGAGAACAAGTTTACAGGGTATGGAGAGGTTGGACAATGAGTCTTAGGGTCAAATGTGTGTCTGTGTGGCAGGAGAATATTAATATCATTGATGCTACTTTATCCTGCTTGTGTTAATATGCATATTAATGAAAGTTTACTGTAACATCATGGTTACTGGAAATTAAGTGGAATAATATTCAGCTTTTACATTAATTACCTATTTTCAGCATTGTGGTTTCTATTTTTGTTGTTGCCATTTTCATTCTTACACTATGTGATCTATTGTGGATCTTAATTTACAGTTTTGGTATAGTTGTAATATACGATGAAGTTTTCAAAATATGGCTTAAAACAATTAACAAAGATCACACCACATCTCTGTTGTGTATACACACTCATTTGGAATCATATTCTAGTTTCACAAGATTATCCTCTACTTCTAAACTGTAATTACAGTGTGGGGTATCTTGAACGTATTTAGTATAGAGTGAAAATAACAAGTTACTTGCAGATTCCTACAATATTATGAGTGTAGTGGAGTCTTGCCAAACACAGAATCCATTTTCATTTTAACACACTTGTTTGTTTCCAAGCACTTACAAAATACCAGTAGTAAAAATATAGTCACCTCAAAGCACATGGAAATTTATTTTGAATAATATACAAGTACTTTTTGAAAGCAAAAGAAACATTAATGGGAGAGTTTTATGCCATAAAGCACAAAGGAATCAACCTCACTTAATACAGAGCTTGACGGAGGTGCCTGCAATTGGTGTAATCACACGAGAGTGGGAAGCAGACTCACCAGCCATGTGGTTTCATCTCAGTTGGCCAGAACCAGTCACATAAAGGTTGAAACAATGGTATTGAAATGGGTGATCATGTGTCAAAAT
>JGI24699J35502_11133346_pt1 | contig 9992 bp, 8 predicted proteins | sample TergutMp193P4_FD_35502 | JGI IMG/M metagenome (IMG submission 35502) | reverse complement strand
GTCTAGCCTCCAGGGATGCCAGTTGCGGGGGGGGGGATTATGAGATTGTGTCGGCATGGCTCTTACCGATCCTTCATCGCCAGCAAATAACTGTTTGGTGACGACCTGTTGTCCACATTGTAATCGTTGTCCGGATTGCAACCGTTGCCATACTTGTGCCCGTGCACAGTTGACTCTTGATGACCTGCTGCACCTTACCGATCATCAGATAGCTATGCTAAGCGAATACCGAGGTCCTATAACCTCGGATATTCTCGATGTCATTGGTATAAACCGAGTAGTACAACAAAAATCTGAAGTTGAACCCAAAACCACTAAAATCCGTTTCATGCAAGAAACAAATGGTTTCGACCCACTGGAGAAATATCTGAACTATGGAGTAACCGCCTTAGTTCCTGATGATTTATATAAGGAAAACGGTCGAGCGGTATATGGTAATAATGGTGATGGTCCAGTTAAAGCAGTGGTTGGTTTACTAGATTACGATGCACCCGGAACAGGGGGTTGGTCTCACCCGTGGTTGCTAATTACTATCCATAATCAGATAGGCTCACGTGAACTCTCAAATAAGCCCGGGACTTGGTATTGGTCGCAAGGTACGCAAATAGAACGCTATTATCCTCTATTTGAGCATGTAGTATTTCAACCTTATGATAGAAACAAGAGTCAACAGCCAGCCCAGTGGATGAAGCATCCAACAAATCATGACGCAATAGATCTATCACACTGCCTTAAAGTCGCCTATATAAAGTGATTCCATAAATATCTATTTGAGACTCATATGATGAACAAAAATGTAACGAAACTTATAGCCGCTCCGGTGTTGGCTGCAACGGCCTTCGTGGGCGTGGGCTTTTTTGCAAATGGCAGCAACGGCGCTGACGTTGCGGTTGTCAGCGTGCCTGTTGATGATGTCACTGCGGAACAACTTGCTTTAACGACCACTGATGAGCCTGTTGTTGAAGCAGCGGTTGAGGTTGTTGAAGATGTTAAGCCCGAACTTGTTGTGCCTGACCAGTTGCAGGAAGCTTTTGACAAATTGCAACATTCCATTGATATGGCCAACGAGGTTCGCATTGCCATGCTGCATCGAATCGGCATTGTAGAAATAGCACAACGAAACGATGCACCGTCAGATCGAAAGTTCTTAGCAATTAATTGGGTGTTGCCGGAGAACGAACTTGACCAACAGTTGCACGATACTATCGTTGAGACACTCACTAATACTAAATCACGCATGGCTGAAATCATCGAGAACAGTGGCGGTGATTATGCTGCGGCTGAAGCTCAACTTAACCAACTTCGCGAAGACTTGGTAAAAGTATACGAACCTTACGGCCCTTACGAAAATCCATTCAACTATCCGCCGCAATGGTTGGCCGCTTTACCCAACGGTGATCCACGATGGCTTCCGTATAACTCCGTGCAGCATATCGGACCTGAGATGATTCGCACCTCGCATGTTGCAGGCACAGCTAATCTTGAAGGCAATAACGGTGAAGCGCCCGGCGACATAACTCAACAATATGCTATTTCCATTGAGCCTATCATCGAGTGTTTTGGGCCAAAGCCTGAGCAATCATTCGCATGGCGCAAGAAGCAAAAGGCTACCCACATCAATGACAAGGGTTATTTGGTTGATAGTTCCGGTAACATTGATATGTATTGGCGTACAGCGCCGTGGGAGCGTCGTAAGTTTCCAAATGAGAGTGGCAATGGCGTTTGTCGAGAAATGTATCCATATACGATTTTTCAACATGCACAAGCAGCTCCTCGTTGGCTACAACCAGGACAGGGTCATGGCTTTGTGTTTCTAGATAATGTTACATTCTTTCATTACAATCAAGAAAAACAACAATTTGAGAACTTGATATCTTTATTTGATTTCGATCTTGAAGACAAGTTTAGTGGCCCGTGGGCGGCCGCCGATGCATCTTCTGCAACCTTAAATGCTAGTGAGTATGCTGTGAGAGTTAATCATGACAGCACACTTATTAGAGGTAATCTTGATTTTGAGCGTGACGAAAATGGATTTGTAGTATTTAGGCCAATGACCAATATGCCCAACCAACGTCTTGAACTTATTTTGGCTTTGGGTAATACAGGTGATGAAACTTTCCAGATTCCACAAGGTGGCTCAATAAATCGTGTATGGGACTGGGTGTATCAAGGACCAGATCAAGCAAGTGGTGGAAAATGGCGATTATTTGCACCATACGAGCGTTCCTTTCCTGCTACTGCTGCTCGATTAGCCGAAACCGATCCAGAACTTGCTGTGATTTTGGCAAAATTTGATGATGCCGAATGGCTTGCCGATTGGCGAGCTCAAATAGCTGCTTCTAATCCTAATTTGACTGGCAACTGGGATTGGGGTCCCGGGCCTGACTACCGGCCATAACCCTTAGACATATGCGTCATCACACATCACATTTAAGGAGAATGCTAGTGAAAAAGAAAAAGCTTTCTATTGTTGGTACTGCATTAGTCGTAGCGTGTCTATTCGGTGCATGCGGAAACCAGAGCGAAGCAGTATCTGAAAAGAAACTCGTTGCTGATGTCATTGAGCCTGAAACCGTTGCAACCGAAGAACTGGCGATTGACGAAGCAACTGCGCCTGAAACTATTGAGGTTGAGGAAGAAGTTGTTGAATTGAGTGACTCGCCTTTGGTTGGTCGCTGGGAAACTTCTGAATGGCTCGGATTTGGTGATGATTTCGTACCAGATTTTGATATTCAATTTCGGGAATTCAACGCTGATGGCACTGGAACTAGTAATGCGAGCGGTCGTCAGATAATAAATATTACGTGGACTATTTTAGCAGGAGACATTCTGGAGATAACCAATCCAGCCAATGATTATGTAGCAAATTGGGATTATACCATCACGGATGATACTCTTACATTGTATAAAGATAGCGGTGGCCCTCTCTTAACATTCGAACGAGCAGCCGGTTGATCTATCTTATTCGCCTAATGAAGATATAAGATGCTGATTCAAGTCAACGCTCCCCAGAAAGTCCAGAAAAATGACCATTAACCATAAAAATCGCATAGGTTGGGCTGCTACTATTGTAGGTAGTTTGGCGTTTGGTGCTGCTGCATTCGGTGTTAACACGCTTTTAGGTTCACCGATTAACGCCTTTGCTTCCGACGCTGCAACCGTGGCAGAAACTTCCGAAAATCAAGATGTTGCGACTGACAAAGTGGTAGATGTTGTTGAGGATGAAGCTGTTGAAGCTGTAATTGCTGAACCTGTCGAAATTACGGAAGATTTGCAATGGTTTAAGGATTTAGCGGAATACGATAGAGACTGGGTGTGTACTTTCTTTACTGTAAGTGGTGAAAATATTACCGCGCGAGTGGGTGACAATATAACATTACCGGCTGGAAATACTCGACATGACGGTACATATAATTCTGGCGCGCAACCTCAGACCTTTACAATTGTTGGCACTACCCCTGAAGAAATGCAAACAATTATCAATACTTTTTACAACGTAGCACGTTGTCACAACTCGCTGGGTGTGGAGGTTGAACTTACGCCTTGGGATTACATTAATCGTACTGCCCCAAGCAACACCCCGCCTCTTTCGCAAGAGGAAATAGAGCGCTTAGGTTCTCGTGTCCATCACTCCGAGTTATTCCCTGAGATTTGGCCGTAAACCCGAGGAAAGCCCAAAAATTCGCTTTTCTTGATTAACAATCGGAGTTACAACAGGAAGTGCATCTGCTCATTCAATAGTACATTGGTTTTGGCGCGCGCCACTAGCAGCGTTTTCTAGCCAATATGGTGGCACAGAACTGAAAAAGCGTGGCAGTCGCGCTTGTTTCGTATTCCAAAGACTTCCGGTGTCAACATGCTGTGCCCGCCGGGCAAGCGCTGACTAAATACCATGACTAAACTGGAAACCATCACTATAACACCATGTCAAAGTGCTAATACACGAATCCTCTCGTCTCCGCAAAACGTCGCTTCGCGACGTTTTGCGGCATGCTCAATCGGCTCGGTGGTTCACGAACAAGTTCGCAACCACTCTCGCCTCAATCGCATGACCCGCTAGCTTGATTTGCTGTGCGACGTTTTGCGGTTTGCTTCAATCGCCTCAGCAGTTACGAGCAAGCTCGCACTGCGTTCGGCTCAATCGCACAGCCCGCGATGCGCTTCGCGCAATCGGCGGCATGCTCAATCGACTCGGCAATATGCGAGCAAGCTCGCCATTGCTCTCGCCTCAATCGCATGACCCGCTAACTGATTTTGCTTCGCGACGTTTTGCGGTGTGCTTCAATCGCCTCAGCAGTTACGAGCAAGCTCGCACTGCATTCGGCTCAATCGCACAGCCCGCGATGCGCTTCGCGACGTTTTGCGGCATGCTCAGTCGGCTCACGCTCCGTTCGCCTCACGAGTTGCACTCGCAGTTGGCATTAGGCTTAGTTAGTGATGGGCCTAAAACAACTGCGTCAGCGCTAAAATGCCGCAAGTAACCATATTCGGCATCGTGGCCGCATTTTGTGGCGGCGTTTTCGGCGCGATCATAGGTGGACTCCTTTCGTTTATCCTGATGGGCATGCTGGTGCTAATCGGCATCGTGACTGCAATAACGGGCGGTGGATCCGGATTTCTCGCCAACGTCGCGTGGGGGCCGATGTTTGGCCCACATATCGGTTTACTTGGGGGCGCGATTGCCGCAGCTTATGCATATCAACGTGGCTATTATCCAGATGGCAAACAGATTTCTAAGTCGCTAATAACCCTAAAACGGTTCGACATTTTGTTAGTCGGCGGGGCAACTGGAATTATCGGGTACCTATTTGTGTCCGCACTTGAAGCTATTCCGGTATTAGGCGATCACCTTGACGCTATTGCTGTTGCCATTTCACTTACTATGATTGTTGGCCGGTTAGCCTTTGGAAAGCGGGGCTTACTTGGGTTGCGGGATATTTCCGCAGCTGACAGGCACTCAGAACAAACTGCAAAAAGGGAGCTTTGGCGCACGCAATGGCACAGCAAAACTAGCTTCTGGGTACCCTACCAACATAGTTGGCTAGCGGTGGTGTCTCAAGGTTTAGTAGTGGGCGCGCTAGCCGCCGTGCTAACACTATTAATGGTCGCGATATTTCCCGATGCTGCTGCCGTCGTGCATGAAACCGCTTTCGCCTTATCGGCCATCTCGCTTATCGGCTTGTTAGCCACCCAGTATATTCCGATCACGCATCATCTGACCCTGCCCGCAGCCACAGCCGTAAGTTTGTTTATCATACCCGCAACCGCAGACTTCGGGAATGTGCAATCGGTTATGTCTATTATCGCCGGAGCCATCGTCGGCGCTGTAGTCGGCGCAATTGGCGGTATCACTTGCGAACTATTCGCCCGCCTTTGGCTGATGCGCGGTGATACTCTTATTGATCCGCCCACCTTAACAAACGCTGTACTGCTGACATCATTGGCCATTGCGGCAGCGCCCAGATAGAACACTTAAATAGCCGCAAAGAACAACCGATAAAAATAGCTGTTAAGAATGGTGCTGATAAGCCGTATTGTGCGCCCCCGGCACGCCCCACTTCTCAGGCAATTCATCCGAAGCGTGTAATGCCTTTGCCCGCTCAATGATGTGTTCGTGAACTTCTTGTCGATCCGCCCGCGAGCGGCCATAACTCAAAATGGCATCACGCAAATCCTCGCGATTAGCAATCGGATACGAACCGTCTGGCAGCGCCCAACCCTTAGCCGCCGCCTCTCGCCGCTGTTCCGCCGTCCACGTCGCCATCATTCCTCCAGCCATAGTTCCGAACTAGAAATTCCAGTCCGCCTGTCAGCCATCTTACGCCTACCCAGGGTGTGACGGACAAGTTTCCGCCAAAGTTCAGTTTGGCGCGCGTGCACCGCCTAGAGCTGGCACCTTTCCCGTAGGCTAAGGCTGGAATAATGCTCGGACAAGGGACACAGAGGACTTAACGATGCTGATTAAGCTTTGGCGGCGGTACCTGAAACCCTATTGGCCTGCCATTGTAGTGTTGATGGTGCTGCAACTGTTGCAAACGCTCGCGTCACTATACTTACCGTCGCTTAACGCTTCCATCATTGACAACGGCGTTACCCTTGGCGACATTCCCTACATTTGGCGCACGGGCGGTTTGATGCTGGGCATCTCGTTGCTGCAAGTGGCCTGTGCGATTGCCGCGACAATCATCGGCGCCCGCGTTGCGATGTCTTTTGGGCGAGATTTGCGCAGCCAAGTTTTTGATAAAGTGCAAAACTTCTCGGCAGAGGAAATGGGTAAGTTCGGCGCTCCCACGCTTATCACTCGTACCACTAATGACGTTCAGCAAATCCAACAAGTGGTAATGATGTTCTTTACTATTATGGTAATGGCGCCGATGATGTTAGTGGGCGGCATCATTATGGCATTACGTGAGGATCGGGGGTTATCCTTACTGATCCTTGTGGTGGTTCCAGTTTTGGGCATCTCTATTGGTCTAGTGCTATGGCGGATGATTCCTTACTTCAAAAAGATGCAAGAACGCATTGATGCGATGAATGGGGTGTTACGCGAGCAGATTACCGGTTTAAGGGTGGTGCGTGCCTTTACGCGTGAGGAAACTGAAGTACAACGTTTTGATGTTGCTAATAAGGCGCTTTATGACGTGTCATTAGGGGCTGGGCAACTGATGAACTTGGCCTTCCCGCTGGTGTTTTTGATTATGAACCTTTCCTCTGTTGCGGTGATTTGGTTTGGCGGGCATCGCGTTGATTCCGGGGCCATGCAAGTTGGCCAACTTACCGCATTTCTAACTTACTTAATGCAGATTCTGATGTCGGTTATGATGTCAACGATGATGATGGTGATGCTCCCGCGCGCCTCAGTAGCAGCCGACCGCATTGGCGCTGTGCTAGATACCGAGCCGAATATCCATGACCCAGCTCAGGCCGTGCCATTATCGGCTTTGGATGGTGGGCGCGGGCCGCGTGGCGAGGTCACGTTTGATCATGTGGAGTTCCGTTATCCGGGTGCGGAGGCTCCGGTTTTAGAGGACGTCACCTTTACTGCCGAACCGGGGCAGATGACCGCGATTATCGGTTCCACGGGCGCTGGCAAAACCACGTTACTAAACTTAATCCCTCGGTTGTTTGATGTGACCAATGGCCGGGTGCTAATTGACGGCGTGGACATTCGCGAGTTTAACTTAGAGGATTTAGGCTCCCTTATCGGTTTGATTCCGCAAAAGGCATTTTTGTTTAGCGGTACTGTGCGTTCTAATATGCAGTTTTCTAAACCAGATGCCACCGATGATGAGATTTGGCAGGCGTTACGCACTTCGCAATCCTCAGATTTTGTCGAGCGCTTACCAGAAGGCTTGGATTCGCATGTGAACCAGGGCGGCACGATGTTCTCGGGTGGCCAACGCCAGCGGTTATCCATTGCGCGGGCAATTGTGCGGCGGCCAAAGATTTATCTATTTGATGACTCTTTCTCGGCTTTAGACTATGCTACGGACTCTAGGCTGCGGCACGCTTTAAAACCGGTTACTAGTGACGCTACGGTAATAGTTGTCGCCCAGCGGGTGGCCACTATTCGCGATGCCGACCAAATACTGGTGTTAGAACATGGTCGCATTGTTGGGCGCGGCACCCACAATGAGTTAATGGCCACTAATGAGACCTACCAAGAAATCGTCGCTTCGCAAATGTCCTTGGCGGAGGCTGCATAATCATGAGTAACGAGGAAACCAAGCATACTGAACCACCACGGGGCGGCTTTGGTGGTGGCCGTGGTGGCGGCGGGCCGTTCCGTGGTGGTGGCGGGATGGGCGCTCCCGTCCAGAAGGCGCAAGATTTTAAGGGAACAGTACGGCGGCTGATCGCCTATTTGGGGCCGGAACGCCCTAGGGTGCTAATGGTGCTGATCTTAACTGCCATCGGCGTGGGTTTATCCGTGGTAGGGCCGCGCATTTTGGGTAATGCCACCAACGTCCTATTTGAGGGCTTTATTGGTCGGATGATGGAACAGATGGGAGTGCCCGCTGGCACTCCGGGTTCCGCGATTGTCGAACAATTGCGCGCCCAAGGGCAAGACCAGATGGCGAACATGTTGGCCAACATGCCCAATGTGGTGGCGGGTAGCAGCATTGATTTCACGCGCTTAGGCGAGATCTTAATGTTAGTTATCGGTTTGTACTTACTGTCATTCCTGTTTAACTGGATTGCCAACCGCACTATGACTAAGGCCGTACAAAATACCATGCTGCGCTTGCGGCAACAGGTCGAATATAAACTCCACCGGGTGCCATTAAGTTATATTGACAGCCAAGAACGCGGCGAGATACTCTCTCGCGTCACTAACGACATTGATAACGTCTCGCAAACTATGACGCAGAGTTTCGCGGAATTATTCCGCAGCGTTTTAATGGTGTTTGGTGTGCTGATTATGATGTTGACGATTAACTGGCAGTTAGCGCTTATCGCGTTGATTACCGTGCCGTTAGCTGGGTTTATCACGATGAAAATCGCCAAGCGTTCGCAACCGCAGTTCGTGGAGCAATGGGCTTCTACTGGGCGGCTGAACTCGCACATTGAAGAGATGTTTACCGGGCAGTCGCTCGTTAAGGTTTACGGGCAGCGGCAAGCGTCAGCGGATAAGTTCGCGGTAGAGAACGAGGCGCTTTTTGAGTCGTCGCAAAAGGCGCAAGCCATTTCCGGCACGATTATGCCGACGATGGGCTTTGTGGGCAACCTAAACTTTGTGCTAATCGCAGTGGTTGGTGGGTTAAAAGCGGCCAGTGGCGCACTTACCATCGGTGGCATTCAAGCGTTTATCCAATACTCGCGGCAATTCACCCAGCCTATTTCGCAAATTGCTTCCATGATGAATATGCTGCAATCCGGAGTCGCATCGGGCGAGCGGGTATTTGGCCTGCTTGATGCTCCAGATCAGATTGAGGATCCCGAAAATCCCGAGCGGCTTGGTACCGTGCGCGGTCGTGTGGTGTTCGATGATGTTTCATTCTCTTATGTACCCGATAAACCGCTGATTGAGCACTTAGATCTAGTGGCCGAACCGGGCGAGACGATTGCCATTGTCGGGCCAACGGGCGCTGGTAAGACCACGCTGGTAAATCTGATTATGCGGTTCTATGACGTCAATGATGGCAGTATCACCATTGACGGTATTGATATCCGCGATTTGACGCGGCAAGATTTACGCTCCCGCATTGGAATGGTGTTACAGGATACCTGGCTATTTAAGGGCACCATTGAGGACAACCTGAAATATGGTGTCAATCGCTCTATCACTGAGGAAGAATTCTTAGCTGCCACTAAGGCGTGCCACGTAGATTCCTTCGTCCGTACTTTGCCAGATGGCTACCAGACTAAGTTGGATGGGGAAGCCTCGTCACTATCGGCTGGCGAAAAGCAGTTGCTCACCATTTGCCGGGCGTTCTTGGCCGACCCGGAAATCCTAATCTTGGACGAAGCAACGTCATCGGTAGATACCCGCACCGAGGTGTTGGTGCAACAAGCGATGAATGCGTTGCGGTCAGGGCGCACTTCGTTTGTTATCGCGCACCGGCTCTCCACCATCCGCGATGCTGACAAGATTGTGGTGATGGAGGACGGTCACATCGTCGAAGTTGGCAACCATGACCATCTGCTGGGGCAAGGCGGCGCTTACGCTCGGCTGTACCAATCTCAGTTTGAGGCTCCTGCCATTGAAGAGGAAGCCGCCGAGGATGAGGATCCCACGCACTTTATGGTTACCCAAGTGGTCGCCAACCGGCTGGCGCATAGCAAGCGCAACGTCAACCGCCGCCACCCAGTAGTCGTCGTCCGCGAGTAAGGCTTAAACGGCGCAGTAACGCTACGGCCCTTGGAGCAAATGGCAACCGGGCTGGGTCTAATGCCAGCCGGTTGCCCGACTAAACTTTTAGCCCCACTAAAGGGTCTGGTGTTCGATGACGTAGTCCACGCAGGCCGTTAGGGCTTGGACATCGGCGGGG
>JGI24699J35502_11133347_pt1 | contig 9994 bp, 4 predicted proteins | sample TergutMp193P4_FD_35502 | JGI IMG/M metagenome (IMG submission 35502) | reverse complement strand
TTAGGCCGCTCCCCAGAGTGGGTAAACATCACGCTTGATTTAGGTGATGGACCCAAGCAATACCAACGGGATACTAATACCATGCCCAACTGGGCGGGTAGCTGTTGGTATTATTTAAGATACTTAGACCCATTACGCGGCGAGGCGAACGAGGTTATCGAAAAGCCAGTTGAGAATTACTGGATGGGGCCGCATCATAACAATACTTCAGGCGCTGCTGGGGGTGTTGATTTATATATCGGCGGCGTCGAGCACGCGGTGCTGCACCTGCTATATGCAAGGTTCTGGCATAAAGTCTTATTCGACTTAGGCTATGTCAGTTCCATGGAACCATTTGGCCGGTTATTTAACCAGGGGTACATCCAGGCTTATGCCTATACCGATGACCGGGGTGTTTATGTCCCGGCGTCTCAAGTGACTGGAGATGAGGCTACTGGGTTCGAATATAACGGGGAAAAGGTCAACCGCGAATTTGGCAAGATGGGTAAGTCGCTAAAGAACGTAGTGACCCCAGATGAAATGGCGCGCGACTACGGCATTGACACATTCCGCACTTTCGAAATGGTGGGCGGACCACTTGATATCTCTAGGCCATGGGAAACCAGAGATGTCATCGGCTCGCAACGCTTTTTGCAAAGGTTATGGCGCAATGTCATTAACGAAGAAACCGGCGAAGTCACAATAACAGATGAGCCAGCCGACCTCGCCACTAAGCGCCTAACGCATAACACTATTAACGATGTCACTATTGAGTTGGCCAATATGCGACCCAATACGGCCATCGCCAAACTTATTGTGCTCAATAACCACTTGACCGGCCTCAACCCGGTACCGAGGGAGGCCATCGAGCCTCTGCTACTGATGCTGGCACCCATTGCGCCGCATATCAGCGAGGAATTGTGGGAGCGCCTCGGCCATCCGGAGTCACTGGCAAGGCATCCATTCCCCGTCGCAGACCCACAGTATTTAGTGGCCGAAACGGTGACCTGCATCTTGCAAGTAAATGGCAAAGTACGCTCCCGCATCGAGGTGTCACCTGACATCACGGACGCGGAGCTAGAGCAGGCCGCCCTAAACGATGAGGGTTTCCAGCGCGCCATTGAGGGTAAGCCAATCCGCAAAACCATCGTCCGCGCCCCCAAACTAGTCAATGTCGTAGTGTAAAACGCGCAGCGGCGGCGAGTGGGACGGTTAGTTCGGGTAAGGTGCTGGCCGTGACTAATGTTGAGCATCATGCGCCATACGAAATTGCGCGCCCGGAAGACACCGTTGACGGGTTTATTCGCCAGTATCTGCGGGCGCTAACTTATACCCAAGGCATTGCGCTTAATCGCGCTTCATTAAATGACAAGTACCTAGCGTTAGCCAACACGGTACGCGCTTATCTGACTTCGCGCTGGAATAACGTGATGGAACAGCAGATTGAGCATCCGGCTAAGGGCGTTGCCTACCTGAGTTTGGAATATCTGCTCGGCCGCCAATTGGATAATGACTTGTTGGCCGCTGACTTAACGGAAATTGCCGAAGAAGGTCTAAAGCGCCTTGGCATCTCGTTGGATGAATTACGGCAACAAGAGCCAGAGCCTGGTTTGGGTAATGGTGGTTTAGGCCGCCTAGCTGCCTGCTTTATTGACAGCTTAGCCACGATGAATATCCCGGCTATTGCCTATGGTATTCGCTACGAATATGGCATTTTCAAGCAGACTTTTGTTGATGGCCGCCAGGTTGAAGTAGCCGATAACTGGTTACGTTCTGGTGAGCCTTGGGCTTTGGCTCGGCCAGAACAATCGGTAACGGTTGACTTTGGTGGTACCACGGATAAGTACACCGATGATGATGGCGTTGAGCACACTAAGTGGATTCCAGCTTGGTCGGTTGTCGCGGTTCCTTATAACTACATGGTGCCAGGCTATGAAAATGGTCGCGTCAACACCTTACGCCTCTGGAGCGCCCGGGCTACGGATGCCTTTGACCTAAAGATCTTCAATTATGGCGATTATGCCGATGCTGTAAGGTCGCAAACCTCAGCAGAAAACATCTCCAAGGTGCTTTACCCAGAGGATTCCACCCCGCAAGGTAAAGAATTACGCTTGCAACAACAGTACTTTATGGTGTCCGCCTCATTGCATGACTATATTGACCGGATTATCGGCCCAGACTTCGATTTGCATAACCTGGCCGACCGCATCACCTTCCAATTGAACGACACCCACCCGGTAATTGCCATCCCGGAACTCATGCGAATTCTGATGGATGAAAAAGGCTTTAGTTGGGATGAGGCTTGGGCGGTTACTTCCCAAGTATTCGCCTATACTTGCCACACTCTGCTGCCAGAAGCCCTGGAGGTTTGGCCGGTAGAATTGATGGAGAAGTTGCTGCCCCGGCATATGGAAATCATCTACAAGATTAATGAGAAATTTGTGGCTGAAGTACGTGAGTGGTCGGGTGGCGACGAGATGTTGGTACGCAATATGTCTATCATCCAAGAGCATCCGCAACGCGCTGTTCGGATGGCATATTTGGCAACTGTGGGCGCCAAGGCTGTTAACGGCGTGGCCGAACTCCATTCGGAATTGTTGAAAGATAAGGTCTTAGCCGACTTCGCCCGCTTGTGGCCGGAGAAGTTCACCAACGTCACCAACGGCGTCACCCCACGGCGATTTGTCAAGCTGGCTAATCCGCTAATGTCCAATCTAATTACCGAGCATATTGGTGATGGCTGGGTAACCGACCTTGAAGAGTTCAGAAAGCTGGAACCGCTGGCTGATGATCCCGCTTTCCGCCAGAAGTGGCGCGACGTTAAGCAAGCCAATAAAGTGCGGCTCGCTAAGTTCTTGAAAGAACGCAATGACCTGGATGTTGACCCAAATACCATGTTCGATGTCATGGTAAAGCGGTTGCATGAATACAAGCGCCAACTGCTAAAGGCATTGCATGTGGTAACGCTTTATGACGGCATCAAGTCGGGTGAAATTGACGTTAATACGATGGTGCCAAGAACGGTAGTGTTCGGCGCTAAAGCTGCCCCTGGTTATGCCATGGCAAAGGAAATCATTGCCCTGATTAACCATATCGCGGCAACGGTTGATGCCGACCCAGAGGTGTCCAAGGTATTACACGTCGTATTCCCACCGAACTACGATGTCACCGTGGCCGAAACGTTGATTCCTGCTGGTGATATCTCCGAGCAGATTTCGTTGGCTGGTTTGGAAGCCTCTGGTACTGGCAATATGAAGTTTGCTCTGAATGGCGCTTTGACCGTGGGCACGGATGATGGCGCAAACATTGAGATTCGCGAATTGGTGGGCGACGACAACTTCTTCTTGTTTGGTATGAGCGAGCCAGAAGTTGCGGAGTTAAAGAAAGCCGGTTACCAGCCGAGCAAGTATTATGAGGATGACCCGAAACTCAAGCGCGCGATTGACCTGATCGCGAATGGCGAGTTCTCCAGTGGGGATAAGCAAATGTTTGAGTCGGTCGTCTCTAACTTGCTTTATGAAGACCGCTTTATGGTGCTAGCTGACTTTGCGTCGTACATTAAGGCGCAAGAGCGGGCAGAGGCTGCTTATAAGAATCAAGATGATTGGGCGCGCAAGTCCATTCTGAACGTAGCGCGGTCAGGTTATTTCAGTTCTGACCGTTCTATCCAAGACTATTTGGATAAGATTTGGCATGTAAAGCCAGTGCCGGTGGACTATTTGGATGAGCCGCCTTTCCATGTCCATGTCAGTGCGCATGAAGCCGAAGAGTCGGATATCGTGCAGTAACAAAACACGCAATGAATCACCGGGATTGAGGTAGGTCGAAATAGCCAACCTCAATCCCGGTGGCATTTACTAAGGGATGACGATGCCGAGTACCAATAGCCTAGTTCGACGTTATCATGCGGCGAAAAGTCGGAAAGCCGCAACCAATTTTCCCGATATAGCAACCGCGCCGGTAACTGGGGTGCGAGTGGTGACGGATTCAACGGCATCCCTGCCGAAGATCGCGAAAACCGGCCACGGCCCCGTCATCGTGCCATTAGCTGTTTATACCCCAGATGGCCCGGCATTAGAAGGTAGCCATATCTCGGCCAATCAGGTAGGCGAATTATTGCGTAAAGGTGAGCAATTCTCTACCTCGCAACCCAGCCCAGAGGCTTTCGCGGTGGCTTATCATGTCACTCCAGATATCGGTGCCATTGTGGCGATATTCTTATCAGGTTCGCTATCCGGAACCTATCAATCCGCCGTGCAAGCGAGTAAACGAGCCATCGTGCCGGTAACTGTTATTGACTCGCGCACTACGGCGATGGGTTTGGGATTTGCGGCGCTCGCGGCAGCTGAATGTGCTGCGGCGGGGCAAACCGCTGAGCATGTCGCTGAGCGGGCCCGCGAGGTGGCGGCAAGCGCTAGAGTGCGATTCTTGGTTGATTCGCTCAATCACCTGAAAAGTGGTGGTCGGATTTCGGCTGGCACCGCCGCTTTTGGCACCGCTTTAGGTGTGCGCCCAATTTTGGAGATGCGCGATGGCCGGGTGGAATTGGCTGCGCGGGTGCGGACTAAGACGGCTGCCGTCGAGCGCCTTGTGGCTTTGACTGTTGCAGACGGCGAGCAGATGGCCAACGCGGTGTATGCGGCTCAACATTTGGACGCCCATGATCGCGGCGAAAAGCTTGCCCGCCGGTTGCAAGCTGCGGGCGCGGCTGAGGTGACCGTCTCGCCGTTGAGTGCGGTGCTGGGCGCCCATGTTGGCCCTGGTGCTGTTGCTACTGTGGTGGCCGATTGGGGCGACCACCAGCACTAGCGCCACCATCGCTGTTTGATTGGTTGGCTGGCGTCCGAAAACGTTTACGGCCTTCCGTTACCACATCGTGATAAAAGCCAGTTTTGGTGTCGTTACTGCAACCAAGATTGTCCACAACCCTAGTTTGCTTACTTGTTCGCGGTTCGGCTGTGGATATCGGTTTTTTGCTGTCCGGGGTGCCCGCTAACTTTGGCAGCATGACGGAATCTTTCGATGCCTCACTCACTCGCTTGCGGCAAGCGCGCTCAAATGTTGTGGCAGTTGCGCCGGAACGCGTTGTTGGAGACCCGGCAAGCGCTCAGCAATACCTTGACACAGTTTTACCGGCGCCACCTGCGGTTGAAGCGCACGCTAGGTCATCCCAATCCCAACAACTCGCTTCCCCGGCGGCTCGACTAGCGACGGCGGCGGCTGGACAAGTGCCTGGCTTGGCCAACGATGCCTTGGCTGGGAAGAAAGTGCGGATTGACCTCGCGCCCAAGGCGGCGTTGGCTGCCGTGCTGGCGCTATTGACGTTGGGCGGCGGGGTGGCGGCGGCGTACGCTTGGACGGGTGTCCACAGCCAACGGTTGCCGAGCACTGTCATTGAGTTAGCCGACCCGGTTCAGGGGGGTGCTTCCGTCGGTGCCCTTCCCACGCCCGCCGATGCCCTCCCCACACCCGCCGATGCTCCGGACGCAACTTCACCGGATGAAGGTTCGCCAGCCGAGCGAGCCGTTGCTGAATTAGTCGTCCATGTTGCCGGTGCGGTGGTGACCCCCGGCATTGTTACGGTACCCGAGGGTGCTCGGGTGGCAGATGCCCTCAGCTTGGCTGGCGGGGCAACGACCGATGGCGAAGTGGATGCCCTCAATTTGGCTCGCGTGCTAGTGGATGGCGAAAAGATATATGTGCCAAAAGCTGGTGAAGTTGCTCCGATAGATATTGCTCTGCAGTCTGGGAGCCAACTGCCAGCAGCGTCCAGTCCGGTGCAGCAGGCACAGATTAACCTAAATACCGCCGATGCGAATGGCTTACAACAACTGCCTGGGGTCGGGCCAGCAATCGCAGAGCGCATCATCAAATGGCGGCAAAATAATGGTGAGTTTAGGTCGGTTTCTGAATTGCAAGAGGTAAAAGGAATCGGGCCGACCATCATGGCTAATATCGCTGGTTTAGTGACGGTGTGATTACCGTGGACTTTCGCCTTGCTCCGACATTTATCGCGCTATATGTGGCGGCTTGGAGTTTGACTGCTTTTGGCGACTCCGGCCACGCTGCTTTGTTATTCGCGTTACTCGCTGGCGCTGGGTTGTGTTATTGCTTAATGGCTGTGTTCCGCAATCAACCGGCCCGGGCTACTGACCTAGTTGCGGGCGCCGGCTTGGTGCCGAAACGTGCTGGGTCAGCAACTGGTAGCCAATCCGTAACCTCAAAGGGCGCCCAACTTATCGCCCAGGTGGCCGTAGTTTCTACCGCCTTGGCGCTCATGAGCGGCGGTTTGGCCTGGCGGCAACATTCGGCGCAACCCCTCAAAACCGCAATTAAACAATCTGGCATTGTAGTCCTTACCGGAAAAGTGGTTACCGAGCCAAAGCCAGCACCGTTCGGCTCCGCGTTTACCTGGGATCTGCAAGTAGCCAATTCTGGGCGGCTCAAAGTAATCGGCGCACAGGTGCCATATCGGGCTACCGTACAGGTCGAAGGCACACTCAAGCCATTACCCACAAATACGGCAAGTGATAAAGCGCTGGGCCAACTTGAAGCCGCAAGTGTGCAACTAGTCAGGCAACCAAATATCCTTTGGCGCCAAACTAATACGTTGCGCTCCGCGTTGCTGAGTATCTGCACTACGTTATCGCCGCAAGCTGCTGGGTTAGTGCCTGGCATGGCGATTGGTGATATCTCGCGATTACCGCCAGACTTAAAAGCCGCCTTCAAAAAGACTGGCCTATCACATTTAACTGCGGTTTCCGGCGGCCACTTTGCAATCATTATGCTGTCAATTAACACAATGTTGAGTAGGGTGCGGCCACGGCGCGGGCTGCGCCTAATAACTTTTAGCGCAGTCTGTTTGGGATTCGTGATGTTAGTGCGACCCGAGGGCGCTGTCGTGCGGGCGGCGGCGGTTTGTGCCATCGCGATTCTAGGCACAGCGCTCGGACGGAAGGCCGCTGCCGTACCAGCCATATGCGCGGGCGGGTCGGTGCTCTTACTCCTTGACCCTTGGCTAGCGCGCAATTATGGGTTTGCGTTATCTTGTGCGTCTAGCGCCGCGCTAATGCTATTTAGTGCGCCCTTGGCGGCGAAATTGGCGCCTTGGCTCGGGGAGAGGTTGGCATATTGGGTAGCCGTCCCCATGACAGCAACAGCTGGTTGTGCCCCAATTTTGGTCTTATTGTCGCCATATTTGCCAAACGCTACGGTGCTGGCGAACCTGGCGGCTTTGCCGGTAGTCGCCCCTGCGACGCTAACAAGCCTAGTAGCGGCGTTGCTGGCTCCGGTGCTACCTGGCTTCGCCACTGTGGTAGCGCGGGTGGCCGCCACATTCACGGCTTACCTGGCTGGTGTTGCTACTTTATTTGCTGGTTTGCCGGGCGCGCAAACCCCGTGGTTTAGGGGCGTGCCCGGAGCGCTCTCATTAGCCGTGCTCTTGATCCTTATTGGCCTTGCGGTGGCTCGCTGGCGGCCTACGGGTTGGCCCGCACATTGGCACCAATACGCCCAGGGCGTCAAATATCAAATCCCACGCCAACTTAAAGCCAGCAAACAACGCTATAAATACGGCGTCCCCAATCGGAGCGACCGGTGGTTATTCGGCGGTAGCTTGGTAGTGACGATATCTATGCTGTTTGCTATTTCGCTTGGCGGCACGGCTGCGATATTACGATCTCGGTCCCTAGATGTGCCATCGGATTGGCTGGTTGCCTTTTGCAACGTCGGCCAGGGCGATGCCATGGTGATGCGAACTGGCCAGCGCGCTGGCATTGTGGTGGATGTCGGGCCGGATGACTACCCGATCAATGACTGCCTTACCGAGTTAGGCGTGGATCGGATTGACCTGCTAGTGCTCAGCCATTTTCACGCCGACCATATCGGCGGGCTACGCGGTGCGTTGGCAGGCCGAAAACTAGCGGCAGCATTGGTACCAGACACTTGCGACCTAGGGACTGGGGTGATTCAACAACTGAACGCCGCGAGCGCGCAAGTCATCGTCGCTGAGCACAATCTGGCTGGGGAAGCGGGGCGAGTGGCTTGGCAGGTTTTGGGCGATATGACAAGTGGCGAGTCTGCCAGCTGCGCTGCGGATTCTGAACTAAGCAACTACGAGAGTCCAGACCTTAATGACAAATCTTTGGCAATTAAGCTTTCGATACCAGGTAGTAGCTCAGAAGCGACGTCTAAGGCCATGGGTAATTCCCCAGCCAACGCGATTGACGTCATTGCGTTGGGCGACTTGGAGCTGCTGGGCCAAGAACAATTACTAAACTGGCTACAAGGCCAAGAAGAGCAGATTGGCGGGAGCGCCAGAATAGTCAAAGTGGCACATCACGGTTCGGCAAAGCAGTCCTATGAGTTAGCGCGCTATCTTAAACCGAGAGTTGCAGTTTTCTCGGTCGGAGCAAATAACACCTTTGGCCACCCCACCGACCGGGCGTTAAGCATGTATGAACAGTTGGGTGCACTAACGGTCCGCACGGACCAATGCGGTACGGCAGTGTTTTCCGAGCACGGGGATGACCTTGCGTTGGTCTGCCTCGCCAATTAAGCATACCCTAACTAAGGGCTGGATACCCCCTGGCAGAAACGCTTGCTAGTGACTGCATCCCCACCAAGTGCGCCATTTGGCGCTGCTAATACAGCCGTGTTAGGATTGACGGCGGTATTGCGGGATAAGATTGCGTCAGTCTCGCGGTATCGGCGGGAGCCAGAAGTGCGCGCCCGATAATCGCGGGCGCACGCAAACTTTGTAGAAAACACAATTCCAGGAGGATTATAGTGGCAAAGGTCAAGTTCGAGCGGACTAAGCCGCACGTTAACATTGGCACCATCGGGCACGTTGATCACGGTAAGACGACTCTGTCCGCTGCGATCTCAACCAATCTCGCCAAGAAGTACCCTGCATCTGAGGGCTACTCCGCAAACCAAGTCGTTGACTTCAACGGCATTGACAAAGCGCCTGAAGAGAAGCAGCGCGGCGTTACCATCAATATTTCGCACATTGAGTACGAAACCCCGAAGCGTCACTATGCACACGTTGACGCCCCTGGCCACGCCGACTATATCAAGAACATGATCACCGGTGCTGCTCAGATGGACGGCGCTATTCTGGTGGTTGCTGGTACTGACTCGGTTATGCCGCAGACCCGCGAGCACGTGTTGTTGGCTCGCCAGGTTGGCGTTCCTTACCTGTTGGCTGCCATCAACAAGGCTGATGATGCTGATGAGGAAATGCTGGAGCTGGTTGAGGAAGAAATCCGCGACCTGTTTGAGGAGAACGGTTACGACCGCGATGCTCCGATCATCAAGGTTTCCGCTTTGAAGGCGATTGGTGACCGTGCGGTTAAGACTGCTTCTGGTACCGAGATTGTTGGCGATCCGGATCCGGAGTGGGTTGAGAAGATTTACGAGTTGATGGATGCGGTGGACGAGAATGTTCCTGAGCCTCCTCGTGATTTGGATAAGCCGTTCTTGATGCCGATTGAGGACGTGTTCACTATTACTGGTCGCGGTACTGTTGTGACTGGTCGTGTTGAGCGCGGTACTCTTGCGGTTAACTCTGAGGTTGAGATCGTTGGCATCCGCCCCATCCAGAAGACCACCGTTACCGGTATCGAGACCTTCCACAAGATGATGGATTCGGCTGAGGCTGGCGACAACACTGGTTTGTTGTTGCGCGGTATCAAGCGCGATGAGGTTGAGCGTGGTCAGGTTGTGGTTAAGCCTGGTTCGATCACCCCGCACACCGAGTTTGAGGCGACCGTTTATGTGTTGAAGAAGGAAGAGGGTGGCCGTCACTCGCCGATCTTCTCCAACTACCGTCCGCAGTTCTACTTCCGTACCACCGATGTGACCGGTATCGTGGAGCTGGAAGATGGTAAGGAAATGGCTATGCCTGGTGACCAAGTAAATATGAAGGTTACCTTGATTCAGCCTATCGCCATGGAAGAGGGCCTCGGCTTCGCTATCCGCGAGGGTGGCCGCACCGTCGGCTCAGGCCGCGTCA
>JGI24699J35502_11133348_pt1 | contig 9999 bp, 8 predicted proteins | sample TergutMp193P4_FD_35502 | JGI IMG/M metagenome (IMG submission 35502) | reverse complement strand
CGACCGCTAAGCTAATACTTTTCTACTTAAGTACAAAATATTTATCAAACTTTTTTCACTCTTTTGATGCTTATTTTAATCTGTTAAAGTAGAATTAGGAAAAAGCAGCGTTCTTCGTTGGTGCGGTTTTTAATATCCCAGAAAAGACGATAATAATTTGTGATCTCACAACCAAACATTTTACCCAAATAGACAAACAGTGTTTTTAATGAAATTTTATAGAAGCTGCCTACCTCGTGCAAGGCATAAATGAGTTCGACGAGTTCCATTTGGCTTCCTGTCCATTGGATCGTGTGAGAAGAAACTTGTTTTCTAAATTGGCAATCGAAAGTAGTGTTTTCTGCTAAAATTTGCTTTTCAATCCATTCAATTTGTCGGTCAATTAACTGGACGGCTTTAGTAAGATAAACAATGGCATTTTTTCCCCGATACCTCAGTCAAACATGCAAGTTCTGAACGGGTATAAAGAAGCGAATCTCGATAGTTTGTCTTATTAATTGAAGCAGAGCCTTCTGAAATCAGAAATGTGACAAATTCGCCATAATCTTTTTCCAAAAGTTTGGCACTTTCGACGGACAATGAAGTATCCTTGAGTGCAAGGATAAACTTTGTTTCCATGAATCTTTTCATTTTGAATACTGATTTGTAAAATTTAAAACTAATCAATTATAATAGATAATTATTGAGTTAACTAATCAAATTTTGTTTACAAAATTGCAAATCTTTACTGAGATATGGTGCGTAAAAAGTCTTATTTAATTGACAGATAACAATGACAAAACAGTCAATCATTATATCAATGATGTTTCAATTTTGAAATTTTAGAAAATAAATTTAATCCACTGCCAATTATTTATGTACTATGACAACTTTTGGTAATTTTTATTTTTTTCTTGAGGTCGAAATTGTTTCATAAGATAATTTCCACTACAAATACACTAATACGTCTTTCGTCGATGATAGTACCTTTGCTTGCGGGTTTGAATGTGAAATATGTGTTAATAGAATCCACTAAAAATCCACTAACTATGAACAATAAGTTCTTAATAACTTTGTAATTCAACAAGAAACCAGTGTAGAAAAATAATTTTAGATAATACATACAAATATATTTTTGCATAGAAATTAATAACAAATAAATATTACAGAGATGAAAAAGACAGTTTTATTTTCAATTTTAACAGTTGTAATGACTGTTTGGTTCGCCGGATGTTCAAAACCTTCAGTTCCAAAATTGTTCAATATCCTTTTTTGGAAAGAAGAAATAGTAGAAGAAATTGTTCCTAACTATAATATTGTCTTAATCGCAGATGGAACTGATATTAAGCATAAAGAGTATGCAGTTCCTGTGATAACGGTGGAATATATATCACAATTAGCTGAAAAGATTCAGCGAAGTGGGAAAGGTCGCCTATGGTTGGAATATATTGATGACAGTAGCGAAAATAATAATATTGCTTATTTGGAAATATTTCAAGCGCCTCGTCCGCCTAAAATTATCGGTAAGGAACGTAGTGAGACAGAAGCGGAATATAATGAGCAAATAAAAACGGAAGCGGAACGATTTGCGAAAGATTCTGTTAAGTTTGAAAACGATAAATCACAACGTTTATCCGTATTCTTGAAAGAAGCTCAGGAACTCTTGGAAATTGCATATTCCGATAAAGTGGCATCTGCAAAGGTTGGTTCAGATGTAAATGGCGCCATAAATGCAGGTTACAGATTATTAAAAACTATGCCTAATGATTCTGCTACAAAAAATTTCATCGTTTTGGTTTCTGATGGAGTGGATAATATAAAACACACTCTAAATAAAACGTCAGACAATGTAAGAGTTCTATTAGTAAACAATTCTGGCTCAAAAAATCATTTAGGGATTGAACTTGTTGAATTAGATAATCTTACCCGAATGGAAGAATTTATATTTTCAAACAAATAAAACTCAATAATTATGGCTAATTTTTTTACTCAATTATTCGGAACAGCCGAAGAGAAGTCGCAATACCGCTTCTCAAAACTTGAAAATAAGGTTATTCAATCTTATGGCAAATTGGCAGAAGATTTTTCTTGGAGAAAAAACGAGGAAGAAAAACAGGCTACAATCTAGAAAGAAAACTCGGATTTCTATCAAAAGAATCAAGAATTATTATCAATGCTTGGCGATGTAAAAGAAGAAAAACGAATGAAAACTGACAGATTTGCTTATAAAGCGATACCAGTAATAGACGCACTGTTGGGGTTATATCCGGCATTGGCAATCGTGGAAAAAGAATGGACTTCCGTACCCATATTAAAGTATCCACTTGCAATAAGTTTGATATGGTTTTTCGCATTGATTGGACGTTGGACGGCAAATGCAGTAAAAGCAAATGAGAAAAAATTCGCTTACATCTGTGTGTTTATTGTCCCGTCAATATATTGGATAAATTTTGGTGTATTCAACAATGGCAGTTTTATTTTTACGCTGATATTCTCTATTATTAGTGGAGGTGTACAATTTTTTGTTATTTACTTTTTCTCTCGACTCCATAATGCCGTTTCTTATTTTGACACAAAAAAACAATATAAAAAAATGCTCAAAAAAGAAGACAATCAAAAAGAAGTATTGGCAAAACATACCCAAGAATTTTCCAAAAAATTCTACGGTGAATTGTGGCAAGCGTATCATAATTTGCATACTGCATTTCAGACACATCTCGATAAGTTTGGTACTAATCCAAATATCTCATTATCTCAGATATTATTATGTGTTTGCAATTTGGCATTTTACAATTATGAAGCAATACCTTATCGAAGAATAAATGGTCAAATTGAAGGGGCTACCCTTATCGTTTATGCGCCTGAATTGCAAGAATTATTTATGACAGATGAAGTTAGATTCTTTGGATATATGTTGAAACAATCAGGTAGAAATAGTAGATTATCAGAACTGCTACCGCAAACTACTCCTATTACTGCAATTAGTGAAAGTGGCGATCGCAGACAAATTCCAGACCCTCCAACTCCATCGGAGCCGGATAATACAGATAGTCCTAATGACAATAACAGACCGACATCCCCATCTGATGACAAAGAAACAGAAGATGATATAGAAGATGAATCCAATAGAAAATTTGCTATATGGTAAAATAAATACTGATTAACAATAATTTAAATTCAAATGATTATGAGCGAAGAAAATAGTTACTATCAAGTCCAAAGCGTTCAAACAGTTATAACGCCAGCTTATGCGGAAAATGTCGCTTCAGTGATACAAGATTTGATGCGTACAGCGCCGATACAAATAACTGCCAATGTTCAAAAGATACAAACAGCAAGGGGTGCGACCGTATCGCACCCTGCCATGAACATTTTACAGTCGCCAACAAGTTTAAAAGTATTACAAAAGCATTTTGAACGAAATATTGCCGTTTTGAATAACGATAATACGATGAAAAACAACGAAGTTGCAAAAATTAAAGCGGCTGCAATTATTACATTGCAACAGGAAAATCTGAAAATTGAAAATAAGGCGCTTGTTTCGCAATCAATCCAAGAGCTGATGACTGCAACTACCATAAAGCAGACGACAGAGAAGCTATCTTCTACTTTTGCGGAAATCAAGAATGAGCATACAAAAGTTTTCACTAATACGCTCTCATCTGCAATTCAGATAGCAAGCTCCAAAATTGGTTTTGCGCAGGTCAAAACCGAAATTGTCAGTCCAAGTTTAACCCGTATTGTTTCAACTAACTACAAAGGGTATAATTTGATTTCCGAAATTCATACGGACGAGAAAAAGAAAATCAATATTCTGTCTGAATTAGAAGGAATTACTGATGGCAGTTGTAAGAAAATTATGGAAGATTTCAACAAGGAATTGGAAATGCTCGGAATAGTTGCAGAAAGAAAAGAGCGTAAACCCACAGGTGGTATTGCTCAAATGCCTTACGCAAAAAAACTGCAAAAACAAAGAAACAACAAGCGCGAATTTGTGAATGAACAAGTCATTTCAAATGAGAGCCAAGATAAAACAATTCAATACACTAACGACTGAAAATAAGGAGGATTTATATGAATAATTTGACTATAAAACAGAATTTTAAGCCATTTTCAGAAGGAATGGCAGTAGCATTATTGACCGGTCGCCCTATTTATGACTTGGACAGTAATGACAAGTTGGGCATTACCACATTGGTAAGTGAAATTTATGATTATGCCTACCGACAATATAATATGGCAATGGTTAGATATTGCCTTGCTACGGGCATCACAATAAATGAAAGGGCGCATAACGCTGAAGACGTAAAGAAAATCAAAGAAATTCTTACTGAGGTAAATATTATGGGTGGTAGCAAATGCAGTTCCGGAAAATGTGAGGCGGGACAAGAGTTGATAGACATTCTGAAAGGAATCTTACAACTTTCGTCAGAGAAAAAGTTCTTGGACATGAAATGGTCAGATGGGCGACCGTTGCGGTTTATGTTTATGTTGGAGTTCAGTTCTGATATCTTGCCTGAATCAAAAAGTATCAATCAATTGATAGCAAGTGAACTGTCCTATATTTCAGCACATTCAGTTATCATTCGCGACTCGGGTAATTATATTGTGTTTAATGATATAGTTGAAGGCAAAGTTGAGCCTAAAGTAGGTAATATCCTGCCAAATATATCTATTAGTTACTCTGATTTTGAGGATAAATTAGAGTTTATAAAGGTATTGCATCATCGTTATCCTAATGCAAAGTTTGAAAAAGGCTTGGACGACAAACAAGTTGCCAATCTTTCAAGTAACACTCCGAATAGAGGGTTAGAAGGGTTGTTCTTGGGGAGCGAAAGAACAGGCAGTGAAATTACTGCCAATCAACTGATTGTACAGAAAGTTAGAGATGTTTCCACCATATCGGAAGGTACTTTGGCGCTTTTGGATATTGAAAGAGTTAAAAATGTAGAATTAGTTGGCTTTACAATCGAAAAACCAAAACAATTTCTTACTAAATGTGCACAAGGACTTCGAGAAAAAAATAAACTTACCCCTATGAATATTCTTCTATTGGGCGCACCTTCAACCGGAAAAACCGATCTCGCCTTGATGACTGCATCATTAGCCAATGTGCCTGCATACGGGTTAAATTCTCCAAAAGCCGGCGTTGTTGGAGAAACTGAGCGAAAATCTAAACTACAAATGAAAATTTTCAAAAGCATGTCGCCTAATTTGGGTTTTATTGATGAAATCAGCGAATCTTTTCCTATGGAAAGGTCTAATAGAAATTTAGATAGCGGAGCATCGGCGGCAGTTACAGCCGCATTGCTTGAAAGCCTTTCTGATAAATCTCGCGAAGGCAACAGCATATTGGTAGCCACGAGTAACTGCGGATGGAGAGTTGGCGGAGCGATGCTATCACGATTCGATGTGATACCGGTTTTAATGCCGGTCGTTACAGATTTTCCTATGATTATAAGCAGTATTGTAAAAAATATCAGCCCAAAAACGTTTATAGACACTTCGGACGAAATGGTAAAAAATGCAGCAGAAATTTTTTATGCCAAAAACTTGATGCCGCGACAAATAAGAAGCGCGTTAAAACTTGCTATGAGTCTTCATAAGTCGCTTTCACCTGAAGAAATTTTATGGGCAGCAAAAGATGCCAACCCTTTGGACTACATCAGCAGGCTTTCTTCTATTTACAGCGATTATTATGCTTTACAACTATGTAAGTCCAACTCATTGTTACCATGGAATGGAAACTCAAATTTTCCATTTCCCGACTACATTAAAAAAATTTTGGACAGCAATGGAGATATTGATGCTGAAAAGTTGAGTACCGAAATGAACAAGTTAAAGCCTTATGTCAATGTATAGTAAAGCAAAAACGGCTCTCGTTGAATATTTGGAACAAGTCGAACAGGACGGATCTACAGCTCGTTGCCATTTGTTTGGCAACGGCGCTGTGGAATCGTTTGAAGTTAAGTTGAAGAATTTTTACGGTGTTAAACACGCTTTGTGTGTGGATTCGGCAACTAACGGACTTATGTATTTGGCTTTGGCGGTTGGGCTAAAAAATACAGAAATCATTACAACTCCGCTATCTTATGGCGCAACTATCAGCGGGGCATTGTGGCTGAATAACAAGTTTCATTTTACCGATATTGATAACGCATTGAATATTTCGCCTGAATCTGTACGAAAGATACTACAAGAAAATCCCCGCATAAAGGCAATATATGCCGTTGATTTTGCAGGCATACCTCACGATATGCAGGCTATTCGACAGATTTGCAATGAATTTGGCGTATGGTACTTTGCAGATGCAGCTCAGTCGCTTGGTGCAGAAATAAAAGGATTGAAAGCAAGTTCATTAGCAGATGCTTTTGTAGTTTCGTTTTCTCCGGGCAAGACCGTTTTTTGTGGCGAAGGAGCTTGTATCTTGACTGATAATACCGGATTATATAAACGACTTGTTACCATCACGCAACACCCATACCGAATAAAAAAAGATGTCGGTATTACTGCAAGTTCAGAACTCGGATTGAATGGAAGAATCAACCCTCTTGCTGCCATTGTTGGTAATACAACATTTGACGATTGCTTGCAAAACCTAAAAAGAAAACAATTGGAATGTATGAAATTATACAACACGCTCGACAGATTTCATTCAGTAACTCCATTCCATTTTACAAAACAACATTTATTTCCCTCATTTTTTTATTTGCCTGTCTTTGTATATGATATAAAGAATTTTGAACAGGAATTTTCTCTATACAGCAAGGAATATAATTTTGCTAATGCCGCATTTGAATTATTACCGGAGCAATTGAAACGAATCGGCAGAGCAAAGGTCATAAAATCCACTAATATTCCACTAAAAGATATGCTTACGAAACAATTAATTTTGTTACATCCAATTAATAAATTAACATAACAATTATGCCAACTTTTACAGCAAGCCGACTTTCAAACGACAACACTCTGTTTCCGGACAGATTAGATGTTGATTTTCATAATGTAACCTATTATAAAGGATATGTATTCGGGTACAAATCCACAGTTATCGCTATGAACAGTATTGCGAGCGTATCAATTCGGACGGGTATTTTATTCGCCGACGTTATAATCGAAAGCATCGGTGGAAACAAAATTATAGCAAGTGGATTTAGAAAATCTGATGCAAGAGAAATAGTGGGATTATTAACATAATAATAAATTGATAACAATTTATCCCTTATTGATTGAAAATATTAAAAATTGCATCAACAAGTTTATTAAGCCCTTCTATATCTTTTTCGTCTTTGGGTTTTGCTATCATTCGCGTCTCATCAGTAAAATTAAACTCTTCTATTAAAGTTGATTTTATATCTTTTGGACATTCTATAAAAAATTGGGAACAAAAAACTACTTTTGATTGTTTTTCTTTGTCCATTGATTTATAGATTTCTTTTGCAACTGTCGTATCGTCTTGTGCGGCTTTTTTAGTATGACTATCTCCTATGAGATTCAAATCTAATATAAAAACTTGATATTTTTCTTCAACTTTTTTGATTGCTTTGTCTTTTGAATCTTCAATTTCATTATGGTCAAATTTATAAAAATCTATATCCAGATATTTGCCCAATATACTTTTATACAATACTAAATCTCTTGTGTTTTTTACATCGGCTTCATTCTCAATCCACAACGCTTTTATTCTTTCTCCTTTATACTTATCAACAATTTGTTGAAACATAATTTCGGGCATTGCCACATTCTCGGCATATTCAACCATCTCTTTGAAAAATTCGCGATAATATTTTTCTACATCATCAATATAAATGCTCAAAGGATTCATAAATACACTTGACAATATTATAAGCTTATCGCCTTCATCTTTTGTTATTTTATGGTCTTTTTCTAATTCACTCCAAATATTTGAATGAATATCTTTTTCTTCAAAATCTTCTTTGGCAACCATAAAGTTTTTCGATGGAATTATGGTTTTGCCTGATATGGAAAAATTATCATATAATTTTTGAGTCAAAATATTAAGGTATTTTACTTTCTTGATTTTATCTGAATTGACAAGTACATACTCCACAATATTGGTTTCGGGTTGTTTGTAAAGTGGAAAAATTTGATAACCGCGATTTAGGGTAGAATTGGTATTAAACTCGTTTATCAAAACCATAAAGGTGTTTGCCATTTGTATTGTGTTTCGGATAAGCAAACCGTAACCATTCTGATTGAACGGCAATAGTTGATTTGCCATATAGCAGGCAGCAGCGGCAGCGCCCGGACGACTGCCTTCCAAAGTCCATTGTCCGATAAATGTCGTAGTCATATCGCTATCTTCGGGTTTGTTCAAATATGATGGTTCATAAGAAATAAAATCTTTCAGTCGGGTATCACTGTATAAAATGCCACCCGCAGGATATGGTACATAACCCATTTTGTGTGGGTCTATTGTATATGATTCTGCTTTTTTTACAAAAGATAATTTTGAATATAAATTTGTTACGTTTGCTTCAATTTTTTCCTTTGCTTTATTGTTTAATATTACTTTTTCAATTTTACCGTTTGACATTACTTTTTCTTTTATAATGTCTTCTATTAAATAAATTCTCAAATCGTCCTCGCTTTTCAAATTATATTTAGATCCAAAATAAAATCCTTCCATCTCCGTTTCTTTTGTTTCTCCATATAATAATGCAGGAAAATATCCTCCATAAGCGCCATCAATATGAAAATAAAATGATTTGTTTTTAGCCTCTAACTTATTTCTAAATTCTACAATCTTGTCCATAGGGTCTATACTACCCTGTTTACTTGAACCCAAAATACCAACTACTGCTAATATCGGATAATTTTTGTTTTCTTTATACTTGTTTTCTTCCAAATCAATAATATCTAACGAAAATTCAGGTGTCATTTCTACTCTGACAACATTTCCGCGACCAATGCCAATCATATCCATTGCTTTATCCCAAGAATAATGATAGGATTTGGTTATGTATAGTTTCGGAAGTTCAATTTTTTCCTTCTGCCTTTCTACCAAAGAATGAATGCCATAAACACCCAATTCAACAACGCTGTACGCTTCAATTCGTTTCTGTATTTTTTCTACAAATTCTTTATATACTTTTTCTGATTTACCTTCTTTTTTCCCTTTTGCTTCATCGAATATTATATCTTTCAAATCAAGAATATCTGAAACTTTCAAGTTAAATGCTTCTGAATAATTTAATGAACCTATTGTTTTTACGATATTGTTACCAAAGGATGGTATATTTTTGTTATTCAATGAATTAAAAAACTCATTAATTTCTTGTTCGCTAACTTTATCGTTGGGATTTGCTATTGCTAATTTTACCGAGAGCGGATAATATTTCATATTTCGCGCAACCCACAGAGCTTCGATGTTTGCAGTATGTCCGCCACTACATAAATGTCCAAACGACTGAAAAAATTTTCGGTTATTGTTATCTTTCTTTTTCTCCGTACTTAAATCCTTAAATCCTTCATATCCAACCATTCGGCACAGGTTACGGATATAGTCAAATTCCATTGCAGTTGTAGCAGGCGACGACTCACCCACAACATTATTGGAATTGTAGAGCATCGTAGAAAAATAAGCAGCAACGGCAGGCAATAGCAAGTCGCCGTGCATGTGTCCTATATATCGTGGATGGTAAAGTGGAACGCCTTTCTTCAAATCAGCGAGAATTTCCTGTATTTTTTGTTTAAATTCTGCTGCCTTTGCCTGATATTCAGGGTCTAACTTATCCGCTTCACTGATAATGCTGCTATCTTCAAAATGAAAATTTTTGCGAAGAAAGCAATTATCTCTTATTGTCTCTAATATAATACTTTCATATAAATCCTGATTCTCTGCCTTTGGACCAAGAAACAATGTCTTAATAATTTTATCTGGTTTCATAATGCACGAATTATATAATCCCAAAATGTCCATTAGCCTGCAGGCAAATATTCGGCGTCGATACGGTTGCAGAGTTTGGATATCCATGCTCGGCGGTTCATATGCAACGC
>JGI24699J35502_11133349_pt1 | contig 10009 bp, 6 predicted proteins | sample TergutMp193P4_FD_35502 | JGI IMG/M metagenome (IMG submission 35502) | reverse complement strand
CTTTTCGTCAATTAGGATACTTGGTGATCATGGTGATCAACCGTGAACCATCTTGCGACACATCCCAGGTGGTTTCCACGATCAAGTATCCATCGGGACCATACAGATTACTTTGTTTGATGACGCGATACCCATAATCTGTTTCTTGAGTTTCAATGACTATTGTGTCGTCTTTCACGACTGAATCGAAATAACCAGTCAATCGAGCCCTTCCGAGCGCATCATCATAGATGCCGATTCGATTCAAGTTCTGACATAGGCCCACAGATCGTTTGGTGTTGTGCTCACCTGAAGTCACTCGACCGAAGAAATACTCCCACTTGCCACTGTCCATCGTCCAGACATGGGGTATGCCCTCGACGTATGCCCCCGTCTTGGCCATCATAACTGAGAATCTACCCTCTTCGATGTATATGGCGGAGCCATCAGCAAGATGCATCACCGTTCCAACTTCGAGAGTTCTCAAGGCCGTCAACTCTGCCTGTGTGACACGGATCAGCTTGAAGACTCCTCCTACCGCCACTGGCAGGAGAAAAACACCATCGATGATAGCTGAACGGTAATCACCCTCATAAATGCTGAGACCCAGGTCGACAGCTACCGAACCGAGCGCTATGGCTGCCAAGCCGCGAGCAACCCAGCCTGGGCCTGGAACGAAGACGGCAGCTACTCCTGTGACGAGTGAAATGGCATTGAGGATTTCGTGAGAATACTTCTGGTACCAAGGAAGGGCATCATGCAAGGTTTGGTCTCGTTGGATAGACCCGAAGACAGCTTCGAATTCGGTTGTCACAGATGGTTCGACGCCCTGGATGATCTGCCAGGTGTCAGCTACTGAAGCTGCCTGTATGAAAGCCCAGATGCTGGCTTGGTCAGCGAAGCCACGTTGCCGGAAGAGGTCAGCCATGCGAGAGTCCACGGAAACTGTGATAGGTCCATTTTCACCATCGTACGTGACCTCTACCGTGTCGCCCCCATGGTATTGCGTGATGAACCATTCAGGATTGAGCGCTCCAGCTGACAATAATCCATACATGGGGTCGGATATCTCCAGAGGTTGACCGTCGGGAGTCCGTCGTCCAGGATCGATCATGATGGGAGCGCCGGAACGGAGCCAGATATCGCAAGCATGACCGGGTTCGATGATATCGCTGAAGCTTGATTTGAACTTCTCTTCTACAGTGTCAACTGCCTCTTTGATGCCGGTCAGGAACTCTGAGGGCCACATTCCACGTGATATCACCAGCGATAGAGGGGTCCCAGCCGACGGGGCTTGTTCAATGACTGATGCCCAACGTTGAGTCATTGTTTGAAGTTCATCGGGGCTCAACACGGATGCGCCCGCGCTCAAGTACCCACCGATCAAATCGAGGAAGGACGCATAGCGATTAGCGAAGTCGTAGCGTGAGACACCTGAAAGTGGCCCCCAAGGGTCGCCTGCATGTTGATAGGTATTATTGAGTCTCTCCATTAAAAGGGCTAGTTCAGATGGATCTAAATTGCGAGCAAGCGCAGCACCGAATTCTGTATCACCTTCATGAGATTGCAAAAGGTCGATCAAGCTCTGGGGCACATTCCCATCCTCATATTGCAAGATGAGGTCGATAACCTGTTGAGCATCATCCTGCCCTAACTGGATTTCATCGACTGGCACAGACGCACGAGAAATCGTCGGATCTGAGGCGGCAATCTCTTTGGCTTTGTCCAATCGCCGTTGGCATTCGTCTTTCAAGGTGTCAAGTTGCCAGATCATATCCCCGGTGCTTGTCCATCGGGACAAGCCAGAGCAGAATAACTGTACGTAATCAATCTTGCTTTTGATGATCCCAACATGGTCGGGGATATCTTGGAGGGCAGTTTTCAGCGTCGAAACCAAATCTTCCATTTTGTCTAGATCAATAGAAACAATTCCCATTGAATTCCCCTATTTAGGCCCAAGATTGCGCCAGTGAATTTGCCAAGCGTCTTCTTCGACTGAGGGAGGTTGGCTGTCATAAGCAGTGCTGAAAGCGTCATCCGCGTCCATGGCCACTCCTTTCAGTTCACCTCGTAAATATAGCAACAGATCATGTGCCTGATCGGCCAGCCCCCCTATCCAGGCACCTGACTCAAAGACTCTGACGGCGCTTTCAAGCCCATCAGATACTGTGTCAATGTCGTCAGAACATTTGCTCCATGTTGAGTCGATAGCTTTCTTGTATGGGTTAGCCACTTGGGCCATATCGAACTCCTCCCCTTCTATCTGCTTAGCTAAACAGTATATCGCACTGACAAACATAGGCCAATACAACTATCATCTCGTACGCAATATAGATTGTGTTGGCGGGTCGATAACTTGACATGGTTGAATTATTGCTTCATTATGGAATAGATAACATTAAGAATGTACTTTGTTATCAACCACTCAAAGTAAGGAGTTTATTATGCCAGCAGTGGGCGGGGAACTTCCAACCCTTCGCGCTCTCTATAACGAATTAACCAGCGCCGCACCTTCGATAGAAGAGACCACCACCAAGGTGACGACAGCATTAGACAATGCTGTCTGGACCGGGCCTAATTCTGACGCATTCCGCAGCCAGTGGGCTGAATTCAAGGTAACTCTTGGAAAGATACAGCAGGTTATGGTGGATGCCAGCCTGGATGTGAAGAGACAGAACAACGATCTTGCACTAGCCACGGGCGCTACCTCGGAGACAATCTAGGTTTTTGCATGACCTTCATGAAAGCGGACTCATTGAGTCCGCTTTCTGATTGTTGACAAGCATACATAGGAGTAGTGTAACCAATGGGGATGTTTTTGCGCTGTTCAAACAGATTGGATGTCGATGCCTGACCAGGTTTCACGCGCGCTGGGGAGTCGGTACGAGCTGACGCAGCGGCTCGGCCAGGGTGCCATGGGTGAGGTGTGGCTCGCCCAGGACAGGCAAAACAAACGAACAGTGGCTGCAAAACTCCTGCACCGCCAATTCACGCAGGACACATCCATTGTGGGACGTTTCGTACAGGAGCGTTCAATCCTCATCGAGTTGCGCCACCCGAACATCGTCGAGGTGATCGACCTTGTGGTCGAGGGCGACGATCTGGCCATTGTCATGGAGTACGTCGAGGGCGGCTCGCTGGGCGGCTACAGCAAACAAAACGGGACATTACCCGTTCAAATGGCGGTGTCCGCCACATGCGGGGTCTTGGAGGCGGTGGCCTTCGCCCACAGCAAAGGGGTCCTTCACCGAGACATCAAACCTGACAATGTGTTACTGGCGACCAAGGACGCGCCCAGCGAGAAAACAGTACGACTGAGCGATTTCGGCATCGCCCGTCTCGCCCAAGAAGAATCAGTACGAGCGACAGGACTGCTGGGGACACCCGCGTACATGCCACCTGAGATGTTCGAGTCGGGCATCTTCAGCCAGGCTTCGGATGTGTACGCGGTGGGCGTGATGCTTTATGAACTGCTCGCCGGGCGTACTCCTTTCGAAGGCGGGGCGAGCCCGATGGCCGTGGGAATGCGCCATGTCAGTTCACTGCCACCGAAACTGCCCATCGACGAGCGCCTGTGGCGAATCGTTGATACCATGTTGGCGAAAGATCCTGCTTTACGGCTCACCGCCAAAGACACGCTCGCCGCCCTGCGTGAACTCGCACCCCAGTTGGATGACCAACAATTGCCCGTTCAACCTCAACCAGAGTCATGGCAGAACGCCGACCATCAGGGCCAACTCGGCACGACTCTCCATGTGCAGGCGATGGACGGTGACGTCGGGGCGACCTATGTCCCCGGAAACGTCAGCAAAGCTTCCCCGGCTCCGGTAGCTGGCGATGTGAAAGCGGTCATCACCACAGGGGCGGGCGACAGGGACGGCATGACGATGATGGCCGTCAACTCCTCCCCCAACAGGACCCTTGATCCCACCCTCGAATCGCAAGCCCCGGAACTGATAAAAAAGAAGCGGCCTTGGTGGTTGATCATCTCCGGATCAGTCGTCGGCGTGCTCGTCATCGCTGTGGGCATCTTCTTCTTCACCAGGAATGTCCCGACGTCACTGACTCAAACCATCGACTACACACCTGGGTACGCCGTGGGCACCCAACTGCCGTCCGGATTACGAATCGACTACGACGCCAAAGCAGGACAAGAGGCGAACACCGTGTCACTGGGGATCACATTCACCACTGCCAAAGATACCGGCCTCACCGGTGACGTTCTCCAGGTCTTCCCCCAAGAAAATGACCAATGCCCCACTCTTGAATCCACCCAATGGAAAGCGACGGTGTCCCCGATCTTGAAATCGAAAGACGGTCTGGACGCACCATGCGGGTACAGGATTCCCGTGGATCTCGTCGCGAACGACAACCAAAAACTCCAACTCACACTGTCCGGGGTGGGACAGGCAGACCTCAACACATGGATTTCTTCCATCCAGTCGGAGACATCGAGTGTGCTTCGTCTCGTCACCGGTTCAGACTTCGCCATTCAGAGAATCCAGTCGATCTCCGTGCAGGCCTCCGATGTACGCCTGGCTGGTGACACGCCATCCGTTCCCTACACGGTTTCTCCCGTTTGGGACAATGGGTCGGCGGACCAACCTCCGCCAGACCCGATCTTCACCGACACCACACTGGACTATCAGGCCACTGATGTGCTCCTGACCCTGACCGGCGGACAAGGGTTTGACCGTGTCACCGTCACAAGTTGCACCGGAACTCAGGTCATTGGGCATCGGGTGGTCGCTGAGCAGTCGAACGACAACTGCGAGGTTGACGTCCGGGTGGGAGCGCTGGACGCCCAAAGCCGTTTTTCTATTCGTATGGCTCCGAGCTAGAAAGACAATTATGCGCATTGGAATCACAGCACAAACTCCTGTTTCATCCGCGAATGTTCTGATCGATGTCGACGACACTGCCCCATCAGAGACCGTCGCTTCGACTCTTCAACAAGCATTAGGCGTTGATTGCCGCCCCCTGCAGCTCACCCCCAAACTGGGAGTTGCTCCGCTTGAAGACGACGGAACCGTGGCGACCATGGGCCTGAGGCATGGGATGAGAATCGGAATCAACGGTTTCTCCCCCGACAGCCCCCACGTCGAAACAACTGGGCTTCAGCTGCATATTGTGAGCGGACCTCACTCCGGTTTGATCTTTGCGCTCCCTCTGGGAGAACACGAGATCGGACGTGGGGCGGTGATCTCCTGGCCGGATGACATGCTCCTGTCGAGACGCCACGCACGGATCACTGTCACCGAAGATTCCGTCACCGTGGCCGACCTGGGTTCCAGCAACGGTACTTTTCTGGACGGGAAAAGGCTCGAACCCAACGAGCCAGCCGTCGTCGAAGAGGGCTCCTCCGTCGCGATCGGCACAGCGCTTCTTCAGGTACGTACGGCCGCGACTCCGGACGCCGCAATTGAGAACGGTGATCCGGGCTGGCTCAATTTCATGCGCCCTCCCCGGATCCCGGACTGGCATGAGACGCCCACGGTCGACGTGCCCACCCCACCCCAAGAACCCAGCCGACGCCGTTTCCCGATCGCCGCACTGATCGCCCCTCTCGTCATGGGTGTGGTCATGGTTCTGATCATGAAAAACATGAGGTACGCATTGTTCATGCTCCTCAGCCCTCTCATGCTGATCTTCAACTTCATCTCGGACAAGCGTACCGGGGCGGCCGACTACAAGAAACAATTAGCCGACTACCACGAGGATCTTGCGAAAGCCCAAGAAAACCTGGCCACTGCCGTGAAGCAGGAAAAGGCGCGACTGCGCTCTCAATGGCCCGATGCGGCTGAGACACTGTTGACATGTCTCCTGCCGGGCAAGCGCCTGTGGGAGCGCCGGCCGTCCGACCCGGACGCTTTGGCTATCAGGGTTGGTACGACCGACATCGCCTCCACCGTGAAAGTCACCGGCGCCTCAGACAACACCGAGCATCAGCTTGTCGATGTGCCCGCGGGTGTCAACCTCAACGAGCAGCCCATCGTCGGCATCGCCGGCCCGTCTGAGAGTGTCGATGGGATCGTACGATGGGTGATCAGCCAATTGGCGGCCTACCATCCCACACGTGATCTGTCGTGCTCTTTTGTCGGGGTCGGCACAGGAGACGACTGGCAATGGTTGCAATGGCTCCCCCACATGCGCCCCGATCCGGATGAGGATGGGCCTGTGGCGTACGTTTTCACTGAGGAGAAAGCCGCAGGAGACCATCTGACCGGTTTGGCGGCCATGATCCAATCCCGGCGTGAAGCCGCCGGATCCAACAGCTCAGGCAAGATTCGTTTCCCCATCCACGTCCTGGTCATCCGCGACTACCGGGCTGTCAGGCTTCTGCCAGGGCTGGGCTCGATCCTCTCTGACGGTCCGGCTGTCGGGGTGTACGCCATCTGCACCGGAGAAGAAGAACGCATGTTACCGGAGGAGTGTACGGCAACACTTGTGATGTCGAAAGACGAACCGCAGTACGCATCCCTGCGGCGCCGCGGCCTCGCTCCGGTCAACCGCCTGTTGGCTGAGGGGGTCTCCATCCCCTGGTGCGACCGGCTCGCTCGCGAACTGTCACCGCTCATCGATGTCGGCGCGGACGATCAGGAAGGCGCATTGCCCTCCGCGTCCCGTCTGCTCGATGTGCTCAGCCTCGACCCACCCACTGCTCAGATCATTGAAACCCACTGGCAACAGGAGGGCAGGACGACCCGAGCCGTCATCGGGGAGGCCATCGACGGCCCGTTCGCGATTGACATCCGCAAAGACGGCCCCCACGGTCTCGTCGCGGGTACGACCGGATCTGGCAAATCTGAATTGTTGCAGACGATCGTCGCCTCCCTGGCCGTCAACAACAGACCAGATGAAATGAACTATGTCCTCATCGACTACAAGGGTGGCGCGGCCTTCAAGGATTGCGCGAACCTGCCCCACACTGTGGGAATGGTCTCCGACCTGGACGGACACCTGACCAACAGGGCGCTGGAATCCCTCTCAGCCGAGCTGCGACGCCGCGAGCATCAACTTGCCAGAGCGGGGGCGAAAGACATCGAGGATTATCTCGCGGCGAAGACCGACGCTGACGAGCCCATGCCGAGGTTGTTGATCATCATCGACGAGTTCGCGGCCCTCGTCCAGGAGCTGCCCGACTTCGTCGCCGGTTTGATCGACATCACGCGACGAGGTCGTTCGTTGGGTACCCACCTGATCCTGGCCACCCAGCGCCCAGCCGGTGTGGTGAGCGCGGAGATCAAATCCAACACCAACTTGCGTATCGCATTGCGGGTGACCGATGCGGGCGATTCCTCCGATGTCATCGACGCTCCCGATTCCGCGTACATCGCGAAATCTCTGCCGGGACGCGCCTACGCGAGGCTCGGGCATTCCAGCCTTATCGCTTTCCAATCCTCCCGTGTGGGTGGACGCCCGCCGGGCACAGCCACTGAAACACCGTCATGGGCGTGGGCCTACACCACAACGGATCTGTGTTCGGTTCCCCCGACTCCCCAAACGTCTGACGAGGACTCCGCGACGATCCCCACCGACTTGGCCAATCTTGTGGAGGCGATCAGGCAGGCCAGTATTGAGACGGGGATCTCGTCTCCGCCCCCACCGTGGCTGCCGCCTTTGGACACTGCCATCACTATCGAGGACATTCTCAAAGAGTTCCCGAATGCTCTGCCGTCTTCTCAGAACATGGCGCTGCCCATTGGCATGACTGACATTCCCAGTAAGCAGAGCCGTGGGGTGAGTGTGTACGACATTGCTCATGGTTCTCATTTGTCAGTCATCGGCGCTGGCCGTACTGGTAAGTCCACACTGTTGCGGGCGATCGCAGCTGACGTAGGAATGTGCTTGAGTCCCGCAGACGTCCATCTCTACGGCGTCGATTGTGGGAACAATGCTCTTTTGCCTTTGGCGACTCTGCCTCATGTCGGTGCGATTGTGACCAGGGACCAGGCTGAACGGCTCGACCGGCTCACCACCATGATCCGCCAAACCATCGCCGCCCGCCAACAACAGCTAGCCTCGGAAGGGTACGCCGACGTCACCGAACAACGCGCGCACGCCCCCGAGGGATCCAAACTCCCCTACATCGTTGTGTTGTTCGACGGCTGGGAGAGCTTCGTCCAGGTGTATGACAACCATGACAGTGGGAGGCTGATCGCCGCTTGGAACCAAATCCTGCAAGAGGGTGTTTCTGCTGGAGTCCGGGTGATCGTCACGGGGGATCGTACCTTGTTGGCTGGACGCACTTCCGCCCTCTTCCCAGACAAACTCATGCTCAAAATGCCCGATCCGGCTGACTTCTCTGCCATCGGGATGAGTTCGAGGAATGTCCCAGACTCTTTCGCGACTGGTCGGGGCTTCCGGGCTGACGGCGCGGTCGAAACACAGATCGCCCTAGTCACCAAAGACACTACAGGCACCGCCCAGGTGGCCGGGCTCCAACAGATCTGCCGAACGGCCATCGAACGGTGGGCTGACCTGCCCCAAACCAGCAAACCCAAACGGGTGGATATTCTGCCAGTTCGGTTCTCCATTTCACAGTTGAACGAACTCGCCCCTGCACAGATTCCTGTGACATCCATCCCCGTCGCAGTAGGCGGAGACACATTAGGCCTGCGCTGTCTTGATGCGATCGAGCACGGCCCAGCCCTTCTCGTCACGGGGCCTCGTCGGTCGGGACGGTCCACTGTTTTGCGGACAATGGCGACTTTCGCCCGGGACAAGGGATGGAAAATCGTTATTCTCACCCCACGACTCTCTCCCTTGCGCCAATTCCCCACATCGGAAAACGTCTACGGGCCTTTTAACGGAGAATTCGATAAGGAACACCTCACTACTCTTCTGGAGCAGCTACGCGCCCAACCGATCCCCACCATGGTCCTCGTTGATGACATTGAACTCATCGGAGCCGATGGATGGTTACCTGACCTGCTCGCTGACCACATCAACAAGATCCGTGACACCGGTTCCCTGTTCATCGGTGCAGGTTCCCCAGGAGACATGTGGTCGCTTTATAGAGGCCCAGTCGCCGCCCTGAAAAAGTCCAGGTCCGGGGTCATGCTCTCGCCTCAAAGCTCCACAGACGCAGACATGTTCTCTGTCACCCTCAACAGATCAGCATTGGGACAATCACTTCCTCCAGGAGCAGGTTTCCTGGTTCAAGGTGGAGCCATGCAACGGGTCCAAGTCATCTGGCCAGACCCTGACTGACATAGAATCACTCCTTCTGCCTATTGTTCTCCTTCCCACCATCTGGAATTCGTCACAGGCATGAACCATTGTTGCAAAAAGGACCTCAACCGACTGGCACAGTGATATGCTTTAGATAGGTTTACATATCATTGTGTCACGTTCGAGAGAGGAAACAACATTATGGGTTCTCCCACTCTTCCTACACCCAGTTTCCCTGGTCTTGCACAAACTCCAAATCTAGCTATTCGAAACATGAATGCTATGTTGACGGACTTGATGGAGATTCAACGATATATCAACGACACTTTATATCCGGTCAAAAGGCACCTAGCCCAGGCATGGGTGAGTGCAAGTGCTGAACGAACAGACTTCGAAGGCAGTTTGGACTCTTACCAAAGAGGTATCACAGAAGTACTCCATGACGCTATTGAGGCTGTTCAAGACGCCATCCGCCAAGAACCTCAATACATCTAGGAATTTCTCGAAGGAAGTAACATGGCATTATCAACGATCGACCCGGATGCGATGCAGGAATTAATCTGGGGAATGACTTCTTCCCAACAGGCCATCGATGATTTACGCGCTAAAATCAGCAACCTACTGACGCGGACTGAGGACATGTCGATACGGTCAAATGTGAGATCTGTGTCATTCCTGAGGCTTGACGAAGCCAGAGACTGGCTAAGCCGTGAACAACCCAAAATGACACGCAGGTTGCAGCTCATCCAAACCCAACTGGATTATTTTGGATATACTGTCGGAGGTTCAGGACAAGCAGGTACATTCGACGAGGATGCCTTGTCTGCTATTGATGTTCTAGCCAATTCTGGCACAC
>JGI24699J35502_11133350_pt1 | contig 10011 bp, 6 predicted proteins | sample TergutMp193P4_FD_35502 | JGI IMG/M metagenome (IMG submission 35502) | reverse complement strand
AAAGTAATTTAGCTGTGTGTTTTTCCTTCACTCAAGTGTCAGGCGGACATTTCTGGTTTAAACTGCGCCATAAAGACATCCACGACAGAAGAATACTGTATTCTATTATGAAACGCAGTGTAATCTGGTAGAAATTTACGGATGTTACGGAAGAACGTGTTGTCTCCAAAATCACAGTAGACAGTAAACTTCTTCCCTGAAGATGGAAGCAGCACGTTTCTCCTAAACGCCTATAAAGTGTTTGCAGATAACACGACGTTACGTTCCAGAAATCAGTACTTTTCATCGTCACCCTCACGAGAACCTCAAATTTCATAATTTCCACCACCTCCGGTCAGCAGTTCAAGATAACCGGCACGCATCTGGTCCCGACGCCTCTCCAAGCAGATACTGAGCTGTGAACGTTAGGACAGCAGATTAAAACGATTTCGTTTCTGTGGCTTACTTTCTTGGATTTCCGGAACCATTTTCCTTACATTATAACTTCAGAATATGAAATATTTTGATTAGACTATCATATGAAATTGTCATTATTTAGATGTTGTATAACTGTAATAGCAGTTTTTTATGTACACGGTGGTCAAGAACACGTTTATGTTTCACCTAATATTATCAAACTACTGAACACATAACAAACGCCCTGATATACGGTAGTAGGAATTGGACAAGTATGGTTATATAGGGTCATCTTATGTGCCAGCTAACCTTTGTCGTTTCCTACCGATATTGCACCGCGCGTGTGGGGTGCCGGATGAGGGCGCCACGTTCATACAAGTAAACGGACAGAAGGTGACAAACGTTTTTTGTCAGATAAAACATTATTCTCTATATACCCAAAATATACGTAGTTGTTTAAAATAAAACTCTGATCTTTGTAGGGGATTATTAAAAACCCTATCTTGACCAGTTTAAATCCACTTGACGTGCTCTTTACTTCCTTCTGCAATATGCCTGTTACTAATAACATATATGCGAATGTCTTTTTCTAGAACTTTCATGTAGCAAAAATCTCTGTTTTAGATTATATCAGTCGAAAGCGAATATAAAATTCTTATCTCCCTCTGCATGGTTCAAGCCCTGACCATGTCATATTCCATCATTTGATTCTGACATAATAATTAATGAAAACTAACCATGACAATTCCATTAGTCTGTCATCTTGTTTTCAAGACAGTGTACAGGCTGCTAGTAACAAGGGACACAAGTTAAGAGCGAACGAGGATTGACCGGGATGTTGCTGGATGCTGTTTTTTCTCAAATTGCGTGTATATCTCATTCGTTGTACTGCTGTGAATTGAACAATGTCGAGTGTCTGAGGCATATGTGCACGACGTTTCGGAACTTGACTTGCTACCATTATCTGATATTTGGTTATCATAGAAAGGATGTTTCGAGAGTTGAATTTAATGCCATCTTCAGATATTTTGTTGTAATTATGCCCTCTTGAGATGTGGGATTTTCGTATTGAAGGTTTTTAGAAGGTAAATCTAGCGCCGTGTCTAGGTGTTCTGTTGGCATTATATTGCTTTCACGTGTTCAGTTCGAATATCGTAGGAGACTCAACTCACGAAATGTCGTGTAAATGCACATCGGCCATTATAATCTGGGTGCAATGTTACTTCGGAAGTTCAACAGATAATGATTTGTCAGGAGAATGCAATTTCTTGTGCGGACTGTAGGGACCGTTTCGGGTCTCCGGTCGCCCCCTTTGAAGCAGGGCCAAACCTAATTACCGACTTCTTCACGCCTACGTACCTGTGCTGGCTCGTAGATGCCCTCCTCTCGCCCTTGAAGTTCCGTGGGACTGACTGATGGCAAGTGGCCGGTTCGTCCTGTCAAGGGCATGCATCAACCACCTCGCGCCTGGTGGGTCTGTTTTGTAGAAGGTTCCATTCTGATGCCGACTCTTCTGTCGTACGATCGTCACAACCTTAGAACTTAATGGCTCATTCACCTCTTAACAGGACGATCGGGTTCGAGTCTGAGCAGTCGTGCCCAGGACTAGATCAAGTTCACGTTTTGGGTGTCGATTTAGAATATGAGATTTTATTTATAGGATATAATCTTAGTATTCTTAGAAAACTTTCATTAAACTACCGTTAATAAAAATACTTGTTATAATTACTGTCATTGTTGTTATACTGAATCTGTGGAGGACAGTCCACCTTCAGAAGCCAACAATGGCTGAGCTGATCAATATGCTTTGTGTTTCCCGTAAGCTTATTATTTTACACACAAAAGCTTTCCACTAGACTCTGCCCTAAACTTGCTGTATCCAGTCTACACCGTCACAAACTGTCTTTAAAATCAACTTATTATTCTTCTCTTATACAGACACAGTTACGCCCATAGGCACAGGGATCGCAGTTGCGCTATTGCCGTGGTAATCCGGCTAATCCTAGTTATTTAGTGCATTTAGCTCGCTGATCAGTATATTTGTCATTCGGTCGAGTAGTTGATTGTTAGGTTCTTAACTTGTTTGACTTGTTGAATATTTCGTTTGATAGCTGATTAGTTTTTTAGTTGGTTTGTTGTTTGCTTCAGTGGTTGATTATTTGCTAAGGATTTTGCAGTTGCTGATTCAGATAGATAGTTAGGTGACTGCCGGTCCCAGTGGCCGCGCGGTCTAAGGCTTGTGTTTCGGTCATTTGCTAGCTGGGAATATGGTTTCGAATCCCGCCGGGGTCATGCATTTCTGTCTTTTGTGAGTGTTATGTGTTGTCAGGTAGAGGTCTATGCGACGAGCTGATTACTCTTCCCGAGGAGTCCCACCGAATGTGGTGTGTCTGAGTGTAATCGTTACGTCTCGATAGTGGAGGCCATGGGCCACTAGGGGTTGACGGGCAGTTGAAAATAATTCAAAAAAATTGCTAGGAGGTCAATTGCTTAGTCGTTAATTGGTTGATTACTTATTTTAAATTATGAGTTGGTTTACTACTTTTAGTTAATCGGCTTGTTTGTTAGCTATTTTGCTGGTTATTTCCTTGGATGCTTGTTACATAGCCGGTAGGTTAGTCATGTGTTTGTGTGGTTGGTTAGGCTTGTGGTTCACTGGCTGTTATTTGGTTGTTTAGTCAATAATTTGACTAGTCGTTCAGTTGATTGATTAGGCAGTTATTAGGTACAAATCACGCAAAGTCATCTGAAGGAAAAGAGCTGTCGACTATTTCCGCAGACAGAAAAAACGCCTGGTTCGTAGATAAGAAGGCACTGAGTACACAGAGTGCAGATAAGCATAACAGTACCTGCACATTTTTATGTTTTATTGACCGTGCATCCTAATATAATGATAGTCTTTTTTAACAACCTGATGCACAAATTCTTTATTTTAATACATTTATTACACTCCTGTACATGTTTCAAGCACTATTATGCCCATCTTCAGGAGGACAATTGTATTAGTACAGCATCTCATATCGTCACTCTGTTTAGGTGACTGTTCAGACCACAGGTTACGAGAGGACTCTCCTAACCTGTGGTCTGAACAGTCACCTAAAGAGAGTGACGATACCAGATGCTGTACTAATACAATTGTCCTCTTGAAGATGGGCATAATAGTGTTCGGAACATGTAGATGAGTGTAATAAATGTATTAAAATAAAGAATTTGTGCATCAGGTTGTTAAAAAAGACTATCAGTACCTGCAATGTAAGCTCATATATCTGCCACAGGTTATTCTGACACCACCCTACAGGCTATACAGAAAATGGCCAACTTGCTGCGTTAGAACTTCATGTTACTGGGTTCTGCGCGCGTTTGTCACTCTGGATCGTCACTTCCCCACTCTAAACCCACAAAATAAAGGCTTTACGAGAAGACACTGCCTACCTTCAAGATCTTATTTTGAAAAAGCTTGCATCCAGTTTGGTTTAAAGAAATGTAAAGTATCTGTGAACGCTATATAGGCATTTGGAGAAATGAAGGTACGGTTTCGCTGTTTTTATGAGATAGTGCAATTGTACCTCTACCGGGAACTGGATGGGGTAAGTGGTTAGGCTCAAGCCCCGACCATTGTACCCCTAAGAACCAACCACCGGAACACACTGCAGTCCGACTGGAGCCTTTGAAGGAGAGATAAAACTCTTCTTATTGCCTGGAATCGAACCATGATTCCTCGGACGTCCAGTCCGTAGTCTAGATACGTTATTAGGGTATAAACCGAAATCCTCACATGCAGTAAGCCTGTAGACCACAATAAACACTGTAAGGTCTGCTTCTTTTAAATGTACTTAGGAGTCATTTATGAATACAGTTAACAAAATAATATAGAGAAAATTTGAAACTCTTGCATAGTAGCTTAGGCCTACCCGTACTTCTCATTAGGCGCTTTCACACAATTGCGAAAAGCGATTGTTAATTTCGTCATATGTGCCTGTAATTCCGTCTCTCCGCATGGAACAATTCGGCTCCTCTGAACTAATTAATATTTGAGTATTCTTTGAATATCTGTCGAGAAAATTCAAGTTTCATTACAATTTTACCTATAGGAATAATAGCTACTTTACATCAAGACCTATGTGAGTTTATGGTATTATCTCGCTGAATTCCTGTTAGAGTGATTATTCAGACCAAAACTGTAGAGAAAATCAAAACAAACATATTACTCATATGTTTAATAACTTATTTAAAAAATTCGTGTCTTTTATGAGATAAGGTGGAGAAATATGGTAGAGCCAGATAGGCCACACGTGACAATATAACACAGCGCATGGACTTTGAATGCTGGATGACTAAGGATACAAATACATGCTCAGAATATGTAATACTTATTGCTTTTGCACTGCAACAAGAGTTAACGCGAAAGCTTCTCCTTTAGTCACTATACCATTTACTCTGCATTAGGCGTGACAATTATTAGTCTGGATTATAATTAGTCTTCAAGTTATACTCAACTCGTTGCACGTTCTGTCAACAGTTTTTCTTCAAGACGGAGAGATCTGAGCGTAGCCAGCATGTTCCCAGCACTGCTGCCCTGTGGATATCTTCTGGGTATAGGGACATAAAAATTTGGGTGCAGAATTTTTGACACCACACCAGTTGCTGGGATTAAAGGGCTTCTTTATGTTGTGCTCTTTGGCTTGATACCGGCTTTCTTATATTACTGCTACTACTACTACTACTACTAATACTGCTGCTAATACTATTGCTACTAATGGGTCCCTTAATTTCATGGCTATAACATTTTGAATTTTTATGATTCATAATTAATTCTGAAAGAAACAAATTCTTCAGAGATTCTAATAGAGTCTTTGGGTGCAGAACCGGTCCGTTGTAAGGTCTAGAATTTCATATGCATAGGACAAATCAACGCGCATATGGTCGCACGTGTTTGCCTCATATGGGGTCCTAACCCATAATGCCCGCGCGCGAAATATCCAACACTGTTTTGGATATTATTATCATAATTGCCCTATAGATGCAGTCATCACTCAGGTCCTTTGATTACAGGGGTAGCTAGGCCATAATTGTGCGCAGATATATTGTGGTGAACAACTTAATGGCAGTTTTCTTGCACCACTATATGAATAACAAGAATTAAAAAAGTCATTCTTGAGAAAAGTACAACAGAACAATCTGTAAATTTGAACGGCGAATTTACATGATTCTGGCGTTGCAGGCTATGTACAAAAACTTGCGATTAGTTGAGCCGTAAACTAAATTGAACTAAAACTTGCCAAACTTTCACAAAAGAACTCTTTTAATACAAAAGACTTCTCTTCCTTTCCATTATTACACTCGTTCTACACTCCCTCCGCTTAAGAGTGCGCAGAGTTCATTTTGCAAATTGAAACTGATAAAAAATTACCTGAGATGGAGAATGAGTCAAGAGAAAGATTCGTTCCCTTATTCAGGCTACTCCCAGAGCACCAAAGCTAGCTCAGCAGTTCGTACGGAAAGAGAGAGGAGAATGAGGGAGCGAAGAAGAGGAACAAAGACAGAGGGCGATCTTATGGATAAAGTAATTGAATTAGTTGAAAGCAAGTCCGTGAAAATTGGCCTCTCACAGTAAATATTTGCAGTTTTAATTTGGCAAAAAGTGCAGGGCTTGTGGTTATAAACGTTCGTCTGTTGTAGGAGTGAGTGAGTGAGTGAGTGAATGGGTGAATGGGTGGATAAGAGGGTGGGAGGGTGGATGTATAACAGAGCGAGTAGAGACGCTAAACGAACGACATGCCCGGAACGGTCATACGTCCCTGGAGACAAGACTGCTTTATCGTTCACCAACTTTTCCATTGGTTTTTCTCATTGAATGATGGTCGTTGCACTTTTGTCATTTCATCGAGTAACTGAAGGATGATAAGGGGAAATTACGGTAAATGCCAAGAGGGAGAGATTTGGCAGAATATAAGATATGCCGTCAGCTGTTTGAGTCGTTATCACAACATGTCTGAGGTACATATTAATGTGAACTTTCGACCGGTATGCCTGGAATTCGGAAAACGTTAAATTAAGAAGGGTGAACTGTAAGACATGTCGAAACGTAGGGGCAAATAGAATCACCTTTTAAATGTAAAAATTATTGAGCTGCCTATTTAAAGGTGTATTTGAACATTTTATAAGTTTCAAAAGTCACATAGAATGGCACCTCCGAATAATGAATTGGAAAGGATATTGAAGGAAGCGTAGCAGTACATTCCAATGTGTCTTAAGGACCGAAGAGAGGGGAGGAATGCGGGAGGGAAGATGAAGCACTTCAGTCATATAAACATTGATTTATTCTAATACATGTTACTTACTAACTGCATGGAGCAGAGTCCTTCTTCAAAAGCTAACCGATTCTCAGATAGTCAAGAAATTCCCCGCAGTTTGTGGAACCCGAAGGTTTATTACTGCATACACAAGTGCCCGCCACCTGTCCCAGTCCTGAGCCAGATCAATCCAGTTCATGTCCACCCCCTTCCCACTTCCTGAAGACCGATATTTGTATTATGTTTCCATATACTCCTGGGTGTTATTCTTGTACATGTTATGGTCATGAAATTAGACATTTACATACCTGTAATTAATTATTTCGTTAGAACTTTATGTAATGTTAGCTTTCCAACTTCTAAGTTTGTCATCAAAATAAACATTATAACTAAATAAATCTGGCGAATTCAAAAAATGCTAATCACAAATCCATCAAAAAGTTTGGTTGCCAAAATATTTACGCTCTATTCCACGATTGTTTTATTGGCTATTTCCTTATTCTTATAGCAAAGTAAGCGTTATTCAGGTAACGTAATGATGCCATCTGGCTGTGCGATGTGCTATTATGTGCTAGAAGGACATCTGTGTTTTAAACCTCCGCTTTTAGCGAACAGAGTACACAGTCGCTGCCCAACTGTCTTTTCGGCTTTATAGACCACATTTCCAGTGTTTGAGCGACTACCGAGGTTCTTGGTTAATACATTTCTTTGCTGTATATTTCAAGCCAACTCCATCTGGTGCTAACTTTGCTGAACCTTAACACTTTCCACACTACAACAAAATCTCTCACCCCGAAACTTAAGTCATTTATTATCTGAGTAACCTCGGTGTCAAACAGAATCACAACAAGATATTCGAAACCAAAGCCCGTCATTTTACTCTGCCTGATCCAGTTTATACCAGCCCACATTCTCACGCCCTACTTTATTATGATCTGTCTTTTAATCCTTCCATTTACCTACGCTTGACTCTCATTTGTTAACCTCTCATTTGATCCGGTTTCGTTTAAATTGTTATGTATTTCTCTTTCCTGCCATGTGTGAATGTGCTCGCTGTCCTTTGTTTGTTTTATAAGCTAATATTAGATGACAAATTTGGATTAAATTATTCCACATTAAATATTTTTTCCAACACCCTGTTACTTCATCACTCTTTAAGTCCAAATGTTCTCTTTAACACACTGTTCTCTTACGCCCCATATTTATGCTTTCCCCTCACAGTGAGAGGTGAAGTTTCACACCCATATAAAACAAATTTAACATACTACACAGTGAAAAATTGCATAATTTTACTCGGACATGTTAAGAGACTGCTGTGAACACGTTGTATCTTTCTTGCCTGCACGAATTCTGCACTCTATAGAAAACAACTTTTCATCCCGTGGCGGACCATCCAAACCTTTCACCAGCACCAGATCACGAATTCGCATCACGATGGTACACAGTTAGTGTGAAGAGATATGAGACCTCCCTGTTACAAATTTTACCCATTTACACATCCATTCTGTTAAAATAACACGCTTCCATACATCACTATTATTGCAACAGAGGGAAGGCCATAGGTTATGAAAGTAGCGCGGGTAGGACGACATTGGCAGGAGCAAGAGGCAGAGTTCTCTCTAGGGCCACTTTATCTCGACAGCCTCTACATTTATCTATTTGTGCTCTACTTCGACGCTGTCAGTATTGTAGAACGGTGAAATGACAGCGAATAATGAATTACAAATATACAGAAGAAAATGGCCGTGGTGAAATTTGAGGCAGTGTCGTGGCATTTGCCTAGAAGGGCTAAGAAAAACCATGAAAATTTTCGGTAGAACGGCGTGTGCCTCGACCAAAATTCAAAACTGCCATCTCCCAATTACAGGCAGAAACGTTACCACTTATGCCGTCTGGGTCGGTCTTTGCACTACTAGGAGAACAAATTTCAAAAAAATATTTCAAATTAATTGTGCCTCTGCTGTGCCGTAATTAGTTAGTTATTGTATTCATTAGTTGGTCGGTTAACCGGATATCAGTGATGAGGAATTAATACGCCTTCCTACTCAGTAAATCTCGGTTTATATTCCGAACCCACAAGTTGGCTATTGTTTTGAAGTTCCATTAATTCTTCCTAAGCTCCTTAGCTAATTTCAGAAGTGTAACTTCCAAATAAAAACCATGGCTCCGCCCATTTCATTGTATATCAAAATCGCAAGCGAGGAAGCATAATTCAGTTTCACAATAAGAAGACAATCACGGGTTAATTATATTGTGTTTGATTGTTGTAGAACTGTGTATCACCTGCTGACACTAAGAGGTAATTGGATACGGATCTATAAGTGTAAATAATGAAGGCATTACAGCGCAAAGTAAAATAGTGACTTTTAGAGAAGGGACCGAGGTAAATCATGAAAAATAAACTCCGGTGTTATTTAAATTCAGGAGCGTCCTAAATCTAAATAGTTCCTTACACACCATGAAGGTATATTGGAGAGAAGAGGTATGTGTCCGCTCATTCTTATCCTGGTCACTAAGTGGAGGTTAGTGATAGGTTCACGCTCCTTGTTCTTTACTCGGTACCCATTGAACAGAAGACTTTTTATGCCTAGAGTCGTTCTGGATGCTTGGGGGATAACAGAAATGCCTTACTCCTCAGGGAAATCTAATTACGATTTCTCCATACCTTAGTCGCTATACTGACTGCGCTGTTCCGGTTCCCTCGGCCGACAACAAGACAGCCCAAATTACGCAGTTTTGTAACTAGACATGCCATGCAATTTAAACAGTTTGATGTTTGTGTTACACGCACTGACACACAAAATTCACACACCATCTCTCTCTCACTCTCTCTCTCTCTCTACATATCTATCTATATAAATTCGTATATATGTATGCGTGTATGTAAATGTGCGCATGTGTCCGCCCATCAGCCGTCGATGATATTTCATAGCAAGCTGCCAAAGACATCTGAAAGTTTTAATTAAACCTTGTGTCATGAATTCGCCCCGAGGTGCAAACATGTGTCTGCGTGTCCGCATGATTTTATACTGTATATTGTCACGTGTAGGTAAAGCATTCGCAAAGGCTTAATTTCCCATTCCTGGACTCCTGCCGAAGGCCTAGTCTAAGAATAAATGTACATAAATCAACTACAGAAGCAGATTTAAATTTGAAACAACTCTTTTTTTCGCGTGCTATAAATATACAGATTGAAGCGGACATGTTTCGGCTTTTTTGCTCCAAGCCATCCTCAGATCCGCTTCAAAAGAACACACTACATTCTTTTTTCATATATATATATATATATATATAACGTAAGATTGAGACCTCAAATTTAAAT
>JGI24699J35502_11133351_pt1 | contig 10022 bp, 8 predicted proteins | sample TergutMp193P4_FD_35502 | JGI IMG/M metagenome (IMG submission 35502) | reverse complement strand
TTGCCCTGCTGTGCATGCTGCTCAAGCCGATGAACCTGCTCATTCTCGATGAGCCGACCAATCACCTTGACCTCCACTCAAAAGATATTTTGCTGGATAGTCTGCGGCAATTTACAGGAACGATTATCTTTGTTTCCCACGACCGCGCGTTTATGGAAGCCCTTTCCACCAAAACGCTGGAGCTTTCTCCCGGAGCTGATCAAAACAGTCCCGCCCGCGCGCGGTTGTTTTACGGCAATTACGGCTATTACCTTGATAAAGTTAACGGCGAGGCAAATAATGTTAATAATACTAACAATATTATTATTGATAATGCTATTAACAAAAATTCTGTTGAACAGCGCCAGTACAACAAGCAGCGTCAGGCGCAGGAACGGCGGCGGGAGCGGCAGGAGGTGGAGCTTCTCAACGCCATTGAAACGCTGGAAAAAGAAAAGTCCCGATTGGAGACGGAGCTATCCAACCCCGAAGTGTACTCAAACGGCGAAAAGGCAAAAGCGGTCAAACTTAAACTGGACGAATGCGCCGCCGCCATCGCTCAAAAAACCGCCGAGTGGGAAGCGTTGACGGCGGAATTGGTTTAAGGATACTATACCCTATGAACGTTTTAATTATCGGCGGCGCGGGGTATATTGGCAGCCATGTGGTGCGGGAATTGCTTGATCAGGGACACCGCGTTACGGTATACGATAACCTTTCCAGCGGCCTGCGGGAAAATCTGTTTTCTGAAGCGGATTTTATTCACGCGGACATTCTCGACTACCCCGACTTGGTAAAAGCGATGAAAAGCGCACCTTTTGAAGCACTCATCCACCTCGCCGCTTTCAAAGCCGCCGGGGAATCCATGCTGCAGCCGGAAAAATATTCCCGCAACAATATCATCGGGACGCTCAATATTCTCAACGCCGCGGTGGAAACGGGTATCAACCAGATTGTGTTTTCCTCAAGCGCGGCGGTGTACGGCGAGCCGGAGTATCTTCCCATTGACGAACAGCACCCCACCAAGCCGGAGAGCTTTTACGGTTTTACCAAATTGGAAATCGAACGCTTTTTGGGATGGTATGAAAAACTCAAGGGGATACGGTACGCCTGCCTGCGCTACTTTAACGCCGCGGGTTACGATATTAAAGGGCGGATCAAGGGACTGGAACAGAATCCGGCGAATCTGCTGCCGGTGGTTATGGAAACAGCGTGCGGCATGAGGAAGGAAGTGCAGATATTCGGGGACGATTACGACACGCCGGACGGGACGTGCATACGCGACTATATCCATGTCAGCGACCTTGCCGCCGCCCATGCCGCCGCGTTAGACTATATCGGTAAGAGCGGCAAAAGCCTTACGGTGAATCTGGGAAGCGAGACGGGCGCCTCGGTAATGGAAGTGATCGAAACCGCGCGGCGGGTAACGGGCAGGCCCATTCCCGCGAAAGTTGTGGGCAGGCGTCCCGGCGATCCGGCGCGGCACGCCGCGACATCTGCCCTTGCCCGCGCAGTTTTGGGCTGGACTGCCCGCTACTCGGATTTGGAAACGTTAATACAGACAAGCTGGAAAGTCTATCAAGATAATCAAAAATAGGAGAGTCAAAAATGAAAGAAAAAATTTTTGCGTGGATCGATAACGCCGTTTCCCTTGCGGTGGAACTTGAAAGCGGGTTAACCAAATTTCCCGCCATGTCCCCCGATTCGGGCGGGGAGGGCGAACTGGATAAATGCGTTTTTCTTGAGGGCTGGTTAAAGGCTCAGGGCATTACGCAGTTGGAACGCTACGACTGCCCCGATGAGCGGGCAAAGGGCGGAGTGCGCCCCAATGTTATCGCGACGATACCCGGCGTTGATACTGAAAAAAATATCTGGATAATCAGCCACATGGATGTAGTGCCGCCCGGCGAGCTTTCGCTCTGGAAGACTGACCCGTGGACGGCGGTGGAAGCGCACGACGCGCCCGGACACCGGATCATCGGCAGGGGAACCGAGGACAACCAGCAGGGGCTGGTATCTTCCACGCTGGCGGCGCTGGCGCTGCTTAAATCGGGCGTGCGTCCCCAAAGGACGGTTAAATTGCTCTTTTCCGCCGATGAGGAAATGGGCAGCGGTTACGGTATCGTCTGGATGCTTAAAGAACACGCCGATTTGTTTAAGAAAGGCGACATCGCGCTGATACCCGACGGCGGCGACTCCAAAGGCGAGGCAATCGAAATTGCCGAGAAGAATCTGTTATGGGTGCGTTTTGTCACGCGCGGGGTGCAATCTCACGGCTCGCGTCCCGATCAGGGGGTGAACGCCCACCTCGCCGGAGCGGATCTCGTGCTGCGCCTCTACCGCGAACTGTCGCACAAATTCGGCGAGCGCGACAGCCTGTTTGATCCCGACTACTCAACTTTTCAGCCCACAAAAAAAGAAGCCAACGTCCCCAACATCAACACCATTCCCGGCGAGGACGTTTTCTGCATGGATATGCGGATTCTTCCCCGCTATCCGATTAAGACGGTGTTAGCTGAAATTGACCGCATTATCGCAAGCGCCGCCGCACAGCACAAGGTCACGATTGATTACAGCGTCGCCCAGTCAACCGAGTCGCCGGCTACCGGCGCGCAGACCCCGCTGGTGCTGTCCCTCTCGGCGGCGATCGGCGAAGTGTACGGAGTAAAGCCCCATCCCATTGGTCTGGGCGGCGGCACGGAGGCGGCATTCCTGCGCCGCCTTGGGCTTGACTGCGCCGTCTGGGAAAAGGTCGCCGAAACACTGCACCAGCCCAACGAATACGCCCTGCTGGAAAACATTTTGGGCGACGCGAAAGTCATGGCGCTGTTGATGATGGGGGAATGAGACCCGCGTTCTTATTAAAAAATTAAAACAAATGTCCCTATCGTAATAAGGATGCCGCCGATGATGGTCTGAACGGTTATCGTTTCTCTTAAAATTATAAACGCCATTGCCATGCCGATTACCAGGCTGAATTTATCTATCGGTATTACTTTTGACGCTTCCCCTATTTGCAGCGCCCGGTAATAACACAGCCATGACAAACCGGTCGCTATTCCCGATAAAATTAAAAAGAGCAGATTTTTTTGTTCAATATTGATAATATCGTGGTGCTTTCCGGTGATAAAGACTATACCCCAGGACATAATTAAAACAACAGCCGTTCTGATTGCCGTTGCCAAATTTGAGTTGATGTTCTGAATGCCTATTTTTGCCAAAATTGCAGTTAACGCGGCAAAAAGCGCCGATAACAGCGCAAATAAAACCCACATGGGAATAGTATAATAAAGTTTATGAAGAGGCGCAACCGGCGTTAGGCGCTATTACTTAACGTGTGTAAAGTCTTTTCCCTGCGCTTTTATGCCCCCCAATCGCCCCAAATTCCCCCTGAATTTTTTTTCAAAAACCAGTTGACAACAAGGCAAAAAATCCCCATTGTACCCTTAGAAATTGAATGAAGTGGCGGCATGAATTGCCGCGCCGTGCGGCCCGGCGTCATAACTCCTACGAAGGAGGCTGGAAGAAACACATTGAAAGGGAGTGATGTAGTCGTCGGGGGTGTATCCAAATTCTTCGACACTTTTGTGGCGCTTAATAATGTAAGCCTTGAGATTAAAAAGGGGGAGTTTTTCTCCTTACTGGGGCCTTCGGGCTGCGGAAAAACCACCCTTTTGCGGATAATTGCCGGGTTTGAGTACCCTGACGGCGGAACGGTTACCTTTGATGGGCAGGATATTCTGCCTCTGCCTCCCAACCGGCGTCATGCCAATACGGTATTTCAGAATTATGCCCTTTTTCCCCACCTTTCGGTGTTTGAGAACGTCGCTTTTTCCATGCGGCTGACCAAGGCGGCGAAAAACGACGTTAAAGACAAGGTATTTGAGTACCTGCGCCTGGTGCAGCTTGAAAAACACGCCCACAAGAAGCCCAACCAGCTCTCCGGCGGGCAAAAACAGCGGGTAGCCATTGCCCGCGCCCTCATAAACGAGCCGCGGGTGCTGCTGCTGGACGAGCCGCTTTCCGCGCTGGACGCGAAGCTCCGCCAGCACATGCTCATTGAACTGGACGAAATCCACGATAAAATCGGCATTACCTTCATCTATGTTACCCACGACCAGCAGGAGGCGCTCTCGGTGTCCGACCGGCTGGCGGTGATGGATCAGGGCAACGTGCTGCAGATTGGCACGCCCCACGAGATTTACGAAAGCCCCGCCACCGATTTTGTCGCCCGTTTTATCGGCGAGACGAACCTGTTTGACGCCACGGTGGTGAACGTTAACAAGATGGAAACGCGCGAACTGGAGTACATGGTAGACTTGGACATCCCCGAACTGGGGCGCATAAAAGTAACCACGGTAGACGAGGTGCGTCCCGGCCAGACGGTGAGCTTTACGATAAGGCCGGAAAAAATCGCCATAGCCAAAGACAGCCCCGCAACCAAACGCGAGGACATCAACCTCTTTCAGGGAAGAGTGGAGGAGCCTATCTATTCGGGTTTCCAATCCAAGTTCTATGTTAAGGTGTTGGAGAAAACCCTTATCAGGGTGATCAAACAACACTCCAATTATTCAGACGAGGGGCCGGGTATTGTCTGGAAGGATTCGGTCTTTCTCTCCTGGAGCGCCGCCGACGGCTACATTGTCGAGGTAAAAAGTTGAAGCCCCCAGGCGCCGCCCGGTATGGAACCGTATTAAAGCACGGCAAAAATTTCGGCTTTATTTATTCCAGCCCCATGGCGGCATGGTTCAGCCTGTTCTTTCTCGCGCCCATTATCATCATCATCATTTACAGTTTTTTGAAAAAGGGGCTGTACGGCGGCGTGGAGCCGGTTTTTTCGATGGACGCCTACCGTTATTTGGGCGACCGCATTTTCCTCGGCATAACTTTTCGCACCATCATTACCTCTATTGTCGCCACCCTCATCACGATTATTCTTGCCATGCCCTGCGGCTACTTCATGGCGAAAAGCAAGAACCAGAACTTCCTGCTTTTGCTGATCATCATTCCCTTCTGGACGAATTTTCTTATTCGCGTTTTTGCGTGGATGAATATTTTGGGCAACCACGGCTTTCTGAACGAATTTTTAATACGCGTCGGGTTGATCGACGACTACATTCACTTTCTGTACAATCAAAAAGTGGTAGTGCTGGTGCTGGTGTATATGTACCTGCCCTACGCGATATTGCCGCTCTTTTCCAGTATCGATAAATTTGATTTTTCTCTGCTGGAAGCGGCGCGCGATTTAGGGGCGACCAAAATTACTTCCATGATCAAGGTGCTGCTGCCCAATATCCGCGGCGGCATTTTTACCGCGGTGCTGTTCACTTTTATTCCCATCTTTGGAGCCTATGCCGTCCCCCTGCTGGTTGGAGGGAAAGATTCCTATATGCTGGGGAACGTCATTGCCGACCAGCTTTCCAAGTCGCGCAACTGGCCCCGCGCCGCGGCGATTTCCATGGTGCTGACCGTGGTCACTACCGTGGGGGTCTTGCTCATGATGAACGTTCAGAAACGTGACGCGTCGCGCATGGTTGAGGAAAAGAAATGAGCTACAAGCTGAAATTCAAACTGAACTTCAAAAAGATGGTTCGCGACACGATAACGTCCCTCTTTCCCAACAAGACGCAGGGCGAAGCGTCCCGCCACGCGCGAAGAGCGATACGGCGGAAGAATTTTTCCTTCTCTCAGACGGTGTATATCGTTACCATCGTTTTTCTCTTTTTGCCGCTGCTGGTGCTCATCCTCTATTCGTTTAACAGCTCCGCCAGTATGAACTGGACGGGCTTTTCACTGCGCTGGTACCAGCGGCTGATCTCTTCGCGGGAACTGTGGCGCGCCTTTACCAACAGCCTGATCGTCGCCGTGTCGTCGGCGGCGACAGCGACCGTACTCGGCACTATTGGGGCAATCGGGGTAAACTGGTACCGCTTCCGGCTGCGCTCCTATGTGCAGACCATCTCCTTCCTGCCCATGATCCTGCCGGAAATAATCATCGGCGTGTCGCTCTCGATTTTTTTCGCCGGCGTCGGCATTCCCCTGGGGCTCTTCACGATATACGTTGCCCACACGACCTTTAACCTGCCCTTTGTGTTCCTCATGGTAATGGCGCGGCTGGACGAGTTTGATTTTTCCATTATTGAGGCGGCGCACGATTTGGGGGCAACCGAGCGGCAAACCCTGTTTCGCGTAACGATCCCCATCTGTATGCCCGGTATTTTATCCGGACTGTTAACTGCCATCACCCTCTCGCTGGAGGATTTTGTCATTACCTTTTTTGTAGCCGGTCCCGGTTCGTCAACTCTGCCGATTTTTATTTATTCGGCAATTACCCGCCGGGGAGGGGTCACGCCGGTTATCAGCGCCCTCTCGGTCGTCATGATACTGGGAACCGTGGTGTTATGCGTCACACTCAGAAAGTTCCTGAAGTACATTGCCGCGAAGTAATTTTGGTTTTCTGGGGCTTCGTATGAGGTTCCTTAATTTTTTTTGATGTTTATGGAGGACAAGATGAAGGAAATACCTGTAGCGGGCGCGGTCCCGTGTCTCCGGAGGAGACTTGGAAGGGCGGTGGGACCGCGTGTATGGTTTGCGGCGCTGGGAATTTTGGCGGGCGTTGCGATAGCGTTGAGCGGCTGTGGAAGAGGCGGCAAGCTCTTTATTTACAACTGGACCTATTATACGCCCGACTCGGTCATTGAACAGTTCGAGAAAGAGTACAAGGTAAAAGTGGTTTACGACGAATTTGCCTCTAACGAGGATATGTTCGCCAAACTCAAGGCCGGAGGCAGCGGCTACGACATTGTGTTCCCGTCGGGCGATTACGTTTCGATTATGATTCAGCAGGATATGCTGGAAAAGATTGACAAGTCAAAATTGTCCAATCTGGGAAATATCGATCCGGCAGTATTGCAGAAGGCGACATTCGACCCGAACATGGAATACTCGGTTCCTTACTATTACGGCGCTGCCGGCATAATAGTTAATACCGCGCGGGTTCCCGAATTTGAGCGAAGCTGGTCTATTTTTGGCCGGCAGGACCTGCGCAACCGCATGACCATGCTGGACGATATGCGCGAGGTAATGGGCGACGCCCTTGCCTATCTGGGTTACTCGGTCAACACCAAAAATCCCGCGCAGATCGCCGCCGCGCGCGACCTTATCAACAATGAATGGAAGCCCAATCTGACCAAATTTGACGCCGAGGCTTTTGGCAAAGGCTATGCCAACGGTGACTTTTGGGTAGTGCAGGGTTACGCGGAAGTGGTCTATGAGGAAATTATGGACAACGAGCAATTAATGAAAGATACGTTCTATTTTGTCCCGAAAGAGGGCGGCCCGGCCTATCTTGACAGTATGTGCATTCTCAAAGGCTCGAAGAACGTTGATTTAGCCCATAAATTCATCGATTTTATCCACCGGCCGGAGATTTACGCGGAATTTGCCGATGAATTCGGCTTTCCCGCGACGGCAAACCTCCCGGCGCGCCGGTACAAGTCCGGCAATTCGTGGTACGAAGCGGAAGATCTGGTCAATACCGAGCTGAAAGACGACATCGGCGAGGCTTTAGACCTCTACAATGACGCCTGGTTTAACTCAATTAGGGTAGGGGAGTAACAAATAAGGTATGGGGAGTGGGAAATCCTGCTCCCGGGGAGCGGGAAACCGCTCCCTTATTAGACTTTTTTGGTGATAAGGTCGCTTTTAAGGCAGCGAGCGCACAGTTTTACCGTAAAAGTAGTGCCTTCAACCTCGGTTTTTACCTTAACCAGATTGGGTTTCCATGTCCGCCGGGTGCGGTTCTTGGCGTGGCTTACCTTATTGCCGGTCACGGTATGTTTTCCGCACAGATCACAGGTCCTCGACATTTTATCCTTCCTTACTTCGATATATTAAAACCATAGCAAATTATAAAAAGAATGTAAAGGGGTTATGGTGTATAATAAAACATAACGAATGTTAAGGAGAATTATATGAAAAAAATCAAAATAGCATCAATTTTTACCGCTCTGTTTTCCTGTTTATTGCTGATGGGATGTCCTGATGATAAAAATACTGATACCGGAACCCTGGTCAATGCCCGGGGAAAAGTTATCATTCTGCAGGCTTACGGTTCATCCGGCGACGCCGCCGGCGCAAGCCATTCTTTCGTGGAATTGTACAATATCTCCGACAAGGCAATAAGCCTGGACGGCATTGGCCTGTACTATGCCGATGGAACCAGCGTTGCTCAAGCGGATGCTCCTAATACCGCAACCGAAGACGGTGCGTGGAAAAGAATTTCCCTGGACGGGAAAACCATACCTGCCGGGGGTTCATTCCTTATTTTGGGTCCAAAGCAAAGCGCAACTGCCCGTTATCAAATGCCCGATAATTCCGGCGACATTAACGATAGCAAGTTCACTTTAAGCAACAGGGCGTTTAAGGTCGCGCTTATACAGAGCGACGCGGAATTAACCGTGCAGAATCCTTTTACCGACAATGGCGGTAAATGGGTTTCCGGTTACATTGACATGGTCGGCGCGGCAAATGATTATCAAGGGAGAGATTTAATTTTCGGTTTCGAAGAAGCGCCGGCGCGGAATTCCGCATCCGCAGCTGTCCGCCGTACAGATCTTGATGATTATAATGATAATTCAACCGATTTTATTGCGGCGCGGTACGCTTCAACAGGAGAGGGAGCATTTACCGATGAGGAACTCGAAGTACGCAAGCCGCGCAATTCAAGCGCGGGCGCGTGGGATCCGTATGAGGAACCGGCAGAGCCGCTTCCGCCGGATAACCCGACCGTAGCGGGACCCCCAAGCGCGCTTGCGACCAAACTGCTTATCTTGCAGGTTTACGGAACAGGCACAGCCACCGACGGCGCGGTATCCCACAGCTTTATTGAGTTGTACAACAATACCGAAAGTCCCGTCAACTTAAGTACTTACTCTCTGCAATACGCCAATACAACCGGTACAGACTGGACGGTAATCAATCTAACCGAAGTAATTCCCGCCAAAGGTTCATACCTTGTCCGCGGCAATAACAATAACACCGGCGGACGGCTGCAGCTTGGCGCTGCCGATCAGGATGTCGTATTCTATTTGGATAACGACGGCTTCAAGGTAGCGCTCATGGCAAATCAGAAAAAGTTAACCGTTATTAATCCTTTTGCCATGACCGGCGGAAAAGCCGAGGGCTATGTTGACATGGTCGGCGCTGCCAATGGAAACGATCCTGACGCTTTTGAAGGTACGCTCTTAAGCGGAGCAATCTCCAAACAAGCTGCCGCCCGCCGTGGCTCGCTTACCGACAGCGACAACAACAACACTGACTTTGTAAGGATTGACTACCGGATTTCCGGTATCAATAACGAACTGCTCGAAGTACGCAAGCCGCGCAATTCAAGCGCGGGCGCGTGGAATCCGTTTGAGGAACCGGCAGAGCCGGGAGACGAATATGAAGGATTACCGCCGACACAAGTGGGAGCGGCGAGCACTCAGGCGGGCAAACTGCTTATTCTCCAAATTGGCGCCAGCGCCGATGATGATAACAATATTTCCCACAGCTTTGTGGAATTGTACAACGCAGGAGAAAGCGCAATAAACTTAAGCGGTTTCACTCTGCAATATGCCGCCGGAACAAAAGTTGCCGGTGAAGCGACAAAAGACGGTAAATGGGAAAAAATCGATCTGACCGGAACAATTGAGGCGGGTCATTCGTTCCTTATCCTTGGGGCAAAAAGATCAACAAGTCAAAATCCCGCACTCAATATCGCTGCTAATTATGGGGATATGAACATAAATACATTTAAACTTGACAACCGCGCGGTAAAAGTTGCGATAATACAAAGCGCCAGCTTGCTTACCGTACAGAATCCCTTCAATATGGACGGACAAGGCGGAAAAGCCGCCGGTTATGTCGATATGATCGGCGTTATCAATGACGACACCGATCAGATATTTGGATGGGAAGGAAGCGCCGCCGATAAACCTGCCGGTACGGGTGCTTTCCGCATTACCAAACAGGCAGGCGTCCGCCGCACCTCTATTACAGAC
>JGI24699J35502_11133352_pt1 | contig 10028 bp, 9 predicted proteins | sample TergutMp193P4_FD_35502 | JGI IMG/M metagenome (IMG submission 35502) | reverse complement strand
GAGGGGCATCCAGCTCTTCTGCCAGAGTGACTCGATGATTTGCAGAAAGCCCTAAAATAATCACACTGTATTAAACCTCAGAGAAAAATAAATACATTGACATGAAGGAGACAAGAAAATGCGTTGTCATTTTTGAAAATGTTGCCTGTATCTTGTACAAGTTCTTCACAGAATGATATATTATATGTGTTTGAAAAACAGAAATATTGATATGTGTGCTTCTATGAAGAGAATAGGCTGTTTGTGAAGCATTAATATTGTCCATGGACAGTTCTTGTACTTGGCACATTTCATATGAAATCTGTAATGCCTCTGCTTATCTTGCATTCTTCAGTTTGTATTGCTTTGCTTCCTTTCGTTCAGAGGGGGTTGGAAGTGTTGTGTGTTAAGTTTGACAGTGGGACATACTGGGCTGTTAAAACCTTGTTATAATATTAGATTATAATTTTATTTAATTAATTTATTGCGACTATTTTCTTTCTTTAACTTGAAGATTAGATTTTATAGTCTAGGCCAATCATTATTATGTCTTATCAAGACTGTTATTTCCTTTTATGTTGATACTAGTAGCTATAATTGGTATGGCAGAAAATAGGGAAGATAAAAGAGTTTGACTGCTCCAAATATGTGTTGATAACCTCTTATTGATACATGACTTTATCACATTTCATGTAATTTTGTTATCTTAGGGTCATACATTTCTCTGCATAATTCCTGTAAACTGAACTGTCTATAACACATAAGGATTCATGGTTAGTTGCACTGTAGCGGGGTTTCCTGTTTGTAGAGTATCAGAGTGCTGAAGATGATAATTTCTTGATTAGGTTTATGGCAAGTGCACCATGGCTGGGCAACAACTTGTGGCAACTGAGTCAGTATCTGTTGCAGCAACTGTCAGTCATCTTCGACAAAATGTACAAGAAACATCAGCAGCCAAATACCACAGTCAGGTGTCAGCTTGCAATTACTGAATTTGGAGGCAGTAAGTGTTGGTCTTTTACTTATTTATTGGAACTGTCTTAATGATAATGTGCCTTAGTTCATCATATGATTCATTTGTGTTTCATCTGTGGGTTAATTTTGTATCTTTGATTTCAGCCAAATATGATGTGGAGAGTGTGGAGGACATTCCAGTTGCTGTGAAAAACAAGATGAATATCAATTTTACTCTCAATCTTGATGAAAGGTGAGTGGTTTTATTTCACATAGGATTTTAATTATGTAGGATACAACTGTTGAAATGTTTCTGGAGTATTGACACAGAGGACATACCTGCTGTGGAAGAGGTGCTTATGAGTAAGTCTGTATTTGTAGCAAAGCATTTCCTTTGGAGAATGTTTGAAGAAACTGTTCTGATAAACACTACAGATGTTCAGAAAAACTATGAACAAATCTTAGGGTGTCCTGTTACAATACCAAAACTCACTGTGTTCTGATGCGTACTGTGATATCAATAGAAATGCAAGGATGTCTGTACTGTATATGGGACTCAGTCATGCCAGGACCCCAAGTCAGGTGGAGCCCATGTGTCTTCATGTCAGTCTTAAGTACAATCCGAGAATTAAGTAAAACATTAATAAGAACAAAAAAACTGTTATGATGCAGTGACCTCAGGATAATCAGAAACCTTTTATTGACATCAAATTTGTACCATTTAACTTCACAGTTCAGATTTCTGCTGCTCTCACTTTTGTGTATGGCAGCATTAGCAAAGAACATAGTAATATATATGTATTGCATTTAGAATAGATGCAGGGTAGGTCCAAACTCTTATACTTCTCCAATATTTATGACCAATTTCATATTCAAGTTGTTGAATGGATGATGGATCAATGAAATGTGTGTGTGTGTGTGTGTGTGTGTGTAAGTTCCTAGAAATGTTGCTACAGAGTGAAGAAATGTATTACTGCTTGTACATAATATGACTTCTGTATGATGCACTTTGAAGATCTGATGTGTATGACACATTCCTTCATAAGTACACTGAATATCAGGAACATTATAGGGGTCATTTGGAACAAGAAATTTCCAGTAAACCGTAGCTCATATCAACACTGTTGTAGGTGAGGTTGAAAACTGTTTTATGATGTAATTTGGTAAGGAGCAACACAAAGAAGGTGAAATGCTGAGTACAGATACCCAGTAGCGTCTAGCCACACTGCACGTCCATTCTACACTGCTCGTAAGCGCACATGCACATACAGTGCGAACACGGCATGCATCTAGTGTGCAGTGTTTTTCAGCCTTATTAAACACTTATCAATTTATGGAAGCTGCAGCCTTGATTGGTTTTAATGTTGCTGCAGTAATATGTGAACTTTGTTCAACTGCTTTCTGGTGTACACGTAGTGAGCCACTACCACCATAACCAGCTGTCAGTCTACTTGTAATTCTGAGCCGGTGTGGTTGTGTTTTGTTGCATAGAAGTGTCATTTGAAATGGTTCTTAATATTTACCAATGAGATCCAAGTCTACATGGATTATCTGTACGGTTTCTGCACTGAAAACGGAAGGGCTCCTGCAACAGAATACCAGAACCTCACATCTATCAATGCAGAACTTGTTAATGGTATTGAAGTGAGCTGTGGTTTGTAGTACAGTTTATACTCCATATGACTTCTGTTGCATGGTCCAGGAGTTACACCAGCTTGTCACACTACATTCTGTATGTACGTAGTTGTTACCTGTTTTGTTCCTCTACTGCAGAGCAACTGTTGCAGCGAATCAGAGTGAATCAACAAGCACACGGAAATTGCCACCACCTCTGTCAAGACATCCAAGTGTAACAGTGAATTATGCTGATCTTGGAGCACAGATGGAAGATGACACATTTGAGCACATTCTACAAGAGACAGCGCAGCATGACACTGTCATGGCGTTTTATTATATGGACGAGAACAACAAGGTACCTTTCCATTAGAAAAGTACTTGGAATAAGGGGTAGCATAAGTGCCTGCTTTTTGGTTAGGTTTTTGTTAGAAGAAACTTTACCAAAATAATGGACTTGCTTGTTTATGAAGGTAGTCTTAATAATACAGGTGCTCCTCTCATTACAAACATTTGACTCACAAACTTCCAGACACAAAAAAAAATTTGTCCACATGTCCGGTTTCCTGTGATAGTGTTGAGGGTGGCAGTAATAAAATGAACACTATTATGATGGAAACTAAAGTGGACATTACAGAGCATTATGAAACAGGTGAGAAAATGATTAACATTGCACATGCTTTTGGAATGATTAATGTGACTGTTTTTCAACATGTTTGGTATTGACAAGAGTTAACTTTGACTTACAAACAGACTTCTGGAACCTAACTTGTTTGGTAAGTAGAGGAGCAGCTTTACACAGTCGTACTGATAAAGAGTGTATCAAACATGCAAACCGATATGACAGCACACATGTGATACGTTTGCTGCTGTGGCACTGCACAGTGATAATTTTATCCACTGTCACACAACAAAACAGTGATGGATGTGGATTACTTTAAGCACCAAAAGAAACTGTTTACACTACTTGTACTGAGGCACTATGAAAAATCCCATTAGTAGTGGCAAAGATGGTGCTTGAGAACGCCTGCTCTTTGGCTGCTGTTGTATTCCCCTCCAGCCCTTTGAAGTACGTATCAACTGAATGAAACAGTTTTCCACTTATAGTGCAGGTGATCTCAAGCGTAGCACTCCAAACATTCATGTGGACAGAAGGATAGACGACTGGAAAGTAATACTGGGAACTGCATTTGAAGGGGAGTGTAACAGGTTGAGGGAGATACGGAGAGGAAGCTTTCTGTGGCTTCGTTATGTTGCCAGACTAGAGGAAAAGAACTGATGAAAATTGGAGAGACAAGATAATTCCCTGGCATACCATCCTGCTTTAAGAATTGCAGACGTTTGTTATATCCAAGTATATTTGTTCTTTGAGGAAGCGACAAGAGTGTGCAGGGTAGTTTGATGTAATAAATTGTTATAACAAGACAGACAAAATTTTTGTATATATATATGTGTGTATATATATATATATGTGTGCAGTTTTACAAAAATTCAGACATGAAACAGGTATATTTTTGGTTGTAAGCAGTGTTTGAAATGGGAAGAGGAAAAATATTGTAGTTGATTCTTCGCCCATGTGGACTAGAGTGTGTAAGAAGTGGCATAGTGACAGTTCAGAAACTGTAATCCAGGAAACGTATTATCCTATCCTGTCGCTTTAAATCTGGGGCCTCTTCTGTCTGACTGCAGTGGTTACAAAGCAGAGAAATAAAGTTTCATTATTTATTGAACTATCAGTCTTGTCAGTATGTGTGTATGCTAACAGTGTGGAAATTATATTTCAGGTTAAGGTAACAGAAATAGTTGATGTAACAGATGCTGATTCAAGTGCTGTTCTGTCGCCGGAAGAACGTGCAAACAATATGCAGCTGGAATATGATGACAACTGGCTCTCTGAGCAGGTCATGCAAACAGTTGGTCAGTATAACCACTTCTTAATATCTGTATCGGCTTATCAGTAATTTTTCCTGGTGTGTTTGTAACCTTGCTAAGTTTAGACTGCATAACTTGATACAGTACATTGAACACCCTATTTAATGGTTCTTATTTTCATGTTGTACCTAACAAATTGTTAAATTTCATTGATACCAAAGCATTTGACTGCATGTGAAATTTATTCTGAAGTTTTTCCTTAGTTTGTGTACTGTTTACATCCACCACCATCCAAAGGAATTTTAAGTTGAAATTTCACTTGTGTTATTTTTATTGCTCTATGTGGGTGTGAAACTTGATCTTGGTAGAGCATAGATTGAGGGTGATTGATAAGAGGGCAGCGAGGAGAATATTTGGAGCTACAGAGGAAGGAAACACCAGGAGAATAGAGAAAATTACATCTTGAAGAACTTTATGTTGGGTACTGTAATGCACTGTTTTTCACCTGGTGGCACTTGATGTTCGGCTGCTTGGGACATGAGGTCTTGAAAATAGGAATATGGTATTAAAATATATGTAATTGTAAATATGCAGTTCTTGGAAAAAGAAAAGATGTGGTTTTGCTTTGTGATGGGGGTTTTTATTATTTACAAAATGAACGACCGTTTAGGTGGAAGAGGTTGAGATTCTGTCATGTAAAGCAAACTGCATTAGGGTGATCAAATGATGAAGATTTGGATTGGCAGGACATGTAGGAGGAGTGGATGAGATGAGAAATGTGTGCAGAATTTTAGTTTGAAAACCTAAATTGTAGAGATCACTTGGAAGGTCTGGGCACAGTTGGCATTATAATATTAAAATGCATCTTAAACAAGATACAGTAAATTCCATTAATCTGGCACCCAGGGACCATACAGGTGTCAGATTATTTAATATTCCGTATTATCAGATGGTACCTAAACTAAATTCCTACAGATAATTTTTTGTTAGTGCTCCTATACTTGGGCTGTACAACTAATCAGAGTGTTCATTTTGGATGTCTTCTTTATCTGCTGGTTCAGAGTCATCAGGGCTCTTTTCTGTGTTTTTTTAGTCTTCGTGACTGAAAAAGTTGATGGAATAGGAGACAAAAGGTCAGGAGATACCACAATGGTTGATGTACCTACACTCCTTTAGGCCTTTTTGAACATGTTCCTGAGATCTGCCTGTTTCACTGATGAAGCTCTTTTCTGGTAAAAAGAACAAGTTCTGGTTCTGGTAAAAAGAACAAGTTCTGGGCTTGAGACTACTCAAGTACCATATTATTAGGATTTCCATATATTCAAATAACAGATTAAAGAAATTTTGCTGTTCTGTGGTACAGAATGTATTCAGTGTATTCAAGATATGGTCCAGTGAAAGGCTGCTGTGAGCACTGTAGTGACTGTATGTCATTAAACGCTGAGACTTTGTTGAGCACTGACCAGTTATCAACATTTCAATAACAACTTTGTGTAGCTGATAAGCATTTCTTGATAACTAATGCCATAGACTGGAGTCCTGCTTGTGAGTCTTTTAGTCCCTCACCTAGTTGAGAAATCCCTGCATTTTACAGAACTTAAAGTTTCCGTTCTGTGTTCGCAGCATTCTGCCACTTGTCTCTGTCATGAGCCAGATGAATCCATTTCATGCCCTCCCATCATATTTCTTTTTAAGATCTAATCCATTTGCTGTTATCCTCCCATGTATGTCTAGTTCTTTCAAGCATTCTTTTACCTCTGGGGTTCCCCACCAGAACTTTATGTAAATTTCTGTTCTCACCCATACATGCTACATGCCATCTGCATCTCATCATTTATTTCATCATCTCTATAATACTGGTGAAGGTTAAATCATGAATCTTCTCATTATGCAGTCTTTCTGTCCTCCTACTACTTTGTCCCTTCCTGGTCCGAATAACGTACTTAGCAGCCTATTCTCAAACACAGACATTTCTTTACAGAATATAGTATGTTAGAGTGATGAATGAGTTCTGGCCACATTCACAAATAGGAGAATGTGGTTGAATTTGTAACTGTGCCCTGATTTCCATTCCATTTATATTTCAAAAATATTTTTCTTTTGTAAAGCTGTGGCAGTGGCAAGAGATGAATGATGAGTTACTTCAGTTGGCACTGAAACTTATAAATACACTATATTTTCTATATTTTTACAGATGACCTATATTACGGTGAAGATGATCTGGGGCTGTCTGACATTTCAGTTGATGATTGCAACGTTGATGGTGGTGATTCAAGAAACATCTTCTCAGACCCTGAGAGTGAATGGAATAGTACAGAAGCAGCTAGAAAGCTGTCCAGTGAAAAGTTAAGTAATATCAAGGAAGCATTTAGTATTGTACCTAACTCCCTACCAGAGTCTGATCAGAGTGATAGCAAACAATCCAGTGTCCAGCCTTTACAAAGAAAGCCCTCATATGTCATAATGAGCAATCTTGTGTGAAATGTCAAAAGCACAACTGTGTTGGCACTTATCCTCTCTAGGAAGGGTATTTGTACCTTTAATGGTTAAACACTTCACTTTTTGCCAAGAAACAGGAAGGATTGGTGTTTGGAAAAAATAACAGAAACCTATTGAATAGGACTTGAAGATGCCTTGCAATCTGAGAGAAACGTGACCCACTTCCTTGTTGAGGTAATTTGGCCCTTGTAAGAGTGTTACACTGCATACAGCCCAATAAAACAATTGAGGTTTTGTGGTGGCTGTGACAGTGCAGTGTGGGAGCTGGGTACGGCCATTTTGGAGGAACTTCTTTCCATGGAGTCGGTGCATTCCTCAGAAATGTTTATGCCCATCAGCTGTACCTGTGGTGTTGTTATGCAGAGGACCACCATGCAAGGATGGTCATAATGTCTTGTTAAAAGTTCAACATGCTTTTTGTTGCTCTTCCTGCAACATTTCCACTCTAGCAATCAAATGTGTCCTCCATTTTTCTAACCAAAGCTGCTCCACCTCAGTTTTCTAGTGTTCTTCCTTCTACCTAATATCTTTCATAACCTGTTGTTCCAATATTGATGTTGGTATTCTCTTGGAAATTTCCCGTGTACATTCGTGTCAAAAACCTTGTTTGGGGTCTGTCTTCAGTTCATTGTTAAACTTTATCCATATCTTTTGTACATGCTGTGTGCAGCTGATACAAATACATATGTTTATTACCAACAAGCTGCACTTATACATGAATAGAGAACCACTCATGCATGTTTCAGCTATTATTTACAGCCATCTTCAAGGAGCACCAGTATATAATAAAAGACATATACAGCATTAACATGCAGTTTTGTAAAATTGTAAATGGTAAAATACAATGCCAGTGTACCATTACAACACCATTGTATAGTGTTAGCAATATATGTTAAGGTTATGTTAAATTATACAAGATTTTTGGTAATATCCTTTAAGTATATGTTGGTGCTTCTTGAAGGTGGCTGTAAATAATAGTCAAAACATGTAGGAATAGCAGTCTGTTCATGAACAAGTGCAGTTTACAGTAATAAACTTATTTATTTGTACCCTTATCATTTCATTTTATATTTATTTGAACTTAGGAGTCTGAAAATTTGGCTGGTTGTTGTTGGCTTACTTGTAGTTAATGCTACAGTATTTCTTAAATTCTGTAGCATTTCTATAAATGCAGGCTGAAGACAGATACACTCACAGTACTTGCACAGTTTAGCTGAAGACTTTACACACTTCATGAGTTCTTGACTGGTCATGATTTTATGTTAGTTATGTTGAAAGAGTGCAAGAAACTGACCTTTCTTTGTTAAAGTTCAAATGGGATATTTGCTGCTGTAATGGTCAAGTTCCTAAAAGATAAGTTTTAAAACTTTGAACATCATCAGTGCAACCACAGCGATGTGGAAAGTTTATTTATGACACCGATTTTATGAATTTGCTGTTGTAAGGATTTCATATTTTGTTTCACGTATGTGTACTCGTTGTTAATTTATATGTTATTTTAATTGCTATTATACTGTGATGAAAATATGTATATGTGAAACAGAAGTTATATTTATGTTGTAACAGTCCATGTTAAAATATGAACTAAGTTAAAACATTTTGTAGTTTCTTTTTGTTAAATGTAATTTGTCACAAACCATCTGTAAAGGGTTTTGACAATGGTATGTTACACAGAGTATGATGAGTTTTCTGGACTTTGTCAACTGTATAGTACAGAGCCGTAACAAGGACGAAGTGAGCGTGGCGATTGCCACAGTCATGCAAAGCTGTCAGGTGCAGAAACTGTATATAAAATATGCATCTACTAGCCCATGACTAAAATAAACGTTGTGATATTGTTTCTTGCTATTTATTTAAATTGTTGCTGGAGTAGCTGCTGTTAAACTATAGGGGGCATAATTTTATATTTTGCCTTGGGCAAAAAAAAGTTATGGCTCTGCTCTAGTATTGCAATTACAAAGTTCTGTAAACTGGTTGCAAGGTCAAAGGGTGGGAGAGCTCTACTGTGTTGGGTCCATTAGAAAGACTTAGTATTTGAGGTCAGTTGTTTCTAATTGACCCAAGTGAGTAGGTGCTTGTTCACCTTTGCAGCTGAGAATGAAAACAGGTACGGTTTTGTAAACGTTATGTTCTGTTCAGAATATTAGGAAGTGGACGAAGTTTAGACATCCTGTAATAGTAAGTCAAGTTGTCATATTTAAGTGTTGATCTGTAGTATTAAAACCTGCAATTGTTGCATTCCTGTGAATTCCGTGGGGCACATGTGTGCGGTGAACGGGCAAGTTACAGTTTTGTTCGTAACCAGAAGGTTACGGTTCAATAACATTACTTCTGTTTCCAGCAATTACTTCTGTTTCCAGCAAACATTCTTTGCATGTTTAAAGAGAAACATTTGTGTTAATGCCCCTTGTGATAGAGTATCTGCCTGAAAGTTCACAATTTTAATTTTCAAAACCAAATTGTTGCATGATTACTCTGAACAATGTACATATCGAATTTAATACATGTGATTGTTCCATATGTCAGACAGAATCTGAAACTGCAGTTGGCATGACACTCCTACACATGGATCTGTTTTTGTGTATAATTTTGACCAGTGGAACAGATTATTTCTGTTAAAATTTTCTGTTTATCTTCTGTATTGCTGATTTCTTGTATATCTGCACATTTTTCATTAATATATTAAGGTTTCAGCACATGTTGCATAGGTGAAAAAAAAAAAATTGCTGCCACATGAATCAGATGAAATTAAATTGTGTAATGTCTGAACAATATTGATGTACTCATATTGAATCAGGTTTACAATCAAAAACATGCTGGAAGAATGGCAGTTTGTGCACTACATAGTGGCTACTTCAGTGAATTCAGGCAAGTTAGATAATCCTAACATGATGCTGCTTATGCAGTGTGCCTGTTGGGTGTTCCAAGTTACTAAAATTGTCTTTTTATCTTGAGGACAACTTTTATCCAGGGTCAACTGCCTGCAGTAAATGATACATTGGGAACTGTCACACCTCAGTATAGTATTATTTTTATATGTATGTTGAGTGTAATTGAGTTGTGATTAAATAAATTATATATTTTGTATATGTGTATTTTCCATGGTACAT
>JGI24699J35502_11133353_pt1 | contig 10037 bp, 5 predicted proteins | sample TergutMp193P4_FD_35502 | JGI IMG/M metagenome (IMG submission 35502) | reverse complement strand
GGGGCTGGGGTTGGCGGCGCCGCCGATGCCGTCGCTTCAAGTGTTGCGGCTGGCGCTGGTGCGGGCTTGGCGGGTGCCGGGCAGGTGCCGTCTCGAACCGTACATATCCCAGTTGTCCCGACTGGTGGCCAAGAAGGCCGCGAAGAGGTGGAAACTGAGGTGATTCCGAACGTCACCGCCTTGGGGCCGACGCTCGGCGACCCCCAGCCTGGTTATGTGCAAATTCTCGAATTGAACGTGCAGCTCTTCCTCGCCCACCGGCCTATTGCGGGGGCAGTTGCACCGTATCCGTCCGATGTAGCGCAAGCCAGCCCAGAGGAGCCGACGCTCTCCGACTTAGTGCCGCCACCGCCGCCGCCTGGGAGTGGGTCAGATTCGAGTCCTTGGCTGCCGGAATAGGTGCGCGTTTGTTGCGTTATTAAGGGTTGCTGCCTGCTAGCCTGGTTTGCCGATGTTTGGCCGGTGTAGGGTTGGCCCGATGCCTTTGAACATATGTTCAAGTTGCGCCAGTAGGTGTGCCCGCCTAGCAAACTTCGGCACTATTGACTACCTTATAACTTGTGACTGATCACGGCTCGCACTTCTCGCATGAACCCACCTCCCACTTGCAACCAGTGGTGGCGCCCAGCTTGCCGCCGCTCGCTACGCCGCATGTTCCGATTGGCCGCATCCCCGTGGTAGAGGTTTCGCCGGTGATTGAGGGTGGACGGTGGCCTGCTAAGGCGGCGGTTGGTGAAGTGGTGCCAATTTATGCCGATGTGTTCCGCGAGGGGCACGATGCCGTGGCGGCTACTGCGGTGCTATATGGCCCGAATGGTGAGGTAAAGCAGCGCGCACCCATGGTTGACGTCTGGCCGGGCATGTCGCGGTTAGAAGGCTTCTTGCAACCCGATGGTGAGGGCGAATGGAGTTTCGCGGTAGAGGCGTGGAGTGACCCGTACGGTACTTGGCTGCACGATGCCTCGATTAAGTTTGCTGCTGAGGTAGATAAAGAACTGATGGTTGCCGAGGGGCGGCTGCTGTTTGACCGTATTTTGCGCGAGGTTCCTGGGCGGTCCCCACGCACCACGGCGGTTTTGCAGGATGCCCTAAATGTGGCTTCGGATGAACATCGCTCACTGGATTCCCGCTTTGCCGCGCTCACCTCTGGGGATGTCCAAGCGGCATTGGCCGAGGCACCGTTACGGGATTTGGTGACTTCTAGCGCGCGTTATCCATTGCGAGTTTCCCGGCGGCTGGCCTTGTACGGCTCATGGTATGAAATATTCCCCCGCTCTGAGGGCGCTTATCAAGACGAATACGGTAATTGGGTATCCGGCAACTTCCACACCGCTGCGCGCCGGTTACAAGATATCGCCAATATGGGTTTTGATGTTATTTACCTAACACCCATCCACCCGATTGGCACCCAATTCAAAAAAGGTAAAAACAATTCGCTGGATGCGGTGCCCAGCGACCCTGGTAGCCCTTATGCGATTGGCGGCCCTGCTGGGGGCCATGATGCCATTCACCCAGACCTCGGCACTGAGGACGATTTCCGTGCTTTCGTTAAGTACGCCAATTCCATTGGGCTAGAGGTTGCACTTGACCTTGCGCTGCAATGCTCCCCCGACCACCCTTGGGTGAAAGAGCACCCGGAATGGTTCAAGATCCGCGCTGATGGCACTATCGCATATGCCGAAAACCCGCCTAAGAAGTACCAAGATATTTATCCGCTGTACTTTGACCTAGACCCAATCGGTTTGCGTGAGGAGATTCTTAAGGTAGTAAATCATTGGATTGATTTAGGCGTTACTTGTTTCCGGGTGGATAACCCACATACCAAGCCGCTGGACTTTTGGGAATGGCTGCTAGCCGAGGTGCATAAAAAGCATCCCGAGGTAATCTTCTTATCCGAGGCGTTTACCAAGCCGCCTATGATGCAGACGCTCGCCAAGATTGGCTTCCAACAATCGTATACTTATTTCACATGGCGCAATTCCAAGAAGGATTTGGAAGAATACCTACGCCAAGTTTCCGGTGTCGAGGGTTCCAATCTGCGGCCTTCGTTCTGGCCCACCACCCACGACATCCTGCCGCCATACCTGCAGCACGGGGGCGTGGCCGGGTTTGCAGTGCGCGCGGTGCTGGCCGCATTGGGCTCGCCAACTTGGGGGATCTACTCTGGTTACGAATTAATTGAGAATGTGCCTCGGCCCGGCGTTGAAGAACAAATTGACAACGAGAAATACCAGTACAAGACGCGAAACTGGGAAAATGCCGATAACATCGGCATCAAGTGGCTGATAACGCGGTTGAATTGGATTCGCCGGGAGCATCCGTGCTTACAACAACTACGCGACCTCACCGTCCACGAGGCCGAGAACCCGAACATCTTGGTATTCTCCAAGCGGGTTCCCAAGGCTGACTTACCGCTGGCTGCCGACCCGTTGCGTCCCCCGGTATCTGACTACCAGCATGATGACGTCATATTGGTGGTAGTGAATCTGGATCCTTGGGGTACGCAAGAATCTTGGCTGCATCTGAATATGCCCGCCCTTGGCATTGACGAGGGTTGGCGGTCATTTGAAGCTAAAGACCTACTTACTGGCGACACCTACTATTGGAACTCACACCCGTTTGTCCGCCTTGACCCGCGCTACCAAGTTGCGCACGTTATCAAGGTGACGCCAGTTTAGCCATGGGTGGGAAACACTTACGCCGTCGCTCAGCAATAGCAGCCATTGCGGATTCAACTCAGCACGTCATTGCGGGCTTGACCCGCAATATCACCGCAAGTGGTCGAGATTCGGTTCCCACGTCTGATGCTGCGTCCAATTCGGTTCCCGCACCAGAAACTACGTCCAATCCTGTCCCACCGCTCCAATTCCGATTGGCTGGCCCAGGGCAGTTCTCCGGGCTATCCAAAGATTTCTTAGGCCACCAATTCTTGGACTGGGTCTGCGAGCAGCGTTGGTACAGTTCCGATGCACGGCCCGAGTTATGGTTAGAGGGACAATTTCTGGTAGCGGGGGTCCCCAAACCTCTGGTGATTGAGTTTCTGCGGGCGGGTATTGCCGTCATTCAGGTGCCTATCATAGCCAACGGCGTTAGTGGGTTTACGGATGCCGTTACGGTAGCTGACGGCTGGCTGGCTTTGCTGCGAATATTTGGCATCGCGGATGACGCGTATCTAGCCGAAGCAATTTCGCAAGATGTCACATTGGCTGGCGAACAATCCAATTCCTCAGTTTTCATCCCTAACCTCAGGCTACCGAAGGCCCCAGACGGAGCCATGCTAAAGGTACTCCGCACGCTAACCGCAGGGGCACACCCAGACGCGGAAGTGCCGCGCAAACTCTCCGCCCTGGGCTACCAGCAAGTCCCGCCCGTGCTCGGCACCATTACCGTCTCGCTACCTGATTTCGGGCCAACAACATTAGCCATCTTGACGGCATTAGTACCCGATGCAGCCGACGGGTTCCAGCACGCTTGGGAATCCGCCCATGCGAACAATTCCTATGTCGAATTGGCTGCGACATTAGGCGGCACCATTGCTGAATTACATCAAGCTTTGGCGACAGCCTTACCAAGTTCCGAACTACTTGAGCCAAAGGCGTATGTCGCCGCCTTGGTTGATCGGGCAAAAGCAGCCAGCGCCGCCGTGCCCCAATTAGCGCAATATGAAACCCAAATCGCGAAAGTTTATGACCGGCTAGCGCAGCATTTGGCGCAGCCGTCTAATTCGGCTAGCAAGTTGCAACGCATCCACGGCGATTTGCATTTGGGCCAAGTGCTATTAGACACTCAGAGTGGTAACTGGCATGTTATTGACTTTGAAGGTGAGCCGCTGCGCCCGGCACCCGAACGCACCAAACCCGATTTCCGGGAACGCGATATTGCCGGGTTGTTACGCTCTTTAGCCTACGCCCAAGCAACCAGCGAAAAACATGGTGGGGCAAGCAATGCGAATTGGGCGTTAGACGCCGGGGCGGCCTTATTAGCGGCCTATCAGAAGTCACAACCCCTTGATACCGAAGTGCTCACCGCATTGCTGCTAGATAAAGCGTTATACGAGGTGCTATATGAGTCTCGCTCGCGGCCAGATTGGCTAGATATCCCCTTAGGCGCCATCGCTGAATTAGTGAACTTTACGGGGTTGGGTCGAACCCGCAATGACAGTGGCCTTTTGGTTTTGCCCGTCATGCCGGGCTTGATCCGGCATCCGGCATCAATGGGTGCGACCGTCATGCGATCAGCCGAGTCTCCACCCAAAACTGCCGATTCTTTGGCGCAGGCCCAAGTTTCAGCAGACATTCCCAGTGCGCCCCCAATAACTCGCCGGCTAAGCATTGAACAGGGTTTGCCGCGTCCCGAGCAACACGCCAATGACGGCCAAAACCAGCACACTTACAGCCAAAACCAGAATCAGCCAACAAACTATGGGAAAGTTGATGCCATGAGTTCCGCCACCGTCGCTCCCCCGGCTCCCACGATTGACTTATCAGCCTATTACTCAATCCCCGAGGGCACCGCGTGGAACCCGCACTCTGTGCTTGGCGGCCACCCCTTTAGGGGACCCGACGGCAGCGACTGGGCCGTGATTCGTGCTTTCCGCCCCCTAGCTGACCAAGTGGACATTGTCACTAAGGACGGCACTTTCTCTGCGCCGCATAAAGCAGCGGGTGTGTTTGAGGCGGTAGTACCAGCCCCAGGTGGCCACGTCCCGTCCTACCGCGTCCGCACTCGGTATGGCGACGATGTTGAAACCCAAGACGACCCCTACCGCTTCTTGCCATCGCTAATGAAAGGCGATTTGCATCTGCTCCATGAGGGTCGCCATGAGGAATTATGGACGAAGCTCGGCGCCAACTACCACAAGTACACCGACCCAGTGTTGGGTGACACCGAGGGCACAGCGTTTGCGGTGTGGGCCCCCAACGCCCAAGCCGTACGCGTTATCGGCTCGTTCAACCGTTGGACGGACACGCTGCCCATGCGCTCCATGGGCGACTCCGGCATCTGGGAATTGTTTGTCCCCGGCGTTGGTGAAGGCGATTACTACAAATTCGAAATCAAGGGGCCGGATGGCGTTTGGCGGGCGAAAGCCGACCCGATGGCAAAGTGGGCTGAGGTGCCACCGGCCACCGCGTCCAGGGTGTTCTTTAGCAAATACCATTGGGGCGATGACGCTTGGATGAAGCAACGTGCCGCCACCAACCCACTTGATAAGCCAGTCTCGATTTATGAAATGCATATTGGCTCTTGGCAGGTCGGTAAAAGCTATCGCGAATTGGCGGAGATTCTCCCCGATTACATTAATAAGCTCGGCTTTACGCATGTGGAGTTTATGCCGGTTGCCGAGCACCCTTATACTGGCTCTTGGGGTTATCAAGTTACCGGGTATTTTGCGCCAACTTCGCGCTTTGGTACGCCCGATGACTTCCGCTACTTAGTTGATAAGCTGCACCAAGCTGGTATTGGCGTAATTGTGGACTGGGTTCCCGCCCACTTCCCCAAGGACGAATTCGCATTAGCTCGCTTTGACGGCACGGCCCTCTATGAACATCCAGACCCGCGCCTTGGTGAGCAGCCCGACTGGGGCACTTATGTATTTGATTTTGGCCGCACCGAGGTCCGCAACTTCTTGGTTGCCAACGCCACCTACTGGTACGAATACTTCCATATTGACGGACTGCGGGTTGATGCGGTGGCTTCCATGCTTTACCGCGATTACAGCCGCAAAGACGGCGAATGGTTCCCCAACGTTTATGGTGGCCGGGAAAACCTTGAAGCCATCGCGTTCTTGAAAGAGGCGAACGCCACCGCCTACAAGCGTACCCCTGGCGTGATGATGATTGCTGAGGAGTCCACGGCCTTCCCCGGCGTCACCGCACCCACCAACCGCGACGGTTTAGGCTTCGGCCTCAAGTGGAATATGGGGTGGATGAACGACACCCTGAAATACATGCAAACCGACCCAATGTATCGGCGCTACCACCACGGCCAGCTAACGTTCTCGCTGGTGTATGCGTTCTCCGAGCAATACGTCCTGCCCATCTCGCATGATGAAGTTGTGCACGGCAAGGGGTCGCTAATCAACAAGATGCCGGGCGACCGCTGGCAACAGTTCGCCAACCTGCGCGCATTCTTGGGCTACATGTGGACCCACCCCGGCAAGCAGCTGCTGTTTATGGGTTCGGAATTTGCCCAAGACAAAGAGTGGAACGAGGACGACGGCCTGAGCTGGTGGTTGATGGATAGCCCGTGGCACGGTGCCTTGGCGCATTTAGTGGCTGACCTCAATAAGTTCTACAAGCATCACGCCGAACTATGGCAACGCGATTTCACGCCCGATGGCTTTGAGTGGATTGACGTAGATGATGCCGACCGCAACCTGCTGGCCTATTTGCGCAAGGACAAAGAGGGCAATCAGGTCGCCGTGGTGGTGAACTTCGCCGGCCAACCGCACAACAACTACCGGCTCGGCTTGCCGTTAGCAGGTAAATGGCGCGAGGCCCTAAACACCGATGCCACCGAATATGGCGGCTCCGGGATGAATAATGGTGGCGAGATTACTACCGAAAAGGTGCCGCAGTTCAGCCAACCATTCTCCGCCAATATCACGGTGCCTCCGCTGGCCGCGTTAATCTTCGTTCCAGAGGTGGCTCGCAAGACGACCCCCATCAACGACGGTCAAACCCCACAAAACGACCCCGCCCACTAGCCATATTTGGCTGGTCGCCACGCCGCTCCACCGGATACTTGGAGTGGCGTGGTGACCAGGCATCGCCCGCTTAGGGCGAGTGCCTCAGATAAGGCGAGCGCCCTAATATAAGTACAGTGCGAGCTTCTGGCGGGCTTTGAGGACGGCTGGGTCGGTGGCGCCGATGATTTCGAAGTATTCGATTAGGCGCAAGCGCAGTTGCTCTTTGGTGTCCGCATCGGCATCCGGTAGCAAAGCCAGCAGGCGGTTGAGGCCCGCGCTCGCATCGCCCAGCATCACGTCCTGGTCGGCAGCCGCGAGTTGGGCAGTAACATCCACAGGGTTCGCTAACGCAGCCGCCGCCACCGCAGCCGAGTCAACCCCCTCGGTGCGCTGCAACAGCCGCACTTGCGCCAACCCGGCTACCGCCATCGCATCGCGTGGGTCTTGCTTGAGCGCCCGCTGGTAGGCATCGGCGGCAGCGTCATAGTCACCGCGCTCTATCGCGTCAAAGGCCTCTTCATGCAGCGGTGGTAAAGGTGGCTCCTCTGGCTCGGCCAGCTCACCACCAGCGGCGTCATTGTCTAAAGCGCCGGATTCGTCCAGCTGCACCCGCCCGGCAATCCCATTTTGTTCGGCTGCGGCCAGAATCTGGTCCAGTACCGCGCGCACTTGTGCCTCATCGGCAGTGCCAGCAAACAACGGGATGGGCTGGCCGGCCAACACTGCCGCCACGGTAGGCACGCCCTCAACTTGGAAAGCCGCAGCGATTTGCGGGTTCGCATAGACATCCACGCGTGCCAGCAAAAACCGGCCAGCATATTCCGCAGCAAGCTTGCCCAACATGGTCGCCAAATCAGCGTTGGCCTTATCGGTGGGCAACCATAATAGAATAATTACCGGGTATTGCGCTGACCCCTGCACCACTTGGGCAAAGTCAGCTTCGGTTAGGTCCACCACATAACCGCCCGCTAAGGGGGCTCCGCCTGGCTCCCCCGGCGGCGGCGCCACGGGCCTATTCAGGCTGGACAAATCAACTGCACCACGCAGCACGGTATTCGGGTAGGCTTCGGTACTCATGCCCCAAAGTTTAGCTCAACCGCACGCCAAGAGACGGCTGCGGGCAGCTATTTGAAAGATGCTCAGGCGGCAACTTCCAGCCCGGCATCGCCGCGCTCACTAAGTATTTGGGCAGATGATTGCGCCTTTAAGCTTTCTTCAATATCTTCCATATTGAATATCGCGTTTAAGTCACCCAAACTGGCTGCCCGTTGATACCATTGCCGGGCCTCACTAATCTCACCGGCATCGTAAAGCATATTGCCAAGCAGGTTCATGCCCAACACATTGCCAGCCACGGCAGCTTTACGCAGCCAGGCTTGCGCCTCGGGCAAATCGGCTTGCTCCTCCGCCAAGAGGCCCAAATAGACCATCGCTTTACTAACGCCTAAGTTGGCAGCTTTGGCCCACCACTGCCTGGCAAAGTCCGGCTTGCTTGATTCAGAAAAGTAGGCACCTAAACACACCATGGTTTCGGGGTCGCCCAATTCAGCGGCTCGTTGCAGTAAGGGAATCGCATCACTAACCTCACCGTGCTCTAATTCAATAGAGGCGAGCGAAGCATAAGCGTAAAAGTCATCGTGCTGGGCAGCGGTGCGGAACCAATCCCGAGCCTCAGCGAGATTACCAGCGCGTTCGGCTAAATCACCGAGCACGCAAGCGGCGAGGGTCTCGGTAGGCGTCTCGGCAGCGGCAGTTAACGCCCATTCCCGAACCACATCGCTCGGGGATAACGCAATCACATCCTCAACAAGTTGCGACCGAGCCCACGAGTTCTGTGCGGCACGATAATTCGCAACGGCGTCGCCAAACTGACTAGTCTGCATAAGATGTAATTTATATCACATTGCGCTTGCTACTAACCACGACTGTCGCATATCTAGCCGGTAGCTAGCGAGATATAGCGGAGGGGTTCACTCCGATTCGGCATCCTCGCCGTAGTATTCGGAATCTGCCGGATAGTCACCAACCGTAGCACCCGTTTGAATATGCGAATAGCCCAACAACCGGACAGCATCCGGCGACCCGGCGGCTGGCACATGTAACGCGATAATGGCGTGATATTGTGCGGTCAAGATATTGGTAAACTCTTGCCCACTTAATAAGGCTTGCGCGGTTTGCGTTTGCGGTGTCAAAACGGCACCAACTACGGCCTCTAATCGCTCGTCGGTAATTAGTTCCGCCATTACTACTGCCCCGCCATCGGCAGTGCGAATGGAAAAGATGCCGCTGCTGGATGGCCGGGCTGCCAAATAGTAAATGCCCTCTACCCGTTCTTGCGAGAGCGCTTCTTCTTGGGCTGCTACCCATTGGGCCATAAAGTTTCGGAAATCATCCGATTCAATTGGCTCAAAGTTGCCGGTATATGCCGATTCCCCACGTCTGGTTAGTAAATCGGCATACTGGTCAACGGCAGCAATTGGGGTGAGTTTCAATGAAGTGTCATCCGGCGATAATTCTTCACTGCCTAAGCGCGGGTCATTAAAGGCGGGCATTTGCACGCCCGGTAGTAATTGCACCCAACCCCATAATTTGTATGGCTCGCGGGGAGCATATTGCACTAAAGCCAGCAGCCGCGGTGGGTGGAGTTCTTCGGTAACATCGGTGATGGCAAAGGCCGTGCGGGGCCAAGTTGTGGTAGTGGGAATAATTAACTGTTGATAAGTGCCGGGCAATACGGTTACTAAGCTGTTGTCGTCAATTATTTGGGCCACTAAAAGTTGGCTAGTGCGGATAGTTAAGGCAGGGCCAATTAACCTATCCGGGAGCAATTCTGGATTGCGCGCGGCCGTGGCATCGGCCAATACTTGATTGATTTCCGTTAAGACAAATAAGTTCTGTTCTTCGGTGAGCGCCGGGCTATCCCCTTGAGCAACGGCAGCGGGAGTTGGCAGCGCGGCTGGGCCGCAACCCGACAGCAACCCGCCTGCTACTAAGGCGATAACCGCCGACTTTGGGTGCCGCACCTCGCGATGGTTCATCATGCTTGCCCCCCATCAGAGCCTTGGGAATTGCCATCTGTTTCAGGTTCGGGCAGCCCCCACATCGCCCGCCAACTTGCGGCGCGCACTGGCACCTCGCTGGTTAGCGCGGGCGGTTCTGGCACCACCTGGATGGCTCCGGTCAAGGCTTCCAATTCGGAATAGTCGCCGGTTTCGGCCGCCTTTTCGCGAGCCCGCCGCAGTTGAGCGCGGGACACGGTCGGCCGGTAGCCGGTGATAGGTGGTGGCTCTGCGGCGGTGACCGGCACGGCTTCTGCCAGCACCGACTCCACCGGCGATTCGACGGCAAC
>JGI24699J35502_11133354_pt1 | contig 10038 bp, 7 predicted proteins | sample TergutMp193P4_FD_35502 | JGI IMG/M metagenome (IMG submission 35502) | reverse complement strand
GGTAAGATAAAAAATAAGAATGTCTCAAAAACAAATTATATTTTAAACGCGAAGTCGCAAAGACACAAAGTCACAAAGAATTTAAACTTCGCGTCTTCGCGTCTTTGAGGCTTGGCGTTTACAAAACAACGGATATTAAAAAATGAAAACAGCAATAAAAACAATGATGATGCGGAGGATGTTGCAGGGAGCGACACTCCTCCTGTTCCTCGCCTTTGAAGGCGTTTCGGGAAATGTTTATTCCGGAACGGGGAGCGGCGGATTTTTTTCCGGAGAAAAGGAATATGTGTCAACTTATCCTTACGGCGGGAAAACACAAAACGTCAAACCGTTTTCGAAAGACGGGGAACCGGTACGTTTCAGTGAGGGTGACCGGGCGGAAAATCCGTCCGGATCTCAAGAAGGGGAAGGTCTGATGTCAAGTCAACAAAATGACCGTCCGGAAATCCAAAAAGACGGCGATGACGTATTGCGGGCCGGCGGCACGGAAGGCGGCGGCACCTCGAACAAAGTACCCTTGGGCGACGGGCTTATGGTGTTATTCGCCGGCAGTCTCGTGTATGCCCTGCGGCAACGGATTAAGAGCAGGTAGACGAGTTGACAAGTAGACAAAAGTAGACGGGGTTCAGGTATTATAAAGCCGGACTCGTCTACTCGTTTACTTGTCAACTCGTTTCCCCGTTTCGAGAGGGTAAGGTTGAAAGCTTTAAACCCCAAATTCACCATTCAATCGGTTCTATTCCCTTAGAAAGCAGGTAGTTGTTGGTTTTGCTGAAATGTTTGTTTCCGAAAAAGCCTCGGTATGCCGATAGCGGAGACGGATGTGGGGATGAAAGTACCAAATGTTTCTGTCTGTTGATGAAAGTTCCTTTCTTTTGGACGTAAGATCCCCATAAGATAAACACCAGATTTTCCCGTTTTTCCGCCAATTGACGTATGGCTGCATCCGTAAATTCTTCCCATCCTTTGTTTTGATGGGAAGCTGCTTCATGCGCTCTTACCGTGAGTGTGGCATTCAACAATAAAACGCCCTGTTTCGCCCATCGTGTTAAATTGCCGCTTATCGGCGGAGGAATGTCCAAATCGCGATAAATCTCTTTGAAGATGTTTTGAAGCGGCGGCGGATACGCAATTCCGTCGCTCACCGAAAAACACAGCCCGTGCGCTTGATAAGGAGCATGATACGGGGCCTGCCCTAAAATGATGACTTTTACTTTATGAAAAGGACACAGATCAAAAGCTCTGAAAATGAATCTACCCGGCGGATAAACCATTTTTGTTTTATACTCTGCTCTTACAAAAGCTGTTAAACGCTTAAAATATTCTTTTTCAAATTCTTCAGATAGTACAGCTATCCAGCTTTCCTCCATTTTAATCATTCCGACTCACATTTTGATTCATTCTTTGATTCAGTCATCAGGCTCTGAAGCCTTTTTACAATAACCCGGCAGCATTTATCTGCTTCAGGATTCTATTTTGCAATTAACAGAAAGTAATTCTTTTTTCCTTTCTGAACTAATATATATTTATTGTTCAGCAAAAAAGAAACATCGATCGGAGCATCAAATTCGTTCAACTTTTCTTTATTCAGCGAAACACCTCCGCCTTGTGTCATTTTGCGCATCTCACTTTTCGACGGAAAAACCGGTGCTTTTTCGGTTAATAAATCCACGGCTTTGATTCCCGATTGCAACTCTTGTTTTGAAATCTCAAATTGGGGAACACCGTCAAAAACATCCGATAACGTACTTTCGTCCAGCTTTTTCAAGGTTTCGGACGTTGCGTTGCCGAATAAGATTCCGGATACTTCCACGGCTGACCGGTAATCACTTTCCGAATGCACCATGATGGTGATTTCTTCCGACAACCGTTTTTGCAGAACCCTCAGATGCGGTGTTTTCCGATGTTCTTCAATCAATGAATCGATTTCGTCTTTCGGCAGGAACGTGAATATCTTGATGTATCGTTCGGCATCTTCGTCGCTTACATTCAGCCAGAATTGGTAAAATTTATAAGAAGAAGTATAGGCTTTATTCAACCAAACATTTCCCGATTCCGTTTTTCCGAATTTAGTGCCGTCGGCTTTGGTAATCAGCGGACAAGTCAATCCGTAAGCCTCTCCGTTTGCTTTGCGGCGGATCAATTCGGTTCCCGTGGTAATGTTGCCCCATTGATCGGAACCGCCCATTTGCAATTTGCAGTTTTTGGTTTGGTATAAATGTAAAAAGTCAAATCCTTGTACCAATTGGTAGGTAAACTCGGTGAAAGAAAGTCCGTCCGAAAACTCTCCGCTCAGCCGCCTTTTCACCGAATCTTTGGCCATCATGTAATTCACGGTGATGTGTTTTCCGATATCACGGATGAAACCGAGAAACGAAATGTCTTTCATCCAGTCGTAATTATTTACCAATTCGGCGGCATTTGTTTCGCCCGAATAAAAGTCGAGGAATTTTTCCAATTGTTTTTTGATGGAATCCTGATTATGCCGGAGTGTTTTTTCGTCCAACAGATTGCGTTCTTGCGATTTTCCCGACGGATCGCCGATCATGCCGGTGGCACCTCCGATCAGTGCAATCGGTTTGTGACCCGCACGTTGGAGATGTTTCAACATCATAACGCTCACCAGATGTCCGATATGCAACGAATCGGCAGTCGGATCGATTCCGACGTAAGCGGTGGTCATTTCTTTTCCCAATTGTTCTTCCAGTCCCGGCATGAAATCATGCAGCATTCCCCGCCATTTGAGTTCTTCAATGAAATTCATATCTTGATTTGTTTTTTTGTTGTTTGTCATTTATTTTCAATCACAAAAATACGATTTAGTAACGTGTAAAAAATAATAATTCATAATGATTATCGGATGCTGCACCTACCTATCCCCGTGTAGAAGGACGTGAAAAATATTTCAATATTCAAAAAAATATTCGTTCTTTTTTGTCCCGCCGGGGACATTATATCGGTAAAAAACACCATCCCTTCACCCCTTGTCCCGCCGGGGACAAAATGTTTTCTTTTCCGCATTACGTCCCTGACGGGACTTTGGCTGACGGAGAAATTCTCCTTTTTACCGATATATTGTCCCTAACGGGACGAAAAACAACATTTTTCAGAGCATAATTTTTAAAAAACGAATATTACATTTTTATACCCCACCTGCGGGGAGAGCCGGGCATAACATCCGATAATCATTTAATTCATTCAATTATATCGGCATAAATTACCGGCTTATTTTTTTACACGTTATTTAATACCGAATGATCAAATACGGCTGCTTGCCGGTCGGAAAATTCTTTTGAAATTGTTTTCCGTGATCACCGACAGTTCTTCCGGTGTGATATTCAATACCGGTGCGACATTTCGATAAACGTCTTTGATGTCGGTGGTCGAATCATCGGTTTCCAAAAAAATCCGGGTTAAAGGGGTTATTTTTACGGATTCCGGATTGAATATCCTTCCATACGACAAATAAAAGCCGTGTTTCAGCAACTGTTCCGTTTGCACCACATTTCCCCGGTATCCGTGAATGATCCAATCCATTCCGGGTTTATACCGGTTCTTCAACCGGATTAACTCATTGTGCATTTTTACACAATGAATAATCATCGGCTTCCGGTATTTTTCCGACAGTTCAATTTGCCGGATAAAAATATATTCCTGTGTTTTCCCGCCGGCTTCGGCAAAAATATCCAATCCGCATTCTCCGACGGCGACAACACGTTCCGTCCCGCAGTATTCATCGATTTTCTGCCATTCGTTTTCGTTGTCCTTCCGGATAAAACGGGGATGAATACCCAATGAAAAAAGGGCGTCGGGATATAATTCCGCCTGTCCGGAATAATCATTTACCATGCAATTTACAATACAAAGGCCTTTTTTATCGACATGATGTGTATGTACATTGCTGTAACACATTCTTGGTTTTTAAATCTTGATTTTCTACTTCGCAAAGTTAATAAAGTTTAATACGATCTGTAAGAATGTCGGCGGATTTTTTGAAAATTTGATAAATGACAGACCTGAATTACAACAAAAATGTCATTCATTTGTGCTTATAAACTGATTATTTGTCAAAAAACGGATTTGACGAATAATAAAATCGAATATAATCCCGAACAATATTTGCGATAAATTTACGGGATTTTGAATCTCGAATATACCTTTTTTTACTACTTTTGTCTTTCTTTTGAGAAACGGGAGAATTATAGATAAACAATAAAAAATAAACAGATGAAAAAGTTTCTTATTCTTATAGTATGTGCCGCCGTCGGATTGATGATTCCTTCGTGTCAGAATCCCAAAAATTCGGAGGAATACAAACAGCTTCAGGCTGAAAATGATTCTTTGAAATTCGCCGGTTTAAAACAAAGCGGTGAATACAGTGAAATGTTGGGTTTGATCAATGAAGTGGAAGATAACTTCAGGAAAATCAAAGAAACGGAAAATTATCTGACGGAGCAAAGCCAAGCCGGCGGAGAATTAAGCCGTTCCACCAAGGAGAGAATTACCGACGACATGCAATTGCTCACCGCAACATTGCAAAAAAATAAAGAGCAAATTCAAAAATTGCAGAATCAATTGAAAAGCAGCGGAATAAAATCTGCCGAATTGACAAAAAGATTAAGCCAATTGACTCAAGAAGTGGAGGAAAAAACAAAATCAATTGCCGCATTGCAAGAACAATTGGAAAAACAAAATTTGATTATCGCCGAACAAGGTGAGAAAATTCAGGCGCAATCGACGGCCATAGAGCAACAAAAGACTGCCATTACGCAACAAGGCGAACAAATATCGGCTCAAGACAAATCGTTGAACACCGGATATTATGTGTTCGGCACCAAGAAAGAGTTGGAAGAAGAGAAGATACTGGTAAAAGGCAAACTGATGCAACAAGGATACAACAAAAGCTATTTTACTCAAATTGATATTCGTAATATAGAACAGGTTCCTTTGTATACTAAAAAAGCGAAAATGTTGTCGGTTCACCCCGCCTCTTCTTATGTTTTGGAAAAAACCGCCGACGGGAATCTGACGTTGACCGTTCTCAACAAAAAAGATTTTTGGAGCATTTCCCGCTATCTGGTTATTCAAGTGGATTGAAAATTTTTAAAATCATAGAGAAAAAACCGTCTGTTTTAAAGACTTAAAACAGACGGTTTTTTTCTTACATATTTTGATTTATTTGCACCGGCGAATGGCAGTATTAGCGTATTGCCGGCAATCGGCGTTATTTTTTGTTTAAGAATGAGTCCGGATTAAAACTTTTAGGTTATTTTTGTGCGAGATCCTTCATTTAATTCTTAATTCTTAACTCTTAACTTTGAACTTGCGGTATGAGATTCTTGTCAGCATGGGTATTTTTTACATTGGTTTGTTTTTCCGGATTATACGCCGGGGCGGTTTATACTGTTTCTCCCGATATGTCGACCGGAGATATTCAAAAGCAAATTAACGGTGCCAAGGAAAATGACGTGGTCCGTTTCTCAAAAGGAGTTTATAAATTATCCGAAAGTTTAAACATATCCCAATCCGTCATGTTGGAAGGGGTCGCGGGAGATTCTTCCGCCGTGGTGCTTAAGGTTGCCGGCAATTATCGGCATATTAAAGTGACGGCAGGTAAAGTCGATATTAAAAACATGACATTTGAAGGCTCCGGAGAAAATGCTTCCGGCGGCGGGATCGAATACCTCGGGCAAGACAGTTTAATTCTTCGAAACTGTGAATTGCGGTATAACAAAAATCAGGAAGGCGGAGCGATATATGCTTTCGGCAATGTTTTGCTGAAAAATTGTTTATTGTCGTTTAATGCCGCGGTTTCAAACGGCGGCGCACTTTATTCGAAAGGAAAAGCGGTGTTGATCGCCTGCTTTTTGAACGGCAATAAAGCCGTAAATATGGGCGGTGCGATTTTCAATCAGGCCCGTTCCGAAACCCGGGTCGAGCCGGTCGGTTTAACAGAGGTTATATTTGCCTCAAATTCGGCAGAACAGGGCGGCGCCGTTTATGCCGATAATCCGGTGGAAATCGGATCGTGCGTGTTTGTCGAAAACACGGCGGGAAGTATCGGCGGCGGGGCGGTTTTTACGACGGGAACGGCTGATGTCGGCGGTTCTACATTCTGTAATAATTCTTCCAAATCCAAAGGCGGAGGATTGTTGGCACAGCATTTAATTAAAATCACCGATTGTGTTTTTTCCGGAAATCATGCGGATGAAAAAGGAGGCGGTATTTATAGCGCATCATCGGCGGAATCAGTTGCGGAAGAAGTCAGTATTATCCGGTCTTCCGAATTTTCAAAGAATGAATCGGGCGGTGGCGGAGGGATATATTCTTCTTTTTCGATGATTGTTCTGGATTCTTATTTTGACCGGAATGATTCGAAAGGTTCGGGCGGCGGTATTTTTTGCGACAAAAGTTTGTTGCTGAATCGAACGTGTTTTGATTCCAATACCGCTTTGTCGGAAGGGGGTGCTGTCGATGCGGGAATATCCCGCATCATCAATACGACCATGTTCAATAACAACGCTCAAAATGCGGGCGCTCTTCATACGTTTGAAAGTTCGGCGATTGTTTTGTCCACCTTTGCCGGAAATGAAGCGACGTTGAAAAGCGGATCCGTAATTTACGGCAAAAATGTGGTTTTGTTCGGGAACATCATTGCGGGAAACAAACAGGATAAGATTTCCGGAAAAATAAAAACGGACGAAAATAATGTTGTCGGATCTTCGATCAAGGATATTTTTCAAAATATAGACGGCGGCGGAAGCGTTTCGCTTTCCCGGATGCCCGGAATTGTTCCTGCTTTGATGATTAAAAACGCCGGGCCGGCTTCCGGAAAAATTACCGCCGGAAAATTGGATAATTGGGAACGGATTTTGGGAATCACCGACTTTTTCAATGTGGATCAATGGCGGAATGCACGTTCACCGGATGCCTCAACGGATGCAGGCGCCGTTCTTTATACTTCCGAAAATTTGTCCGGCGGAGAGAGCCAAATTCCCGTGGTCGACATTTCCGGGTTGATATCCGATGTTCACTCCCGTAAAATACCGAAGGGCATCCATGATTTGGCGGCGGCTGCCGTTCAAAAAACGCAACCCGTTTCTTCTTCTGGAAAAAGCGAAACTTCGGGAAAAACCCCGGCCGTAGTTTCTCCGAAAGTTTCTCAAAGCAGTTTTGACGAGGATTTGGATCGCATCATCGAGGCGATTTTGGCCGGTGAACCATTCGATGTGGATGATGTTGCCGATGTTGTTCCCGCCCGAAACATCGACCCGTCGAAATCGGGTTCCAAGGACACGAAAAATACAAAAAACCCGGAGAAGCCTGCTGATACATCACCCGGCAATGACGGAAAAAATGAACCTCAACCAGTGACGGCGCCGGTTAAAACATCGGGGCAGAATAAAAATAATCCGGCGGATGCCCTTGTGGAGGCCAATGTTCCGTTGAGCGGTGTATATACGATCAATCCGACAAATTCGACGGGAGGACGTAATTTTTCGTCCATCGAAGAAGCTGTGAACCGTTTAAATTCTTATGGTACGGCTCAGGCAACCCGTTTTGTCATTGCTCAGGGAACTTATATCACAGAAAAACCCTTGACCATCAGTAACGCTCAACATCCGATCGTCTTTTCGGCGGATGAAAACGGGGCAGGAAAAACCATTATCCGGTCAAACGGAAACAACCGTTCGATCGTGGTTGCCGTTGCGACTTCGGTGACCATGGAGGGGCTGGTGTTTGAAGGCCCTTCGGGTGAAAACGCCGACGGAAAAAACATTCAAAACGGCGGCGGAATTTCCTGTAATACCGAATCGGTATTGACTTTCGTCGATTGTATTTTCCGTTACAATAAGAATCAGACGGGAAGCGGAGTTTTCGCGAAAAAGGTACTGATTTCCCGTTGTGCTTTTTACGATAATGTGGCATCGGACGGTGCCGGTATTTATGTGGGAGAATGTACTGCCGTAAATTCTACGTTTTACGGAAACAAAACCGGTGTCGGCGGCGGTATTTATGCGAAAGAAAAAGCGACGGTGGTTTTTTGTACGTTCACTCAAAATGAAGCGGGCGGAAGAGGCGCTGCCATTTCGGCTTCGAATATTTATTTATACGGCAGCATTGTTTCGGGAAATAAATCGTCGGGATCGAAAGAAAAGGATGTCGACGGCATATTACAGGCTAATTATTCCAATATATTGGGCGGATTGACGTTCAATGTTTTTGCCGAAACCGATACAAAAGGGGTGGTGAAACTGGATTTTAATATGGGGACTACTCCGGTGGCAACCGTTAAACCTTCCGGAATGGCGGCTGAACAGATTTCGGAATCTCTTTTTAAACAATGGGAAGATGAACTGAATTTGGAACATTTGCTTTCTGTCGATCAAAACGGAAAACGAAGACCGCAGAACCGGAATGCCGAAATCGGCGCTTGGGAAATTCCGGACAAACGGGCAAACTGATGGTTGTACGTTATATTATCGGTGAATGACAGTGAAACGGATATCGCAGTTTGTAACGAACAGCCTGAGTAATATGGTGAAAAACAGGAGAAAAAAGCCGGAAAGAAAGAAAACTTCCAAATATTGGAAAAAGAAGAATAATTTTTTGTCGGACAGTTTGGTATATACCGGAGATGCGGTATCGGTCAAAACCCGGATCAACTTGTTGGCGTATGATGCCGAAGAGGCAGTGTCAAAGCAATATGAAAAGGTTGAGGAGGCTGTCGGAACCATAGACAACAATAAAATCAGTTGGATTCATGTGACCGGGCTGAACGATACAGAAAAAATACATACTTTATGTAAACACTTTAAGATCGGGTTATTGCATGTGAAGGATATCCTGAACAGCGAACATTTGGCAAAAGTGGATGTGGTGGACGAACAGTATATATTTCTTGTGCTGGACGCTTTTTCTTATCATTCTGATTTATCTCTGCAACATGAGCATGTCACATTGATTTTGGGAAACAACTATGTGATTTCTTTTCAAGAGTCTGACTCGCCGATTTTTGACAATATACGAAATGCGGTGGAACAAAATTCGATGTCGATACGGAGTCGCACGGCCGATTATCTGTTTTGTTCGTTGATTGCGAATGTAACCGATAATTACCGCCGGCTGATCGAAGACATTCAAGACGGATTGGAGGAGATCGAAACCAAATTGTTGAATTTGGATTCAAAAGGAGGTGATTTAACTTACCAAATTCAGGATTATCGGATAAGTTACCGCCAATTGAGACGGGCAATCTTTCCGATTTACGATGATTTCAGGCTTTTGTTGAGAACGGATTCTACTCTTATTCATCCGGAAAACCAATATTTTCTTTTGGATATTAAAGATCATCTGACTCAGGCATATCAGACGGTGAATGCCTGCCGGGAAAATTTGAGTACGCTGATGGATTTGTATTTTGCCGGCAACGACTTGAAGATGAACGATATAATGAAAAGACTTACGGTGGTTGCCACTATTTTTATCCCGTTGACTTTTTTGGTCGGAGTCTGGGGGATGAACTTCCGGTTTATGCCTGAACTTTCGTGGAAATACGGCTACTTATACGCTTGGGCTTTGCTCGTTGCCGTCGGCATCTTCACTTGGCTGTATCTGCGCAAAAGAAGATGGTTTTGATTTAACCCGAATTACGCATTAGAAAAAAGCACTGAATCTGCATTTTAGAGGCTGTTTAAATTATGTTGCATGCTAAAATTTTAAATGCTTATCCACTACTAAAATACACACTGATGTGAAAGATGTAGGTCTATTTTTTTGAAAATACGTTCTTTTTTGCATTACCCTTATTTTTAAAAAGCTCCTTTAGTAGCAAAAATAACATTACAACCTCCCGCTTATTCCTCCGTCGCAGCGGACATGTTGTCCGTCTGCCTGCTTATTCAAAAGGACTTACAGTCCGACTTCCATAAAAATACTTTTTAATGATTATCGGATGTTGCACCTAGTCTATCCCCCAAATGGGATGTAAAAATGTAATATTCGTTTTTTTGAAAAATCCGTTCTGAAAAATGTTGT
>JGI24699J35502_11133355_pt1 | contig 10041 bp, 9 predicted proteins | sample TergutMp193P4_FD_35502 | JGI IMG/M metagenome (IMG submission 35502) | reverse complement strand
AACAGGGCCGTCTTCATCACCGACCACGGATCGACCCGGGAAATACGCAGACGCGCACGACGGGAATGACGAGTCTTGGGATGGGGAGGCAGCTTCTCCGCCCATTACACCCCCCAGCACAGTCGACACGTACAACTACTATATTCGACGAAAGACGCAATACAACATTATCGAGATGGTGCACTCCCAAGAGAACTGGCTGGGAGACGGTCATGAGTACGGATAGGGTGCAGCGACGACCAAAAGGTACAGGACACCGCGAGGTCGGTCGGGGTGGCCGACGCTATCGCCTCCAGCGATAGGGTCTTCCTGGGATGCCTGTCGCTGATCATCATCGTACTGGTCAATGCTGTCCAAGTACCCATCGACTCCGAACACACCGGGTGCCCCGGAGTCCGCCTTACGCCCAGACTGGGCTGGCTCAGCGCGTACCAAGTCATCCTCACAGTAGTCATTGTCCCTATCCTCGTTGCTATACTGACTTCTCTGGTGGCGTGGTTCATGGCCCACCGGGCTGTATGCCCCTTGACCAATGCTCCGAGATTGCAACGAGACTTCATCGCCGACGCCAACCATGAACTGCGCACCCTGTTAACGGCGTTGTCATCCAAAGTACAGATCCTCGAATACCGGTTGAGGCGGGAGCCAGGACCTCCGCCATCCAGTGTCTGCGGCATGCGGTGACCTCGCTGGATTCCCTCGCCGAGCAGAGGGTAGTCGCCATGACACTGGCAGACTGCTCCGACATGATAGTCGCGGTCTCGGAACCCTTCGACAAGGGCTGTCGTTGCTATCATCGACAACGCTATCCACCATTTGGAGCCAGGAACCACTGTCGAGATACCAGCCCAATTCCAGGTCCGAACGCCGTCATCTGGGTACGCTACCACGGAAGTGGCATCTACGAGGTCGATCCAGAGCATATTTCCGATCGTTTCGCCCTTGCCTCCGGCGTTGCCCACCACTTCTGTGGCGACATCTAAGTCGAATCCATCTCTTCCCAAGGCACAACTTTCGCCCGAGGCTTTCCTTTATGGGTATCGAATGAGGCGAGGTCCAATGTCCTTATGTATTATTACTTGCCAGAATGATACTTACTGGCTAGTATCAATATCGTGATGATGAAATAGGGCAGTTACCGAAACATGAAGTGCTGTTCTCCTTGCCGACAGGCGGGCAGAGCGAACAGAATTCGAGGATGCGACCATGAATATAGCAATTGTTCTTGCTGGAGGCTCAGGCTCTAGGATGGGGCTCGAAGTGCCGAAACAGTTTGCACTCGTCAGAGGGAAACCAGTGATCGTTTACACCCTTGACTCCTTTCAGAACCACCCAAGCATCGACTCCATCGGCGTAGTCTGCATCGACGGGTGGCATGAGGTCCTCCGCGACTACGCCAGGAAATTCGGGATCGAGAAACTCGACTGGGTCGTCCCCGGCGGTCGGACCGTCCAGGAGTCCATCCACAATGGGGTACGCCATCTCGAGGGGATCTGCCACCCCCACGACATCGTCGTGATCCACGACGGAATCCGCCCGTTAACCGACGCCTCAGTCATCTCCGACGTTCTGACCACAGCCACCACCTTCGGAAACGGAGTCGCAGCCCTCCCGTACAATGAACAAATCTTTAATCTCGACCCGGAGGACCCGTACTCTACTGTGTCCTACATCCCCCGAGACAAACTGCGCAGAGTCTCAACCCCCCAGGCGTATCATTATGACGTCCTCGCCCAACGCTATCGAGAAGCCTTCGACAAGAAGATCGGGATCGGCCCCTCCTGCTACACAAACACCATGATGGTGGACCTTGGGGAACGGCTGTACTTTTCAGCGGGCTCGGACAAGAATATCAAGTTGACGACCCTGGACGATCTGGAGCTCTTCCAGGCCCTGCTCGACGAAGAGTACCCAGCCTCCGCGCGTCCCGTCCCGCAACCCAGATGATCCGACCGGCATGACACAACGATTCCTGAGCTCCCGGACTTACCGCGAGGATGTGACCAGAATCGCCCGCTCGGACATGGACTGGGACCAGTTACGGGGGGCGGACTTCGTGCTGTCCGGCGCCTCCGGGATGATCGGCAGCTTTCTCGTCGACGTCCTGATGGCACGCAATCTGAGGGACGGGATGGACTGCACCGTCCACGGCCTCGCCCGCGGCCGGAATGCGTTATCGGAACGTTTCCAGGAGTACACAGGACATGCGAACTTCCGACTGGTCCCCATCGACGTAACCGCCGGACCGTTGGACGTCGTCGTGGCGAACCTTGCCAGTCGATCCACGGCCTTCGTGGTCCACGCCGCCAGCAACACCCACCCCGTGGCATACGCATCCGACCCGGTCGGCACCATCACCACGAACGTCCAGGGAACCTGGGCCATGCTCGATCTGGCGGTACGGGCCCGCGCACGCCGTGCCTTGTTCGTCTCGACCGTCGAGATCTACGGGGAGAACCGGGGCGCGGGGAGCTTCCGCGAGTCCGACCTCGGGTACATCGACTGCAACACAATGAGGGCAGGCTACCCCGAAAGCAAACGCACGGGGGAAGCCCTGTGCCAGGCTTTTCGCGAGCACTGGGGCTTAGACGTCGTCATCCCACGCTTGCCACGCGTGTTCGGGCCCACGATGAGGCTAACGGACAGCAAAGCCCTATCCCAATTCCTCTTGCGGGCTGTGAGGGACCAGGACGTCGTCCTCAAGTCGACTGGCGACCAGTTCTACTCGTACTGCCACGTCGCCGATGCGGCCTCGGCAATCCTGACCTGCCTTCTCGCGGGGAGGGACGGCGAGGCATACAACGTCGCGGATCCCTCGTGCGATATCTCGTTGAAAGACCTTGCCGGACTCGTCGCCGCCACAGCCGGTAGGAAGGTCATCATCGACGTCGCCGGCGACCTCGAACGCCGGGGCTTCTCGGCGGCGACTGTGGCGACCATGGACGGCTCCAAGCTCGCCCATCTCGGCTGGAAGCCTTCGTACTCAATGCCTGAAGGTGTGGAGCGCACGATGGCCGTCCTGAAGGAGATCCTCTTCTAATGCCCCCACCATGGCGGATATTCCTCAACCCCTCGTACCAGTCACTAAAGAACTTAGCCTACAGGTTGGTGTACTCCTGTATCAGGGTCATCCGTCCCGTCTGCCAAGACTCAGTCATCCTGGCTACCAACCGCACCCAAACCCTCACCGACAACCTACGTTTTATTTTCGACCGTATCGACCAGGAAAAATACCACGTCACGACCTTTTTCTTATCCCGCCCGTCGACCTCCTGGACCTCGCGATTGCTCGCACAGCTCCGGTTTGTGGCGAAAATGGCGACGACCCAGTACACCATCGTCGACGATTTTCTCCCGCCCGTCTACGCATTGCGCTTGCGCCCCGGAGTCCGCCTGGTCCAGGTCTGGCATGCTCTGGGGGCACTGAAGCGCGTGGGATACAGCCGTGGAGGCAAGAACGGCGGGCCGGGCGCTACCTCGATCTCGCACAAGAATTACACTGATGTGATTGTCAGCGCCACCTCGATCAGGAAAAACTTCGCTGAGGCCTTCGCAGTCAGTATCGACAAGGTTCACGCCACCGGGGCGCCGCGCTCCGACCTCTTCTTCAACCCTAGGGAGCAAGAATCTGCGCGGGCCTCGATCCACGCCGCGTACCCCCTCCTCAAAGGCAAGAGAGTGATCCTGTTTGCGCCGACCTTCCGGGGCGAGCGAAAGCGTACAGCGCACTACCCCAGCGCCTACCTCGACCTCGACCGGATGCACGCGGAACTGGGGGATGAGGACATCCTCGTCCTTCGGATGCACCCTTTCGTGAAGGACCGCGTACCCATTCCGCCCGCTTGCCGAGACAAGATCATCGACCTCAGCGACTATCCGGAGTTCAACCACATCCTGCTACTCTGCGAGTTGCTGGTCACCGACTATTCTTCCGCGATCTTCGACTACAGCCTTCTCAAGCGCCCCGTCGTCTTCTATGCACCCGACCTCGACATGTACACCCGCGACCGCGGCTTCTATTACGACTTCTCCGAGTACGCCTATGGCCCCGTTGTCCGCGATCTGGACTCGCTGCTGCCGCTGCTGGGCACCACTACTGTCTATGAAGAGCGCCGGACTAGATTCTGCAAGCGATTCCTGGATGCTTGCGATGGTCACGCCACCGAAAGATTCCTGGCCACGATTCTTGCCGATTCCCAAGGATTCCCCCATGCCCGGTGAGAACTGCCGAAAGAACTTGTGGGACCGGATGAAGGTACCCGCCGAACGCCGCCTCATCCGGATCGGGGTCGTCTCAGCCAACATCCTCTATTGGTTCCTCAAGCTCCTCCCCGTCCAGAACAAAGTGGTGTTCCTCACATGGAACTCCAATGTGGTTCCCCCCGATTTCCAGACCCTGATCGACAGGTTGCGCGCCCTCCCGAACCCTCCGGCAACCGTGGCCCTGTGCCGCGAGCTGGGCGGCGGCCTCCTCGCACACACGGTGTACTTCTTCCATCTCATCCACCAAGCATACGAAATGGCTACATCGAAGGTGGTCGTGCTCGACGCGTACTGCCCCCTGGCCTCGATCCTGCGCCACCGGCCCGGTCTCAGAGTCGTCCAACTGTGGCATGCGCTGGGAGCCTTCAAGAAATTCGGCTGGTCCATCGTAGACAGGTCCGAAGGTTGGTCGGCCCAATCCAACATCCCCTCCCGCACCCTCGCGAGGCTGCTGAGGATGCACGCCGGGTACACCGACGCAGTGGTCAGCTATTCAGGCGCGATCCCGTACTTCGCCGAGGCCTATCGGTGCGACCCCACAATCCTGCACGTGGCGTGGCTCCCCCGCGTCAGCATGCTGCGCGACGAGACGGTGATGTCCGCCTTGAGACAGCGCATCCTCGCCGCCCATCCCAGCCTTACGGGACGGCGAGTGGTCCTCTACGCGCCGACGATGAGGCGTTCCATAACGGACACATCCCGTGTGGTCACTTTGATGAGGACGATTCACGACAACGGATGGGTGCCTATCGCCAAGCCGCACCCACTGCGCGGCGTGAAATCCACATCCATCTGCCCTGATGTGACGGCCTCGATCCCCGAGTTCACCGCTATCGAACTCCTGGCCGTCGCCGACGCCGTCATCACTGACTACTCCGCAATCGTCTACGAGGCATACCTGAGGGGCATCCCAGTTTACTTCTTCACCGACGATCTGGACGAATACGAACAAGCCCGCGGGTTCTACACCCACCCCAGCCAGTTCCCCTCCGCGAACTACACCACCCCCAACACCCTCATCGCCGATATGAACGCCGGAGTGGGAGACCGGCAAGCCATGCGCGCCTTCGTGGAGGTCTTCCTGGAGGACTCTCCCGCCCGCATCGACATCCTCGACCTTATCGTCCCCCACCTAGACCGGTAGTGGGACCCAAAACCCTGATAGCCGCTCCTATACTGTCATTCCTTGGTAGAAAGCGATGGCGTTCTCGATCGGCCCGTCGAACCAGATGGCACCGTGCTGCATGACGATGCCGCGCTCGCAGAACTGTCTCGCTGAGTCGATGGAGTGCGTAACAAATAACAACGTTATATTGTGTTTCGCCAATATCTCCTTCATCCTCTCCAGACTTTTCACGTGAAATTCACGGTCCCCTACAGCGAGCACCTCATCGAGGATGAGGATGTCCGGGTCGAGAGAGCTCGCGAACGAAAAACCGAGCCGGGATCTCATCCCTGACGAGTACGTACGAAGAGGCTGGTCGATGTACTGGTCCAGTTCCGCGAACTCGACGATGTCATCCATCCGATCTTCGATCTCCGCCGGGGTCAAACCCCACAAGCGAGCTCGTAACCGTAGATTATCCCGACCGGTCAACTGCGCGTCGAAGCCAGCGGACAAGTCCAGCAAGGCGCTGACACGGCCGTACACCTCGACTGTGCCCGAGTCTGGGATCGTGACACCTGTGATGATCTTGAGAGTCGTTGATTTCCCCGCCCCATTCCTTCCGATGAGTGCGACTGATTCGCCTCGCTGGATCTTAAAGCTGACGTTGTTGTTGGCGGTCACTGTTTCCGAATGAACTCTGGGCCAGAAAACCGAGAGGAGCCGGGCCTGGTCGGATTTGTACAGTCGGTACGTCTTGGTCACGTTTGTAAACTTGATGGCTGTGAGGCTTCGCGTGGCGGGCGTATGGATGAACTCAACCGACTCAGAGGACATCAGGAACCTCCTTCTTCAGCCGTGTTTGGCTCCCCAGAGCCAGAAGGAGCATGACGAGAAAAACACCGAGGAACGGAAAGAGCGACTTCGGCTGCTCCCAGATCCAGTACCGGTCACAGATGGAGGCACGGAAAGACGTCACGAAGAACGTGATTGGATTGAACGCAAGAACATTCCTTATCCAACCGATATGGATTTGGGAGACATCAAAAATGACGCCAGAAACCCACATCAACGGCATGGTCATTACTTTTACGAGGTTGTGGAAGTCTTTGCTGATAGCGGACAAAGGCGACGTCATCATCGACCAGACGGTGAAAGTGACGTGCATCACGACGATGAGGACAGGAACCTGAAGTAGGTAAACTGTGAAGGGCACTCTGAGGAGGATCATGGTAATGAAGAGAATGACGAGCGTGAGGGTGAACACGATCACTTGTGATAGAGAAAAGAAACTTGAGATGACAGACAGAGGAAATCGAAGCTTTGTGACAAGATATCCATATTTTTTATAGACATTCGACCCCGCTGAAATCATTGAGGACATATACAACCATGGGAACAAGCCAGTTGCTAGCCACACGACATAGGGGACTCCGTCGGCAAGGTTTTTGCCCACCCGTAAGCCGATCTCAAGTGTGAACCAGAAAGTGCACAAATAGACAAGAGGTTGAGCAATCAACCAGAAGTAACTCAACCAGGTACCGTGAACATTTCTTTTCAATTCAGTTCGAGCGAGGTACCAAACCTGAGAATTGTACGACACATTATCATGGATGATGTTCCGCAATGTACTCCACACTACTGAACCACCTCCGGCAATATCTCGAGTTGAGTCCGCATGAGGATATCACCTTTCCCTCCGAGCCGGATGTTCACCACATGGCTCTTCAACTTCCACTCAATAGCCCATAGGCAACTATAGCAGTCTATCGCTCATGATAGCTGTTACCAACTTCCCTGCTGACTCTGAGCTAAACTTAGTTATCTTGTATTGCTTAGTAAGGAGAGAATTCGAGCACATGATTCTGAGCGGCAGAGGATCCAGATACCGTGATGCGCGCCATGCCGTCGGGGTCGTCGTACGTCGGATCGTCTCCCCGGGAGTATGGGGTAAACTTCAAACCCTGCGCTCATATGCCTGGATGGTTCAAGCCCGCGTACCCATGCCGAGATATCCTGGCATGCCGATGCTGTCGATCGTTATGGCCGCCCACAACACTGAAGGCTACATCGGAGAAGCATTACAGAGCGTGCTTCGCCAACAATGGCCCAGGATCGACGTCATCGTCGTCGACGACGGATCGACCGACGGGACCGCCGACGTCGCGGCCCGGTTCGTCGGCAAGCGCGTCCGCTTGGTCCATACTGAGAACCGGGGACCCGGAGCCGCGCGCAACGCTGGAGTCACCCGAGCGAAGGGTAAGTACCTCGCATTCTTTGACTCCGATGACATAGCCGATCCCTTCTTCTACCGCCAAGCTGTCCTCAGCCTCGAGAGGACTCATTCGGATTTCGCTGTGGGGTCCTATCGAATCCTCGTCCATGGGAAGACGCGCCCCCCGCCTCCCTACATCCAGCGGGCGCACCACCAGACAAGAAGGCGTGTCACGCTGGCCGATGCTCCCCTCGTGATGACGAATGCTTTGATGTGCACCAGGGTCTACCGGCGTGACTTCTACGAAAAGGAAGTGGCCCCCCAGCCGGAAGGAGTCTTCTTTGAGGACCAGCTCGTGACGATGAAAGCATTCGTACGAGCCAACAGCTTCGACATCCTCCACCAACCCGCACTGCAATGGAGGAGGCGAGCTGACGGGGGCGCCACCACCCAACGATCCGCCGAAACCGAGAACCTTAAGCATCGAATCCAGGCCTATAGAAATGTCGCGGATTACCTGGAGCATATCGGCAAGCCGGACTTACGCATCGAAAGGCTCGCCCAAATCCTGGCGACCGACCAGTTGACGTTGACGCAGTTGGCCGTGGTGTCCCAGGACTACTTTGACGCGGCTCAGGAGTTCATTGGATGGGCTGTCACCGAGGTTGGCAATGAGAAGTACATGGAAAAAGTCGAGATGCCTGATCGATTCCTCCAGGCTCTCATCCTGCAAACAAACCTTGAAACAGTGAGGTCTTTCCTATTGGCTAGGGGCCGGAAGAAAGGGAAGAGCAGCGACATATTCAGCCTGACTTCCCGGATTTGTTGTGACGTGGTGCCTGACTTCCCGGATTTGTTGTGACGTGGTGATTGGCGGTTGGGTGTTTTTGCTTGCCATCTGTGAAATGTTTTGTGATTGTGTTTTTCTTCGGCGTGCCGTGGTTTGCCACGTGTCATGTCATCATATGATATTAATGACATGATGAGGGCGTCGGAAGGAGCCTGGAATGACACAGATACGACAGAAGAACCCCCGCAACGGGGTCGTGTATGTGTACGAAGCCGACGCTGTGTGGGACAAACAGAAGAAACAGACCCGCTATTCGAGCCGTCGCATGGTCGGCCACGTGGACCCCGCCACCGGCGAGGTGGTCCCCAACAGGCCAACCGTGGCGCGGGCCTCAGCGCCCACGTCGACACGGTTGTTCACTGGGGCCACACACCTGTTGGGCGAGGTGGCCGCCCAAACTGGGGTGTCTCACGACTTGGCGATCGCGTTGGGACCCGACAGGGCCGCGGCGGTGGAGGCGTTCGCCCAATTCCTGATCACCACCGACCCGTCACCCGCGTCCCGGTTCCCCCCGTGGGCGCGCACCCACGTCCACCCGTTGGGGGATGAGACCGTTTCGTCGCAACGCTGGTCGGAGATCTTCGCGTCGATCACCCACGACGAGGTGGAAGCCTTCTTCCGGGCCAGGATACGACGGGCGTCGGGGTCGTATTGGTTCTTCGACACCACGTCGATCTCCAGCTACTCCCAGTTGGTGGAACGAGTCCGGTGGGGCACGAACAACCACCACAAGCGGCTCCCACAAATCAACCTCGCCGTCGTGAAAGACGCTGGCACCGGGGCGCCCGTCGGGTTCACAGACCTACCCGGCAACATCACCGACGTGTCCCTGATCACCACCCTGCTCGCAGACTTCGCCACGCTGGGGGCCGGGAGGATGACACTGTGCATGGACCGGGGCTTCTACTCCAAAACCAATATTGACGCACTCATGACAGCCCGCATGACATTTCTCATCGGAGTCAAAACAGGGCTCACCTACGTCCACGACGCGCTCACCAGCCACACCGACGAACTGGGCTCGTGGGACCATTACGACACCGGCCGTGCCGTGTTCGGGATGCGGGTCGACTATCCGTGGCCGTTCCACCACGACCATCCCAGGGCTGAGACCGTGGACACGGTCAAACGCTCGTATCTGCACCTGTATTACAGTCCCGAACGAGCCGTCGCAGACGAACACGACTTCGCCACACTGTTGGACAGCCTCTATCAGGAACTCACCAGCGGTGAGACCACCGCCGAGGATGAAGACCTGTATCACCGCTACTTCCGGAAAGTCCGGGGCGGATGGACCGGACGCGACACTGTGATCGCCGCCGAACGCGCCCGGCACGGGTATTTCGCCCTGCTCAGCAACGACGCCAGCCTCGACTGTTGGCAAGCGTTGGACACCTACCGGGCGAAAGACCAGATCGAGAAAGCCTTCCACAACGTCAAAGACCGCCTCGATATGCGCACCACCCGGATGCACAACCAGGAAACATTGACAGGGAAACTGTTCACCGTCTTCACCAGCCTGATCCTCACCACCGACCTCCACCGGCGCATCACCGCCGCCCGCATCAGCCAAACCATGACCGAGATCCTCGACGAACTAGAAACCAT
>JGI24699J35502_11133356_pt1 | contig 10048 bp, 10 predicted proteins | sample TergutMp193P4_FD_35502 | JGI IMG/M metagenome (IMG submission 35502) | reverse complement strand
GGCCTGGCCGCCAGCAGCGGCATCGGCAGCCCCATCGCCCCCAACAAAGACGGCTCCACCAGCACCAACGGCATCGGCGGACAAACCACGCCCACCGTCGCCACCTTTACCACCAGCCCCAACAGGGCGACTAGACCCGCCGATGCCCCGGCCATTGTCCACAACGGCACCCCGCAATACCTGCCCGGTACCGTCGGTAGTGGGGTCAAGTTCCAGTTCCAGCGTCAAGCGGGTGGCGCCGCCATGCTTTAGCGCGTTGGTAATGGCCTCCTCAACCACCGAAACGACGATTAACCGCTCGGCCAGCGGCATCAGCGGCCCACCTTCGTCCACCCGCGACTTGAGCGCCGCTCCGAGGTGCAGCCCCACCTCAATTTGCGGCGGGAGCCGGTTGATGAGCGCCTGAATAGCGCGAATGGCGCCCAATTCAATGCCAGCGGGGAACAGCGCATGCGAAAGGTCGCGCACTTCGCGTTCCCGCAATTCCTCCAAATCGCCGGCCAGCGCCGTCAACTGGTCGGCACGTTCGGTGTCGCCGCTCGCAGCCAACGACCGAGCCACGGCATCTATGCCAGCCGTTATCAACACCATGCGATTTTGTAGGGTGCCGTGCAGCTGGTCAGATACCACGCGGCGCACGCGCATTTCCTCGGTCTGCAACTCCTCCAGCGCGGTCTGGGCGCGGGCGTTGGAGATTGCGATATCCCACTCGTGCGTTTGTTGGGTGCGCCGATGCCGTTTAGACCACGTTACAGCCGCCAGCACCGACGCGCCGATGGCCAGCAAAGTCGTGGCAGCGCGGGCGTGTTTTGGACAGGGTGCTAAGCGGGCCATGTGCGCCCGGTCTGCTCTAGGAATGCCAGCACGGCGGCCACCCGGCGGTTTGACCCGTCGCCGTCAATGCCCAAACGCTGGTATATAGATTTGAGATGCGACTCGACGCTGCGCGGGTTGAGGCCGAGTTGTTCCGCGACGGCCTGGTTGCTCATACCCTCGGCCACCAGCCGTAATACGCCGAATTGCGCGTTTGTCAGTTGGGACACCGCCGTCCCGGCCTTGGGTTCGGAGCGTTGCACTAAATATGGGTCAATAACCACTTCGCCAGCCGCCGTCGCTTTGACGGCACTAATTAGGACATCGCGGGCGAAGCTGGAACGCTTTGACAGGTAACTCCACGGCGTCGGCACTTCGCGTTGCACCGTTTCGAACAGCCCTAGCACATCCACTGCCGACAGCAGCATGATTTTCAGGTTAGGGTCGTTACGTTGTAATTGGGTGCCGAGTGCTACGCCATTGCCATCGGCCAGATGCACATCCAGGATGGCGATATCTATGGAGCCGGGGGTGAAAACTAGCCCCGCCTCGGTCGCGCCGGGGACGCTGTGGACAACTCGGATGCCGGGCTGGCTGTTGAGGGTTTCCTGCAACATGCCGCGCACCACGGCTTCATCCTCGACGATGCCTACGCGCACCACTTGGTCAGTCACGAAATGCAAGATACCGCGTCGTCAATTCGCGTTTCGCCATCTGGCTAGGGCGTATCCAAGTTTTGGCGCGCTGCCCTGCAAAACCCACAAAAATAGGAGCCGCCCACAAGCAGGGTAGGCTCCAAGCGCGGCATTAGCCCTTGATTCGCCACGCCTCTCGGGGTCCCCACGAATTCGCGAGGCAAATTCGTGGGGCGAGAGCGTGCCACGCGAGCCAGGCGCCAGCAAGGCAATGCCTTGCTGTGCAGCCGTAAGGCTCTCTAGGCGCGTGGCAGCGTGGCGCGGAGCGGGGCGACCAGCCGTCGCTGTAGGTTGCGCGCAGCGCACCGGAAGCGAGCGGCCTTAATAAGCTCAGTGAACCGCGCGGACGTTCTTGGCCTCCTGGCGATCCGGAATATGCCGCTCGTCCTTGGTGGTGCGCTCAAACTCAACCTTTTGACCCTCAGCGAGCGTCTTAAAAGCTTTCGGGTTCTCGGTCACGATGGAACGGAAGTTCACATACCAGTCGTCACCGCCAGCTTCAGGGGCAATATAGCCGCCGCCCTTTTTCTCGTCGAACCACTTTACAGTGCCTCTCTCGGGGCTACCTGTCATAACAATATCTCCTTAATACAAGAGCCTTGGCAGCCATATTTCGACCGCCGCTCCGGCATAACGCTACGCACTCGGCGCTATTGTTGCTAGACCTTGGCCTAAATCGTCTGGCCTAACCACGGCCTAAACGGCATCGGCGAGTTTCGTTAAAAAGTTATCCACTTCGGCCTCAGTGGTACACCAACTGCACATCCACCGCACCTCTACCCGTTCTGGGGTTTCGCCAGCACGCCAATCGTAGAACGGCACCTTGGCTCTTAGCCTGTCAGCGGCATCGCGCGGCATCGTGGCAAATATGGCGTTGGATTCGGTTGGCCTTGAGATCCGGACGACGGGGCCGACGTATGTGCTTGGGGTGGTCGTGGCGGTTGCTTGCGCTAAATCTTCTGGCGGGGCGGCGGTATTTACGGCATCGGCATCCGCGCCAAAAAGTTCGACGATGCCGAGGCGTAACCGGTGCGCCATTTCATTGGCGTGCCGCGCGTTACGCAGCCAGAGCCGCTTTTCGAGCGGGACTTGCACGCCAGCCACGCGCGCTGGCTCGCCCAGCAATGCCAGTAATTGCGCTGAAACAAACCTAGTTTTGGATGCCAGCTGCATCGTGGACTTGCGGATGAACGGAATGGTGTCGGCAGCGGCACGTCTAATGTCGGCGCTGACCGCCGTCTTGGCATCGCCGGGCCCCACCACCACAATCGCCTCGCCGAGCATCCCGCCGTTTTTGGCGGCGCCTAGGCTGAGCAAATCCACGCCCACCTCGGTGACCAAATCGCTGAGGCCGGTGCCCAAGTAGGCGGCGGCGTTCGCGATACGCGCGCCATCCATATGCACCCCAAAGCCGAGTTCGTGGGCGGTGTCGGTAAGCTCGCGCAGCTCGTAAGGCTGATACACCGTGCCGACTTCAGTGGCTTGGGTGAGCGTGATGACTGTTGGTTGCGCGCGGTGGACATCACCAACGTCGTGCGCCCACTTCGCGATGTCCTCCGGGGTGAGTTTGCCATCAACATTGCTCTTTTGGGTCAGCAGCTTTAGGCCGCCCACCCGTTCTGGCGCCCCATTTTCGTCGTTATTTATATGCGCGATGTCGGTGCCGATGGCAGCGCCCCACCTGGGTGTGGTGGACATCAGCGAAATGACGTTAGCGCCCGTGCCGTTCAGCACCGGGAATCCGAGCGACCCCCAACCGAAAATCTCCTCAATGCGCTCGTCCAGATTCTCGGTCCACAGGTCTTTGCCGTAGGCTGGCGCGTAATCTTCGTTGGCCTCCTCGATGAATCGGAGCACCGTGGGGTGGACTGGAGCGTAATTGTCGGACGCGAACGACGTTTGCATCCGTCCAGCTTACCCGCTAGACAAACTTGCCGGGGTTGTATACGCGCTCTAGGGCATCTTTTAGGTCTATCGTCTCGCCATCTTTGCCGCCTTCGCCGATGATGAGGGGTGGCCTGGTCGGTTGGGGTTTGAGTCCCCTGATTCTGTCCATTGTGCTGAGGGGGGCGATTAACACATAAAACTTGCCGTCCGTGCCTAAGGCTACCGTTTTGTTTTTCCGGAGGTACCAGCCGGTTAGGTTAGTGCGGGCCCTTCCGACGCCGCCGTAGCCTTGCACTTCGAGTTTGACCGGGGCGGGGCCGCGTTGTCTGATGATGGGCCATTGCTGTTGGATAATGGCTTCGGCCTTTTCGTGCTCGGCGTTTTTTCTGGCTTGGAGGCGGTCTTGCTGCACTCTGGCCGCTTCGGTGCGTTGCGCCACCCACTTGTTGCCCACGCTGCCATTATAGCGCACCCGCTGGCTGAGGCGTGTTGGCTATTGGCTATCCTGCTGTCATTGCGGGCTTGACCCGCAATCCGTCCCAGTCGAGTTACTGTCATTGCAGGCTTAACTCCACAATTCGTCACCGTCGAGTTACTGTCATTGCGGGCTTGACCCGCAATCCGACCCAGGCGAGTTACCGTCATTGCGGGCTCGACCCGCAATCCGTCCCAAACGGCTCTGTCGGGAACCTCGATAACGCCCGTCGCTATCACTAGAGATGGGACAAAAACGCCTGGAATCGCTTTTCTTGCGGATTGTCAATGATGCTAGGCGACCCCTGTTCCACCACGACGCCGCCATCCATAAACACAATTTGGTCGGCTACCCGCTTGGCGAATCCGATTTCGTGGGTGACTATCATCATCGTCATCCCCTCTTTAGCGAGATTTTGCATTACTTGTAGCACCTCGCCCACTAATTCTGGGTCTAATGCCGATGTCGGCTCGTCAAACAGCATCAGTTTTGGTTGCATGGCGAGTGCTCTCGCGATCGCGACTCGCTGTTGTTGCCCACCAGATAATTGGGCGGGATAATAATTAGCGCGTTCACTTAAGCCGACTTGGTCGAGCAATTCTAATGCCTGCTGTTGGGCGATAGGTTTGGCGGTTTTCGTGACTAACGTTGGTGCCAACATAATGTTTTGGCTGGCCGTTAAGTGCGGGAATAGGTTAAACCGTTGGAATACCATGCCGATATGGCTGCGTTGGTTTGCGATTTGTTTTTCTGATAACCTCTGCAAATTGCCTTGGGCATCTTTGCGGTAGCCTAATAGTTCGCCATTGACCCAGATTTCGCCGCCCGTGATGGTTTCTAACTCATTGACGCACCTTAACAGGGTTGATTTGCCTGAGCCGCTGGGCCCAAGTAATACGGTAACCGAACCCGTGGGTACAATGAGATTAATGCCCTTTAACACCAATAACGCGGAGGGCGGCTGGCCATATTCCTTATAAACGTCGCAAATCTCCACCATATTCATACGTTTACCGCAATCCCGCGCCCATACCGCCGCTCCAATAGGTGCTGCCCATACATCAGAATAGATGACACCACCAAATACCAAAACGCGGCTATCATCAAAAATGGTACTGGTTGATATAGGCGATTACCTAGCGCGGAGGTCGCATAAAATAGGTCTAATGTAAACGGAATGGCAATTACCAGCGAGGTAGTTTTTAGCATCGAAATGGTTTCATTACCGGTAGGCGGGATGATGACGCGCATCGCTTGGGGCAATATCACCCTTCGCATCGTCTGCCATTTGGTTAGTCCCAAAGCCTTTGCGGCCTCGGCCTGGCCAGGGTCAACGGAGTTTAGGCCAGCCCTTACAATCTCGCACAAATACGCGGCTTCATTAAAGGCCAACCCAAGCAGCGCCGCCCAAAACGCATTGAGTAAATCTTGGGTGTTAAACTGAAATAGCTCTGGCCCAAATGGCACGCCGATGCTAATGCGCGGCCACAATACCGACAGCAAACCCCATAACACTAACTGCACATAAACCGGCGTCCCCCGGAACAAAAACACATAAGCACCGGCAACCGCGCGCAAAACCGGGTTATCGCCGCGCCGCATCAACGCCAACGCCACGGCCATTACCACAGCCAATAACATCGAGCCAAATGTCAGCAACAACGTCCATAAAATGCCACGGAACACCACAATATCGCGCAGATATAGCCAAACTAAATCCCAGCGAAATACCGGATTAATTGCCACCGCTCTAATCACCAATAATGTGAGCAGTATGGCGATAACCCCCGATATTATGCGACTCGGCCTGGGACGCGTGGTAGCGCTGATTCGGTTTGGTACCAAATCGGTATCCAGGCGAGCCAATGCATTCTGGTTCATACTACTGCGCGGTGCCGGATATGCTTACTGGGTTGAGCTGCGCCTCTGCCAGTACCCCATGTTCATTGCCCCATGAATCCGATATTGCTCTTAGCGCGCCCGTATCCATCAACTCTTGTAACGCCGCCTGCACCGCCAGCGTAAGCTGCTGGTCAGTTTTGGCAACGACGACGCCATAGTTTGCTCCGTCGCGCAATTCGCCAAGCAACTCTAGTCGGCCTTCGGTCTGCAATATCGCATAATCCACGATGGGAGAATCGGCGTAAATCGCATCTACCTTGCCGCCCAGCAGATTAGCAGTCGCATCGGCCTGAGTTTCATACGGCAGAATAGTTATCGGGTTTTCGGCGCACGCACTTTCTGTCCATAATTGGAGTTCATCTTGTTGTACTGTCCCAATTTGCACTGCTATTCTAGTGCCGCAAAGCATGTCTGGGCTTATACCGGTTGGGTTAGCTGCCCGAACGGCGAACTGCGAGCCGGCCGAAAAGTAACTGACCATATTGACCGCAGCTAGGCGGTCAGGCGTTATCGTAAAGGCGGAAATTCCAATTTCATATTTAGGCCCAATTCCTGGGATTATCGAATCGAAGCTAGCTGGCTTAACTTCGGCATCCAGCCCCATTATTCGCGCTATGGCCCGCGCGATATCGATATCAAGCCCAATCGCGGTTTGCCCATCCCCAGCCACAAACTCCATCGGCGGATAAGTCAATTCCGAACCGACCGTCAGAATGCCATCTACCTTGACGTGGTCCGGCACCAAGGCTATTACCTCCGGCACCGCTAAGATTTGCGAAACGTCAAAACCTTGAACAAATCCCGGCGCGCTATCCAATTCTTGCGACGCATAAGTGCAGCCCGCTAGGCCAACTAGCCCCAGTGTGGCCGCCGCCAGAGAAGCCAATGCGCGTTTGAGTAACCGCATGATGAACTCCTCTCCCAACGACACTTGAACTTAGCCAAAAGTGTGGCAAAAACCAGCGCCAACCGCGAGCGCCCACGCCAAAAACCGCCCAAATCGGCTAAATCTGCCTGGCTCACCCTCACCAAGCGGGCCAAGACAACGTTATTTGGCGCTTCAGTTTTCTGCCCGTTCGCTCGCCCTAGTAGCAGCATTCCCTAATTGGGGGGATAACCCCATAGTGGGTGGTGGGTAGCGCCCTAGTGCGCGCGGGGGCGTGCAACAATACTGGGTAGCATGATTACCGCACAGCCGCCACCGGCAAGCCGCACCTGGCGGCAACGTCTAACCGACAATCCCGTCTGGCGATATTTACGCGCAAACTATGGCGTCGATACTTGGCGGTCGTTCGCCTATTTGACGGTGATGTTTTTGGTGTCCTTTGCGGCGTTTTTCTATTTCTACGGCACCCTGCTTTTCGGTTTATCACTCGCGATAACGATAATCGGGTTGTTTATCGTGGGGGCGCTCATAGTGGCGGCACGCATATGGATACCGGTCTATCGCGAACTGGCGAATGGGCTGCTAGATGCAAAGGTAGAAGCCCCACCGCGATTTGTCCGCCCAAGCGGTTTTTGGCCTACCCTGCGCGCGTTCTGGACGGATGTGACCGGCTGGCGCGCTATTGCGTTTATGTTCCTATCGGTTCCGCTCGCGATATTAGGTTGGGGGATTTCTGCTTTACTGCTATATCTTGGGCTGGTATTCGTGGCTTATCCCTTCTACTGGCAGCGGGCGACATTCGGTTTTTGGCCGGGGTTATGGACGGGTGGAATGGTGTCGGGGCTACCGAGCTTCTCCCTCCACCGATTTACTAGCCTCGGCCGTCCCGTTGCTACTTTGGGTATCGAGGTTGGCGACCCGCCGGTTATGGTTTTCCCCGAGCCGGGCCATTGGTTCGGCGCCCTAGGTTCGCGATTCGACCGAGCCAATATGACTCCGGTAGGCACCACGCTGACCGCAACCGAGTTAAACACCCCAGCTTCGATTGTGTTAATTGTGCTGCTTGGTTTACTGTTTTTGCTGGCGTGGCCGTGGGTAACGCGCTTATTTACTCGCCTATTTGTGCTGCTGGTGGGGGCGTTGCTTGGGCCGACGGAGGCGCAACGGCGAGAGGCGACGTTGTTACGGCAGCGCGAGGTGGTGGTGACCGATGCTGATGCAAGATTGCGGCAGTTGGAACGGGAGTTGCACGATGGGACTCAGGCGCAACTGGTCGCCATCGGGATGCAAGTGAGCATGGCAAAAGCGCGATTGGAGACCGACGGCAACCCCACGGCGGCGGCGGAAATACTGGATGCGACGGGCACGCAGGTTCGCACCGCGCTGGCGGAGTTGCGCGATATCGCGCGCGGCGTTCATGCCCCGGCCATTGACGCTGGCTTGCCCGTCGCCTTGGAAACTCTGGTGTCGCGTTACGGCATCCCGGTCGCGCTGGACATCGCCCCGGATATTGCGGCTACCGAGATACCGCCCGCCACGGCGTCCATCGCGTATTATGCCGTGGCCGAGTTACTGACTAATGTGGTGAAGCATGCGCACGCCACGCAAGCGCGGGTTAGTGTTTTACGTGAAACATTGGAACCTGAAGGCAAACGACGAATTCAACTGGGCAGCGGGCAGCCGATGGTGGCTAGAAGCTGGCTGGCGATGAAAGTGTGGGACGATGGTTGCGGCGGGGCTGTTCCCAAACCCGGTTCGGGCTTGGCTGGTCTATCGGATCGAATTGGCGCCATTGACGGCACGATGACGGTGGTCAGCCCCGCTGGCGGCCCAACCGAGATTAGTATCTCCCTACCCCTAATCGGATAATGACTATAACGTAACGGAATACGCCAATGACTGACCCTGGTAGTGCAGCTAAAGCGAACGCATCCCTTGATATCGTGATTGCCGAAGATTCGCTTATCCTGCGCGACGGCCTGATCGCGCTGGTCACTTGGCGTGGGCATCGGGCAACCGGGGTCGGCGCCGCCGCCGCGTTGCAGGCTGAAATCGCGCGGCGCATTACGGCTGGCATTGAGTTGCCCGACGTAGTGGTGGCTGATATTCGGATGCCACCGTCGTTCAGCGATGAAGGCTTGCGGGCAGCTTTGACCCTCCGCGCGCAACACCCCAGGCTGCCGGTGTTGCTGTTTTCGCAATACATCGAAACCCGATATGCGGCGCAACTCCTAGCTGGCGATGCGCGTGGCGTCGGGTACCTACTCAAAGACCGCGTCACCGACGTGAATGACTTCCTCACCGCGTTGGAGCGGGTCGCAGCTGGGGAGACCGTGCTCGACCCAGAAGTAGTGGCGCAATTGATGAGCGCGCAGCTCAGACCGAAGGCGGCACCAACGCGCAAGGACACAGACACACGTCCAGACACCGCAACGGCATCCTCGAACAGACAACTTACCAACCGGGGCGCATGGCATAGGTCAGCACCACCTCACACCACCGACCGGCTAGCGCGGCTCACCAGCCGAGAACGCGAAGTCCTAGCGTTGATGGCGGAAGGCCGCTCTAACGCCGCGATCGCCAGCGCGCTCTACCTGTCCGAAGGTGCCGTCGAAAAGAAAGTGGCCGCGATCTTCGCCAAGCTCCACCTCGACATCAAATCGACCGACAACCGCCGCGTCCTCGCCGTCCTCCGCTACCTCGGTCTCTAACACCGCAGCGGGCAGCCAGCCCTGACTGACCATCATCTACACCATCGTTACCAGGTTTACATCTATACTTACAGTCACTTGACAACCTCGCATCGGTCGTGACAGGAAAGTTGGATTGATATCCTCTTAGTAGCATACTGCGAACGATATGTTACCCAAAAATAATTCGCCCGACGAGGGACAAACGCCAGTGACTGATGATGACGAGTTTATTCTGATGTTTGAAGCTGGAGAAGGCATTGAGCCATATCTCGACCTAGACAATATCCGCTGGCCGGGAACCGAGACCCGGACAATGGTTTTCTACCTGTAACTATGGGGCGCGGGAAGCACGATGTTTTTGTTGTCGAGTGATGCCCGATGGTATGGTGCTGCCTAATGATTACTAAGACCGGAAAAGCCCGCCTGCTAAGTGGAATTGCTGTGACATTGGGAGCCATGTTGTTTGGCGCTTGTACGCCCGACGGCACCACCAGCCTTGATAGTAGCCCCACTGGCCCCCTTGAAACCTCCGGCAACCAAGGCATCGGCAATGACACTACCGCCGCCCCTGTCGAGTGGACGCCGAGCCCGCTGGAGGAATTCACGTCCCGCATCCAAGGCTGGGAAATACCGGGCACGCCGGAAAACGCCGCCCAAGTGCAAGCCCGGTTGAATCGCCAAAGCCTAGAACGCGGCG
>JGI24699J35502_11133357_pt1 | contig 10073 bp, 8 predicted proteins | sample TergutMp193P4_FD_35502 | JGI IMG/M metagenome (IMG submission 35502) | reverse complement strand
GAACCGGGTCCGGAACGTTTCGGAACCCCGATTCGCGCCCCGCACGTCAGGTCAGTGGGAGAATAGATGACCATGAGCCACTATTTCGACCACGCGGCGACGACTCCGATGCGACCATCGGCGATCGCGGCGTGGACCGATGTTGCTAGCCACGTGGGAAATCCGTCGGCCATCCATGGGGCTGGGCGAGCCGCCCGCAAGGTGGTCGAGGAGTCCCGGGAGACGATCGCGGCGGAATTTGGGGTCGATCCGGGAGATATCATCTTCACCTCCGGTGGCACGGAAGCCGACAATATGGCTGTTCTTGGGATCGCCCGGGCCCGACGGGCACATGATCCTGGATTGAGTACGGTACTTGTCAGCCCCATCGAGCACCATGCCGTGCTGGATGCTGCGTACGGGCTTGTGGACGAGGGGTTCACCGTTCTCGAAATGCCCGTGAACGAAACCGGGGTGGTCGACGTTGATGCCACAAGGGATCTCGTGGACGCCCACGCCGACCAGATCGCTCTCGCGACGTGCATGTGGGTCAACAACGAGATCGGTACCATCCAACCCGTCGAACAACTGACCACGATCATGGCCGAACATTCCATCCCGTACCATTGCGACGCGGTCCAGGCGGGATGGGTGACTCCCGCCAATCCAACCCCCTTCTCCCGCGCGGTCTCTTTCTCCTTGTCGGCCCATAAAATCGGGGGACCCATGGGGATCGGCGCCCTGATACTCCCCCGCGATGTCCCCATCCAACCCATCGGTTTCGGTGGCGGCCAGGAAAGGAAGCTGCGTTCCGGGACTGTGCCCGTACCCCTGGTCGCCTCGTTCGCCGAGGCCGTACGAGAGGCGAGCCGCAACCACGTGCCAGAACTCGCCCGGCTCAACAACCTTTCCACTCGCCTGGAATCCATTTTGACAAGCGTCGATGCCGATATCATCGGCAACAGTCGTACCCCTGCTATCACCTTCGCCCTCTTCCCCGGCTGCTCCTCCCAGGACCTGCTCGTCCTCCTCGACCAACAGGATATCTTTGTCTCCACCGGCTCAGCGTGCACCGCCGGGGTGGTCCAACCCAGCCACGTCCTGTTGGCGCTGGGGCGAAGCAGCGAAGAAGCGCTCACAGGGTTGCGATTCTCCCTCGGCTGGTCCACGACTGAGAAGGACCTCGACGCGCTCGCCACCGTCCTGCCCCTCGTCGTCGCCCGAGCAAGGAGGCTTTGATGTCCCGCCTTGTCGCCGCCCTGTCCGGCGGGGTGGATTCCGCCGTCGCCGCCGCGCGCATGATCGACGCCGGCCACGAGGTCACAGCGGTTCATATGGCCTTGACACGTACCCCTTTGACGCATCGTACGGGCTCGCGGGGTTGCTGTTCGCTCGAAGACGCCAACGACGCGCGCCGGGTCGCCGACGTGCTCGGCATCCCCTTCTATGTGTGGGATTTTTCAGAAGAATTCCACCATGATGTCGTCGAGGATTTCCTCGCTGAGTACGCACAGGGGCGTACTCCAAACCCTTGTTTGCGCTGCAATGAGAAGATCAAATTCGCGGCTTTGTGCGACCGGGGGATCGCCCTCGGCTTCGACGGGGTCGTGACCGGCCATTATGCGCGCCTGGCCACGTCGGCGTCCGGGCGCATCGAGTTGCACCGCGGGATCGACATGGCCAAAGACCAAAGTTACGTCCTGGGAGTCCTCACGCAAGAACAATTGCGCCACTCCCATTTCCCTCTGGGCGATTCGCTGAAAGCAGATGTACGCGCCGAGGCCCGCGACCGCGGCATCAGGGTCGCCGACAAGCCCGATTCGTACGACATTTGTTTCATTCCCGAGGGCGACACGGCCGGTTACCTCTATGACAAGCTCGGATGTCATCCCGGCGAGATCCGTGACGAGGGAGGTACGGTTGTCGGCCATCACCAGGGCTACTTCGCGTACACCATCGGCCAGCGCAAGGGCCTGCGCCTGGGAACCCCGGCCCCCGACGGCCAACCCCGGTACGTCGTGAGCCTCGACCCGGCCACCAACACCGTCATCGTGGGCCCCAAATCCCACCTCGAAATCCGGGACATCCGCGGGACAAGCCCCCTGTGGTGCTCTGATCCCCCCGCCGATCCCTTCGAGGCCACCGTCCAACTGCGTGCCCACTCCCCCGAGATCCCCGCGCGTGTCACCCCTTGTGAAACGGCAGTCGATATCGCTCTTCACTCCCCAGCTTTTGGCATCGCCCCCGGCCAAACCGCCGTCATCTACACGGGTACCCAGGTCATCGGCTCGGCCACCATCGCCTCCACCGCTGCCTAGCCCGGATTCACCGATTCATGCCTGCCGCGCACGATGGCCGCCCCGACACCCACCAGAGCGCCATCAGGTCATTATTTGACCATTGGAATCCAAGGAATTGGGCGACCCGGGCTGGGACACAAGAACCGTGATTCCTTCAATGAATCCCCACATCCACCCAAGGCCGCCGGTGAGGATGGTCACGACCAGTTGCGCGACCCCGAGGCCCACGTCCCCCCGATAGAATCGTCCGACCCCGAAACATCCAAGGACGATGCCCAACACCCCGGCTGCCACCTTGGATTTGGGACCCACAACGAAGTTTCCGTACGGGGTTTGCACCATCTGTCCCGGAACCAGCGGTGTGCCAGGATAGCTGACCGGGGATTGGGGGGTGGCATAGGGCTGCATCGGCGGGAACATCTGGGACTGAAGGTACGGTGGCGCCGACGGGTACGGCTGGGACACGGCCTCAGGATCATAGTTCGTATATTCCTGCTCCCCGGATTCCCCGTACGCCGGAAGCGATGCCCCAGAAGACGACGCACCCGGCTGATCGGGCTGACCCGGTTCGCCCGACTCGCCCGATTCGCCCAGTTTTCCAGGCATCGGACCGACGTACTGCCCCGCAGGCGGTGTCGGCGTCCATGGAATGGGCCCAAGATCCAAACTATCGGAATTGTTCTGGTCCGTGTTGAATCCCGATTCATCAGTGTTCGACATGATCTCCTCCATCAACTCGTCCCCCCATGCTATCGCTCACCAAGCTCTTCTCCTAGCCAATCCCTCGAAAAGCGATCAGTGCGCGACCACCCCCACGTGATGGAGATTCACTGCGTCGAAGCAGGCCCGTGGAATACCACAAACTGCCTCCATCAGGAACTCAATGATCCCTCGGGGGCGCCGTGGAATCCCGTACGACCAAACTCGTGGGCAACTCGATCTTCTTCCGCGGCGGCTCGATCCCCCGGTACGCCATCTCGACAAGGATCCTCGTCGCCTCGCGTGCCATCTCGTGCAGCGGCTGCCTGATCGTCGTCAAATTGGGGGAAACCCACTGGCACATCGGCACATCGTCGAAACCGATGACCGACAGGTCGTCGGGAATGCTCAGCCCCGCCGCCTTGGCGGCCTGATAAACCCCGTACGCCTGGAGGTCGGATCCGGCGAAGATAGCAGTGGGGGGATCAGGCAGTTTCAACAGCCGCGTCGCTCCGGCGTACCCTCCTTCGACCTGGAAATTCCCGAAGCAGATCAGGTCCTCGTCGACGGGGATATCCTGCTCTGTCAATGCCTCTTTGTACCCGGCCAGCCGCTCCTGGGAGCAGGCCAGCCCGCGCTCGCCGGTCACGATGCCGATGCGGCGGTGCCCCAGTCCGAGCAGATGCTCGGTGGCCTCGATGCCGCCCTCGAAATTGGTGGCCGCGATGACGGGCACGTCCTGCTCGGGGATTCCGATCGGATCCACGAAGACGTACGGGATCCCGAGCTTGCTCAACTCCTGGTCAACGCCAATTTGCAACCGCGAGACGACCAGGACCAGGCCGTCACTGTGGCGCTGTGCCAGCGACGTGATCCAATGCCTGTTGCCCATCGTACGCCCGTGTGTGGGAGTGACGACCAGCCCCACCCCGGCGCGGGCGGCCTCCTCCTGAGCCCCGACAATGATCTGTGTCGCCCACAGTGTGTCGATCCCGCGCAGGACGATATCGATCAGCCCGGCGCGATGCCTCCCCCCTGTCCCCCTGCGGCGATATCCTTGTTCCTCCAAAATGGCCAGTATCTGGTCTCTCCTGGCCTCTGACACGCCCGTACGCCCATTGAGGACTTTCGAGACCGTCGCCAGGGACACATTCGCTATCTTGGCAATATCTGCTAGAGTCATACGCGATTCCATTGGATCACCTTTCCATGCCATATAGTTTACGAAACTTTCTAAGAGAATAGCGTAGTTTTCCCTCAGAAATCGCGTCGGGGTCCCCACGGACATAGGGTTGAGCGTGAGGACCTCCGGTTCTGATCCGAAACGAGTATTCAAAGGAGGGACGCGATGCACCCGTCTGAGCGTGTCGATGCCCTACTACAATCAATGAGCATTGCCGAGAAGATCTCTCAGTTGTACGGGGTTTGGCTGGGCTTCGACGAGGGCGGGGCCGTCGCCCCCGACATGGACACCATGGCCGATTCGGCCCCTGAATTCGCTGACATCGCCGCCCATGGGATCAGCCAGCTGACACGGGTGTACGGTACGAAACCCATACTGCCCGCGAAAGGGCTGGCCACTCTGATCGGCTACCAGAAATGGATCCGGGACAACACAAGAACAAAGATCGGTATCCTCGCCCATGAGGAATGCCTGACGGGGCTGGCCGCGTGGACGGCGACGACCTTCCCCACCCCCCTGGCGTCTGCGGCGAGTTTCGACCCCGACGCCGTGGGCCAGATGGGGCGTGCGATTGGCGAAACCATGTCACGTTTGGGGGTCCATCAGGGGCTTTCACCCGTTGTGGATGTCGTACGTGATGCCCGATGGGGACGAGTCGAGGAGACGATGGGCGAAGATCCGTACGTCATCGCGACCCTCGGCAAGGCCTACGTCGAAGGGCTCCAGTCGACAGGCATCATTGCCACGCTGAAACATTTCGTGGGGTACTCAAATTCTTCCGCCGGACGAAACCTTGCGCCGGTCCATGCCGGGCCCCGTGAAATTGAAGATATCTTTCTGTTCCCCTTCGAGGTCGCCGTCCTGGACGCGCATGTCGGATCCGTCATGCCGGCGTACGTTGATATCGATGGGATTCCCGTCCATGGGGACCGCCACCTTCTCACCGAGGTCCTGCGCGAGCGGTGGGGTTTCGAGGGTACCGTGGTCTCCGACTATTTCGGCGTGGCCTTCCTCCTCAAGGAACACGGGGTCGTCGCCGATCTGGCGCAGGCCGGTGGGGAGGCTCTTCTCGCGGGGTTGACGATCGAACTACCGACTGGGGACGCTTTCCGCGAACCGGATTTCGTTCAGGCCTGCGAGACGGATCCCCGCCTTTCCCAGGCATTGGATGAGGCTGTGACAAGGGTTTTAACACAGAAGGAAGCCCTCGGGCTGCTGGATATCGATGCCGAGATATCCAGACTCGAAATATTGTTGGATAATGCGCCTGAGACCTTGGACCCGCCTGAGCACCGAGCTGTGGCCGCCCGCCTCGCAAACGAGTCGGTCATCGTACTGGCCAACGACGCCATCTTGCCGCTTGCCCCCCGGGAGGGGTTGAGAATCGCCGTCGTGGGCCCCAACGCCGATCGACAATCTGCCTTGTTTGGCTGCTACAGTTTCATCAACCATGTTCTGATGCACAACCCCGATGTGGATTCCAAGATCGAGGCCCCCACCATCCTGGAGGCGTTGCGGACCGAGTACCCGCGGGCACGGATCACCTACGCCCAGGGCTGCGATGTACGCGACACGGATCGGTCCGGGTTCGACGAGGCCCTGGGGCTGGCCGGCGACGCCGACGTGGTCATCGCCGTCATGGGCGACCAATCTGGATTGTTCGGTCAGGGCACGTCGGGTGAGGGGTGCGATGTGGACAGCCTCGATCTTCCCGGGGTCCAAGGCGAGTTCCTGGACGCCATTATTGCTTGTGAAACCCCAGTCATCTTGCTGACTGTGACGGGGCGCCCCTACGCCATCGGCCGTTACACCGACCGCTGCGCCGCAGCCGTGCAGGCGTTCTTCCCCGGTGAGGAGGGTGGCCAAGCCGTGGCCGGCGTGATCTCCGGGCGGATCAACCCGTCGGGACATCTGCCCGTCTCGGTGCCCCGCGGCCTGGGCGTCCTGCCGTACTCCTACCTGCACCCCAAGCTGGGCGGTCCCGGAAGCGTCTCATCGATCGACACAACACCCCAGTTCAGTTTCGGCCACGGGCTGAGCTACACACAATTCTCGTACTCCGACTTCCGCGTATGCGGTGAGGTCCCCACCGATGGCTGGATCCCCGTGTCCGTGCGTGTGGCCAACACCGGTTCACGCGCGGGCACGGCACTGGTCCAGGTGTACGGCCATGACCCGGTCGCCTCCGTCACCCGTCCCACCTGCCAACTCCTGACGTACGCCCGGGTGCCCCTGGCCGTCGGCGAGTCCCAGACCGTCGATTTTCGCGTCCCGACTTCCCGTTTCGCCTTCCATAACCGCGCCATGGCCCGCGTGGTCGAGCCCGGTGTGGTCCAGGTGTGGATCGGTCACGACTGCGACCATCCCGCCACCGAGGTACGCGAGGTCCTTCTGACCGGTGACGCTGCCCCCGTCACCAACGCCACCCCCCGTCTGGGCGGGGTCACCATCGCTTGATCCTTGGTCGTCATCCCGCCATCCTTGGTGTCATCCCGCCATCCCCCGTTGTCATCCTGCCGTAGGCAGGATCTCCGCCATCGCGCGTACTATGATTGAACGATGGGTTGTGATATCGAACTGTACCGACAAGAAGTACGCCAGGCGTACGAGGCAGCAGGCGACGAGTGCTTCCTGGACAACAAAGACAATATCGCATGTTTCTCCCAGGAACAGAGGACAAAACTATCCGAGAGATTGCAACGGTACGGCTACAGGATCCTCTCCAACAGCCCAGCGACAACCACCTATACAAATGGCGATTCCGAGGCGCTCCTGACGGATCGGGGGGTGTACTTCTCCGCCCCGTGGGGTGACTCCGTCTTCGACATGCTCATGACCGCCTCGGAATTCACCGATTCAGGCGAGTTCGCTAAATTCGACCCCCAAACTGGCCAGTGGGAGTGATCCGCTGACAACATCCCTGCCCTCGACATGACATAATCGACGGGTATGTGCTCGTGGGGCGGGAAATTAACGAAAAACGGCCGTCAAACGTAATATGCCGCCCCATGAACGCATAGTCCGGGTTTAATGCCCATCCGGATCCTTGACACGTACCGGTTGAACAGTGGTTGAGGAGTAGATTGGCCTATCAGGACTTAAAATTAGGAGGATCAATGCCCGAACTTCGCTCTCGTACGACAACTCAGGGACGAATCATGGCTGGGGCCCGCGCTTTGTGGCGCGCGACGGGGATGACCGAGGAGGATTTCAACAAACCCATCATTGCGGTTGCCAACTCGTACACCCAATTCGTACCGGGCCACGTCCACCTCAAAGACATGGGCAAGCTCGTCTGTGACGCGATCGCGGAAGCCGGAGGGGTTGGGCGGGAGTTCAACACCATCGCCATCGACGACGGGATCGCCATGGGACACTCAGGGATGCTCTACTCCCTGCCCAGCCGTGAACTCATCGCTGACAGCGTGGAATACATGGTCAACGCCCACCAGGCCGATGCGCTGGTGTGCATCTCCAACTGCGACAAGATCACCCCCGGCATGCTGCTGGCGGCCCTGCGGCTCAACATTCCCACAATTTTCGTCTCCGGCGGTCCGATGGAGTCCGGGCACGCGGTCGTACGGGCCGGTGAGCAGGCGAGCTCGTTGGACCTTATCGACGTCATGGTCGATTCCGTCGATCCGGACTACACCGACGAGGAGATCGAGCGGATCGAGTTGGCGGCCTGTCCCACCTGTGGGTCCTGCTCGGGAATGTTCACCGCGAATTCGATGAATTGCCTTGTCGAAGCCCTGGGACTGGCCTTGCCCGGAAATGGGTCCACCCTGGCCACCTCCTTCGCCAGAAAGGGATTGTTCGAACAGGCCGGACATCTGATCGTCGACTTGTGCCACCAGTGGTACGACATGGACGACGATTCCGTCCTGCCCCTGTCCATCGCGACGAAACCAGCCTTCGCCAACGCCATGACGATGGACATTGCCATGGGCGGGTCCACGAACACGGTTCTTCACCTCTTGGCTGCAGCCCAGGAAGCCCATGTCGATTTCACCCAGGCCGACATCGATGAGTTGTCGCGCCACACCCCGTGCCTGGTCAAGGTCGCCCCCAATTCCCATCGGTACTACATGGAGGACGTGCACCGTGCCGGCGGGATCCCCGCGATCCTGGGCGAATTGAATCGTGGCAAGCTGTTGAACACCGACGTACACGCCGTCCACTCCCCCGACCTGGCGTCCTGGCTGCGGCGGTGGGACATCCGCTCGAAAACCCCCCTGCGAGAGGCCATAGAATTGTTCTATGCCGCGCCTGGACGAGTGCGTACGACCGAGGCTTTCTCCTCCACGGAAAGGTGGGCTTTCCTCGACACCGACTCCGCGCAAGGTTGCGTACGCGATATCGCCCATGCGTACACAAAAGACGGGGGGCTGGCCATCCTTCAAGGCAATATCGCCGAGGACGGGTGCGTGGTCAAGACAGCCGGAGTGCCCGAAAACCAATGGGAGTTCACTGGTCCGGCCAAGGTCACCGAGTCTCAGGAGGAGGCAGTGGACGCCATTCTCAACGGACGGATCGAGCCCGGCGATATTGTGATCGTGCGGTACGAAGGCCCCATGGGAGGCCCCGGAATGCAAGAAATGTTGTACCCGACCAGCTATTTGAAGGGCACGGGACTCGGCCCGAAATGTGCGCTGATCACCGATGGGCGTTTCTCCGGCGGTTCCTCGGGGCTGTGCATCGGACACGTCTCCCCCGAGGCCGCGGACGGCGGGGCGATCGGGCTGATCCGCAACGGCGATATCATCTCGATTTCCATTCCGAAGCGAAGCATCCAACTCCAGGTCACCAATGTGGAACTGGACCGGCGCCGCGCCGAGCAGGACGAGTTGGGATGGTACCCGAAGTCCAGAGACCGTCAGGTCTCCAACGCTCTCAAGGTGTACGCCGTACTGGCCCAGTCAGCCGACAAGGGTGGGGCCAGACGGCAACTGTGAACCTGCCGTCATCGACGATCCGTCACCGGTTACTCAAACCGTCATCGACGATCCGTCATCCGTCGACCCAAACCGTCATCCTGCCGTAGGCAGGATCTCCGGTATCCAACTATGGGTTCTCCGACTCGGTGCTCAAGACACTAATTGCCCGATGACAACCACATTCAGGGTCGACGGAGCCTTGTCATTCCTCTGGAGACAGGTGAGGAAAACCAACATTCCTGGTGTATTCGCCCACAGGTCGTCGTGAGACCCGATCTCCGTCTTGGGAATGAGTTGGACATCCGTGATGGTGTACGTCTTGTCGTTGACCTGGATGTAGTCGCCGTTGTTGACGATGACTTTCTCATTCTCCTGGATGTAGTTGCCAGGCGCCTTGCCCCACAGAATCGAGTGGGCGGCGATGTAGACCGTACCCTGATCGGCATTGTCCACACTCACCCCGCGATTACGGATCCAGAAAGCAGATGTGAAGTTGGGGGGATTGATGACTCCCTCGACCTCGTTGACTGATCCGAGAGGCACATGCAGTCCCACGGAAGGAATGGAAAAACCGTCCCCGCCGTCATCTTCGATCATGTCAGCCGCGTCGAGGAAGGCCTGCGAGGTCGCGTCTGCGTCATCGGGGACGACGACATTTCCCTCCAGGTCGACCAGATCACTGCCGCCAGCCTTGGGCCACAATGTGTAAACACCAACACCTATTCCCCCGCAGATCAAGAGCACAGCGAGCAGAAGCGGCAGGATTCTGCGCTTTTTCTTCTTCTCTTCTTCCGGCGGTTGCTGATCTACATCAGGCGTCATGGAAACATCTTCATTCGACACAGTGATTCCCTTCGTACGTATCCGGATTCTATTTTACCGCAACGAAGGCCGAATGTACGAAATCCATTTGGATTTCAGTACTGAGGCCAAGACAGCGGTCGAGGCGCGAAACGCCGAACACCGCAACGAAGG
>JGI24699J35502_11133358_pt1 | contig 10079 bp, 8 predicted proteins | sample TergutMp193P4_FD_35502 | JGI IMG/M metagenome (IMG submission 35502) | reverse complement strand
ACCCCTAAGCTAATACTTTTCTACTTAAGTACAAAATATTTATCAAACTTTTTTCACTCTTTTGATGCTTATTTTAATCTGTTAAAGTAGAAATAAAGATTTCTTTCATTATCGTACCTATAAAAACTGTCGGTTGGTTGAAAATCAATATTTTGAAAATTATATCTTAAATTATTATTGTAAAAAATATTATATATGTAAAAACTGCTGCTCAATTTGAAATAAGAATCAAGCGTATCAATTTTGTGCCAATATGAAATATAAAATCCGGGTTGTAAGTGATTATCTTTAGAGTAAGTATTTTCAATATATCTGTTAATAACAAATTCATTATTCTCGTTATACTCAGAAAAATTATTGGTGGAATTATCATTAAACATGGATTTTAAAAAATGAAAACTCAGATACAATTTAGTATCTTTCGAGTAATTATGAGTAACTCCTAAATAGTTATAGAAACCTGTCCTTTTCAAAAAATCTTGCGATATAGAGGTTTGATTACTCGAAAAATCCGGAAATCGGATATTATTGGCTATATCTGTTTCTAAATATTGGTCAGTATTTTCAATTGATGAATTAAGAAAAAAAATGGTTTTACCCTTTTTATAATTTAGATTAAAAAAAACTCTTGAATTATCAACTTTTTCAAAATAGACAGTTCCGGCATTAACAGATGCCATGCCGCTTAAACCATCTGTTTTTTCAGTTTTCAATTGAATGTTTATAATTCCCCCGAGTCCATCTCCTCCGGTTCTCATGGCAGGGTCAATCAATTCAATTTTATCAACTTGCTCAACAGGAATCATTTCTATACTGGAATACATTCTTTCCATTGGCTGTTCGTCAATATATATAAAAGCGTCCGCACCTTTGAATCGAATTCGCCCATTTTCGTCAACAACAACCCCTGGCAATGCGCGGAGTAGATCTACTATAGTTCGCGCAGTCGCCTTTTTGTTTTCGGATATTGGAAATACTTTTCTATCAAATTTATGAATTACAAATAGCAGTGGTTTTACGATAGAAACTTCTTCTAAATTGTATTCACGAAACGAAAGAGAATCAAGAGAATTAGAGACTTTTAAAGTGTCTGGTTTATTTTGCTCTATTGATTGTGAAAAAACAGATGCTGATAAGCATATTGCAATAATCAAGAATAATAATCGTATTTTATTTTTGATTGGATATTTTGCATAAATTAAATTTTCCGATAGCATACTCATAATTTGAAATAGGAGGGCATAAATATCTGTAAATACAACTATTGCATGGTAAAACACAGTCTCTAGTCTTCTTCCAACTTGTTATTTCTATCATTGATTTATATGCTATTTCACATAAAGATAGATCCCGGATGTTTCCTAAGATATTTTCATTAATATTAGCATATACATCTCCATTAGTCATTATTTGTAATTTTCCAAAAGAAAAGGGATTGATTACCATTCTTGCATGAATCTCAGACATAGAAGGTTTTCCCGCAAAAACACTCTTCTTGTCCACAAAAACATATTTTTGAAAAAACGGCAAGTTATTACTGTTGTAATATGGTAAAAATACACAATTATTTACGCCTAAATCGTTCAATAAATTGCCACCTCTTTCAACATCAGCTATCTCCGATACTATATAGATAAATGTAATTTTTTCACTTGCTATCGAACTTGTTATTTTAATAATAGATTGACTATCAATTGTGTTATCTAAAAAAACGATAAAATTGACATTCCTGTCAGCAAATTGAATTAATGCTTCATCTGTATCATTTACAATATTTTCGTAATAAATACAAAATTCGGGAATAATTTTAAAATATTCAAATAAATCATATAGTTTTTTTAGTTTTGAATACTTTAAAATATTTCCTCCCGAAATTTTTATTGTTTTTATAGGAGCAGCTCGCAAACTTTCCAAGATAAATTCAATAGTTTTTATATCAATTTCTTTCGATTGATTTGTATTACTACTCTTATGGCAGTATAAAAACTGCTTATATGACTCTTGACAATTCAAACAGTTCAAAGAGCAATAATCATTTATATAAATAGTGATGTCCGACAATTCTTCCATTATTTTTGTACCTATAAAAGATTTTTTAGCATCTGTTATTGTCTTAATATCTTTTTGTACATTGAATATAGGTTTTATCTGAATTGGTTTTTGAGCATTAACATTTGAATGAATTATATCTCCCATGAAAGTTTTTCTAAGTTTTTCAATGAAAAGTGTTGTTTCTGACAATTTCAATACATCCTCACCTAAGCCTATGACCAATAAATTGTCATCTTCACTTAATTGTGTTATCAAATTATATGGCGCTTTGCTGCTTGAATATTCTAAACACATTCCATTTAATGTGTTATATAACAAGGCTTTATATTTTGTGATAGAAATGTGTACAAAGGGTTCCACATAGAGCCATGCAAAATGTTTGTTCATATCAATTTAAAATGAGTGGTTTGCAAATAAAGGAATGAATTTTGTTCTAAAATCGACATATAAGCAGATAAGAATTTTTCATTGTTTTCTTCTGAATTTTTTCTGAACTTTTTGCATTTAAAATCTTTTGTTCCTACATTAAGATGAAACATACATTCTCCACATTGTTGTCTGTACATACACTTACAACACCGCTTATAAAGAGCAGAATAATATATATTGTATTTTTTTGAAATACTGTCGAAATCGAAATACATTTCAGATTCATTTACATATCCTAATTCGTATTGATGTGAAATTCGTTCGCAGGGTAATATTTTCCCCTTAGCTGTAATGAATATTTTCCTGCTAAAAGGTGCACAGGTTCCACCTGGAAGGTAATTAGTAGCACGTTGATCGGTCAACAAATCAGTATATGTGGCTTTAACGTATCCACTGAAAAATCGAATAAATTTCAATATTTCATAGAAAGATACTAATGTTTCACTATTGTTCGAATTTTCAAAAATGTCTGATGATGACCGGTATATCCTCCAAAATTCATCTTCCATCTCCGGATTCAAAGAATCAGTTGCAAGTTCTGAAATATTGGCTGTCTTGTTAAATTGCCTAAGGAAGAACTTAACAATTTCACGATATTCATTTTTATCGTGTAATACGGATATAAAATCAACATTTTTTTCAAAATATTCAGGATAATCTGTTTTTACACGTAAAATATTACTATAGATTTTTGTAAATGCACTTTGTCCATTTTTAAATTTTCGGTATAAGTTATTTGTTTTAGTACCCCCATCTAAACTAATTTTGATATGAAAATTATTTTCGACTAAAAAAGAGATATATTTATCTAATAGAACTCCATTAGTTGTCATTATAAATTCAATAGAATGCATATCAATTAATGATGATTCTTTTAAATAATTAATTACCTCTTTAATAAAACTGATGTTTAATAAGGCTTCTCCACCATAAAATCCTATAAATAATTTTTTATTAAAAGAACTGTTTAAAGAAGAATTCCACAATGGGATTACATAATTTAATATTCTTTTTATAGATTCTAATTTCAATTTAGCCGGTTTGTTTCCTTCTCGTTTATTCAAATAATATTTACCATAAATACAATATTCACAATTTAAATTGCACTTTTCTGTAACTTCAAATGTTATACTAACAGTATTAGCCAATGAGTATTTAATATCATTTTCAGTAAACTGATATAGATTTTGTAGTTTTTCCTCTTTGCGAAAGAAATCATTATGACTTAAGAATCGCATTTTCTTATATTGATAAAAAACCTCTTCTTTTGAAGTGCTGCCAATACTTTCTATCCATACACAATCTTCATTTTTTATAGATTTTAACCATTTTGAAAGAGTTCCCTTTTTGTTGAGTTTCAATAAATAATACATTATAGGATGAAGAAGTAAAATCTTAGTTTTGTATGGGCTATATAAATAGTGATTTCCCTTTGTTGAAAAAATAATATAATTTGTTTGCATATTTTTTATAATTGTATAGATAAAAATAAAGAGATATCGTCTGCTTCATATATAGATACCTTACCGGCGATATCTCTCATAGCACTTGGGAGTCTTTTACATTCCCGTTCCTAACAGTTATATTCTGTAGGCACAAACAGTAACTTTTATTAACGATAATCACTAATAAAAACGCTACAACCAGTATTTGTGGCTTTTTTGCATCCATCTGCACTACAGTCACATTCTGTGGCACATAGACAGCTACACTTCGATTCGGCGCTGTTACTTCCACCTAAAAATTCTGTTCATGGATGCTTTGCTTAACGCAGCCTTGTTTATGTTAACTAAATTTAGTTTTTTCATTGTTCCAAATTTATGAGTTCTTCCTACTCTTTTAAAGCTTTTCGGATACTGCTCTTTTTTCAGCGCAACCAATCGGCATACTTGCCTCTCGGACACGTCCAATCTGCCTGTAGTTCATATCAGACTTTTGGATTTTCTAATTAATTCCATACCTTTACGGCGCCTTTTTGTGATTTTGTGTTTATTATTTTCCATTACAAAATTAAATATGAACCTCGCATAGAGGCTTTTTTTGTTTACAAATCAAGGTGGCGAACCTTGCCTTGTCGCAAAAAACATATTCTTTATTTATGTTGGCAAAAATAGAAATAAAAAATGAATAAAAACACAAATACCTGAAATAGTTTGTGAACGTAGCAGTTTCATTCGCCAACGTAGATAAATTATGAATCGTCCTTTGCCAAAAAGAGAGTTAGCATAGTGTCGTTTATTATACTGCTTAAAAATCCAGTTCAGGGGATTTAAGGATAGAAATTATTAATTATTTTCTGATAAACAATAGCCTTAATGTTCGTGTCTTTCTGACCGAAAAGTAGAAAACCTTGTCTCCGAATAGCTTAATCTCTCTTTTGTTAAAATCAATAGATTTTATGTGATGAGTATTTATTATGCATTCCCTGTTTATTCTGATAAAACAATCTGGTAATTCTACATGTATTTTACTTAACGATTTAATGCACTGAAAAGAGGTTCCGTTTTTCATATAAAATGTGCACAAATAATCATCAACCGCCAATAATGATTCCGTTTGAATAACGTGTAATTCATTTCCTCTTTTAATAAAAAATTTTTTCATAAACTAATACAAAATGTTACTTCATCAATTCCCGGACTGAAGATGATAAAAAATACAGAAGCGTAGAAATTGCTTGTTTATATAATTTAAGGACAAGCAAAAACGCTTCAATATATTAATTCCCGAAAACAGCAATTCATTGTTATCGAAAATCGTATTGCAAATGTAGAAAATAAATGAATAAATACAAAAAAATAACAGTAGCAAGATTTAGTTATTCATAAATTTTCACTACCTTTATAGGGTATTTTACTGTTGACCGATCTAATAAGTAGCAACAGAAAATTATTAATAATAAAAAACAAAAAAGAAATGGTAACACGTATAAAGCAAATCGGTATTGCAATATTGCTCGTTGTATTGTTTTCGGGGGTTATGAATGTATTTGCCCAAGGCGATGAAAAATACTTCACTATCAGTGGAGTGGTAAAAGACAAATCAAGTCGGAAAAAAATAGAATATGTCAATATATCCGTACCGGGAAGTAATCTGAGTAGTATCACGAACGAAGATGGAACATTTACGCTCAAAATCAAAGATTCTATCCAAGCGAAAAATGTCGAATTTTCCCGGATCGGCTATTTCAGCGCCAATATTCCCTTCGACGGGAAAGACATGTTAGACCAAACATTCTATCTGACTCCAAATGAAGGTCGTTTAAAAGAAGTGATTGTCGAAAGTTGGGAAAACCCAATGGATTTAGTAAAAGAAGCACTTAAGCTTGTTGCTTTTAATTACAGCAACAAACCTAATTTATTTACTGGATTTTATAGAGAAACCGTACAAAAAGGAAGAAAATTTATTAATATCTCAGAAGCGGTTATTCATATTTATAAAAGTTCTTATTCGGGTAGTAATATAGACAATGATCGGGTGCAGATTTTCAAAGGGCGAAATTTAGTAACTACCAAAGTGAGCGATACATTAGCCGTGAAATTACTTGGAGGACCCAACTTGTCTATTTATGCCGATATCGTAAAAAATCCTGATATCTTGTTTGACGAAGAATCCTTATATTACTTTAGCTTCAAAATGGAAAATCCAGAGTTCTTAGATAATCGTCAACAATATGTACTTTCTTTCTCTCCTGTTGTAATGCTGCCTTATCCTTTGTTTTATGGAAAATTATACATTGATAAAGAAACCTTGGCTTTTACCCGTACGGAATTTTACTTAGATATGAAAGACCGGATAAAGGCTACGGAAGCAATCTTGCGAAAAAAACCAGCCGGGCTCCAATTCAAACCGGATGAAGTCTTTTTTGTCGTTTCTTATAAACAACGCGACGGAAAAAGTTACCTGAATTATATCCGTAATGAAGTGAAATTTAAATGCGACTGGAAACGCAGATTATTTGCAACCAACTATACAGTATTGAGTGAAATGGTTGTAACTGAGAGTCAAGACGAGGCTATAAGCAATATTCCCCGTAAAGAATCGTTCAATAGGAACGAATCTTTAAGTGACAAGGTAACGAGTTTTTATGATAAGAATTTCTGGGGAGCATACAATATTATTGAACCTACCGAGTCGCTGGAATCAGCGGTTAATAAATTGAAAAAGGAACATAAATAATTATGAATTAAAGCTTAATGTTCGACCTGTTGATTTTTAAGAAAATAAAAGACGGAGATATCAAAGCTTTTGAAACTCTTTTCCGATCGTATTACGAGCCTTTATGCCATTACGCCTGTCAATGGGTTGAAAATATGGAAAGTGCGGAGGAAATCGTACAAGATTTGTTTTACATTCTTTGGAAAGAAAGGAAAAATCTGCAAATTTTCACTTCGGTTAACGGTTATTTATATCGCTCCGTCAAAAACAAGTCGCTTCAACAGGTTGAAAAAGCAAAAGTACGGGAAGAATATCGGAATCGATATGCCGGAAACGCAGCTATAGAAACTTTTACTCCACAAGAAGAATTGGAATATAAAGAGTTGGAACAGCAAATCAGTGATATGCTGCTTCTTTTACCCGAACGTCGGCAGAAAATATTTCGAATGAATCGCATGGAAGGGAAAAAATACAGTGAAATTGCTGAAGAACTTCATATATCCGTAAAAACAGTTGAAGCTGAAATCAGCAAGGTACTTAAGGAGTTACGAAATAAATACAATTCAATCTATGAATCAAAAAACAGAAACTCAAAAATTCAAGCGCATGAAACAATTCAATAATAATAATTGCCGGATCGACATTGACCAAGCGTGGAATATTCTCCATGAACGATTGGAAAAAGATCAATTATTAATTGGTGAACCGGAATTTTCGTCTAATAAGAAACGCATCATATTTATTCAACGGACAGCGGCGGTTGCAGTCATTTGCATCGGAATTATTTTTGCCAGTATCTATTTTTCGCAAAGAAAAGAAAATGCGTTGGTATTCCTGCAAAACAAAGAAAATTCGGGAACATTGGTTACTACGCTTGAGGACGGTTCGACGGTTTATTTAACAAACAATGCATCCATTTCCTATCCAGCTGTTTTTGCTAAAAATCAACGAGACGTGGAATTAAACGGAAACGCGTTATTTTGTATAACAAAAGACGAAAGGCGTCCTTTTGTTGTTCAGACTAATGGAATGACGATTGAAGTCGTGGGAACAATTTTTGCAGTTCAATCTTCTATCGACAATCCATTTGAACTTTTTGTAAAACAAGGAAAAGTAAATGTTCATTCCAAAGACAACCAAGCAGGCATCTCGGTGGAAGCTGGAGAAACCGTCCAATTAACCGGAAACGGACTAAGTAAATCCGGGATTGCCAATATCCGGATATTCAACCGTTTTGCAGATAAACTGTGTTTTAAAGATGAAAAATTAAACAATATTGTTCATGCCATCAATACAATCTACGACTCTCCGACCATAGTTACCGAAGAATCGTTAAAAAGCAGAACATTGACCGTTACTTTTGATAATAATTCCGTAGAAACAATGACGAAATTAATCTGTTTGGCATTAAATGTGGAACAAATTCATAAACAAGACACTATTTTTATTCGACCGTTTTTAAAATAAAGATTTATGAAAGGTTGTATCATAGGAATAATCTGTTTCTTTGGCTATTGTTCGTTGACAAGAGCAGCCGAGATTCTCGACCGAGAAATACAACTACCCAAAACGAAAGAGACTGTTTATGAATTATTTAACCGGATTACTGACCTTACGGGATTCTTTTTTGTTTACGATAGCGATATCATTAATAATGAAAGAAAAGTGAAGGTTCCCGGCGGAACATATAGCCTGAGACAATCCATTTACCTGATTACTCAAGACAAGGATATTCAAATCAAAGTGATCGAACGCCATATCCTTTTGTATAAAAAAGATACGTCTCAGACGCCTCCCATAATGGACATTAAATCTTCGCCGGTAGTAAGCGACAGTTCAAATTTTATTATTGCAAGAGCTGTTGTAAAAGCTGCTCAAACCCAAGAACCTGTTCCTTATGTTTCTGTCAGTATTGAAGAAACCGGCATCGGAACTGTAACCAATCAATCGGGTGAATTTATACTAAAAATACCATATTCCGATACCATCCGAAACATTCAAATTTCCCATGTCGGCTATGATCAACAGACTATACCGGTAGAATTATTTTTGAACAATCCGGTGGACATTTACTTGCAAACCAAAATGGTTCCTCTCCAAGAGATCATTGTCGGGTTGGTCAATCCGCAAAAAATCATACGTGAAATGCTTAACAACCGCCCGCTTAATTATCGAGATGATCCAATTTATTTTACCAGTTTTTATCGTGAAGGAGTAGAGCGGAAAAATAGAATTATCAGTTTGACTGAAGCTGTGTTTCAAATTTATAAAACAGGGATTGAATCACCTGTCAACGATCAGGTCAAACTATTAAAGATGAGAAAAATAAGTAATAACGAAGAAAAGGATTCCATTGTCTTAAAAATGAGAGCCGGAATTGATGCTTCGTTACATTTGGATATTATTAAATACATTCCTACTTTTCTCGAATTAAATGATGAAAATCCATTTAACTATACCAAAATAGATATGATGGTAACCGACAATGGCTTAGCTCATGTAATTGCATTCGAGCAAAAACCAGAAATCAAAGAGCCGCTTTATAAAGGGGAACTTTATATTGATGCCGACAACAGTGCACTATTAGTTGCACATTTTGAAGTCAATCCGCATTACGTAGATAAATCAACCAATATATTTGTACTCAAAAAACCCAAGAATGTTGATATTAAGCCGGAAAATGCGAACTACTATGTGCATTATAAATACTGGAACGGGAAATATTATTTAAATCACATTCGGGGCGATTTAACTTTCAAAATTAGAAAAAAGAATGCTTTTTTACAGCCTTCAAAATCTATTCATACTTTCTTTGAGATGGTCGTTTGCAAAATAGACACAATCGACGTAAAAAAGTTTTCCAACAAAGAAAGCATACCGACCCGCAATGTATTTTCAGAAACAAAGTTCCGGTACGACAATCGCTTCTGGGACGACTTCAATGTCATTCTGCCGGAAGAACGATTAAACGAAGCTATCGCCCGAATATCGCCCAAAATTGAAGAAATAGAGTAGTTGCCGAATAATGCATGTTTTTATGTATCTTTGAACAAAATTTAAAATAAAATGAATACCATTCATATAGAAAATACGCGAGTATTGGCTTTCTCCGGTGATATTCACGGAGAATTTAAAACCATAGTCAATAAACTCAGGCTCTACATTACCCATTGGAAAAAACGATCCGAAATTTTGAACAAATATTAGCTGACACAGTTTAATTTACACTACCTAATTTTCAGTTTACACACCGGTTTAAACAACTGTCAAAAACCACCACGAAAAAGACCATTTTAAAAGAAAAAAGCAGTCCCGTTTTACTGTAAGTGCTTAATTTTTAGGTGGGCGTTGACGGAAATGAACCAATCAAACCAACCGCTGTATTGTCAGTATTTTAACCTTCCAAATGTTTTCGTTATCCACGTTTTGCACACGGGAAA
>JGI24699J35502_11133359_pt1 | contig 10091 bp, 9 predicted proteins | sample TergutMp193P4_FD_35502 | JGI IMG/M metagenome (IMG submission 35502) | reverse complement strand
AAAAAAAAAAACATATTGTACAGCTGTACAAAAATATTTCCTTTATTTATTTCCTTATTCTTTAATCCATTTTCTATTTATATCTATATATATATATATATATATATTTTTTTTTACTTTTTAAACTTTTTTGTTAAAAACTAAAACACACTCATTGGCCTAGACCTACACAGGTTCAGGATTATCAGTATCACTGTCCTTCACCTTCACATCTTGTCCCACTGGATCATAGATTTGCTTGTAAGCAGATTATGCACCATGAACATTCCTCTATATTAATGAAAACCTTTTGGTGTTGGGATCCACGTTCTCAGACTTTTTAAGGAGCTTTTTAGGTCTGCAAAAGCTTCTGCTAAACCCTTCGCTGTGAATTTTCTTTGGGTTTCTTCTTCTTTTTCTTCTGCAGTTTCCTTTTCTCTTGGTTCTTCTTCAGCTATGCATTGCTCTTCCAGTTCCAACAACTCCTCATTAGTCAGTTCCTCTGGAACTGCCTCTAGGTGCTCCTCAATGTCATCCTCATCCACGCACAGATTAGACTTGCTTGCCATCTCAACCACAGCCTTGCCGATTTTTGTAACCACCTCATCCTCTGCAAATCCTTTGAAGTCATGGACGAACGTCTTGAGTGTCTTCTTCTGGATGTCATTCGTACACTTCTTAGTGACATCACCCAAAGCCCAAGCAAGGTTCCTGATGCAGTCATAGATGTTGTAATCCTTCCAGAATTGCATCAATGTCATCTCATTGTCTCCCTCAGTTGCAGCAATAGCCTGGGCAAAGGTCCTCATCAGGTAGTAGTACTTAAAAGCTGCTATAACTCCTTGATCCATTGGTTGGATCAAAGAGGTGGTGTTTGGAGGGATAAACACCACTTTGATATTGGGATGAAGATCACCAATAAAAGGACGATGTCCAGGAGCATTATCAACAATAAGCAAAATCTTGAAAGGTTTGTTATTCCCCAGATACGAGTAGTAGTACTCCATTTCACTGGCATAGCAATTCAGGAGGGCATCTTGGAAGAGGAGCTGGGTCATCTGTGACTTCTTATTGCTCTTGTAGTGCACTGGCAGTGTGTGCTTATTGATATGCTTGAAGGCCTTGGGGTTCTGACTGTGTCAAATCACAAAGGGTTTTAAAATGTATCCTGCAACATTGTCCCCAAGCAAGGCTATTACCCTGTTCTTTAAAGCCTTGAAACCTGGCAATGACTTGGCCTCCTTATGGATGAAAGTCCTTTCAGGCATCCGTTTCCAGAATAGGGACGTTTCATCCATATTGAAGCTTTGCTCTGGCAAGTAATTTTCCTCCACAATTAGCTTATCTAGAGTTTCCAAAAATTCTTCAGCTGCCTTTACATCAGCACTCGCAGACTCACCACTCATTTTCACCTTATGTAATGAATAACAATTGAATTGTTTAAACCATCCAGAGCTAGCAGTAAATTCAACATCATAGTCTGGTCCAGCCTTTTCTTTCAACATTGCAAACAAACTTCTTGCTTTGGTCATGATCGTCATGATGCTGAGAGGGATACACTTATGTGTCTTGTATTCAATTCATGTCGTTAAAAGTTTCTCCATATCTGATATAAGCCCTTCTCGAATTTTTGTCAGTCTCTTTGCTTTCTATGAAGCAGATCCTTTAACTGGTTCCGTCACTTTGTTTTTATTCGTCAAGATCGTAGCTGTGGTGGTGGCATGGGACATGCCTGACTGGCGAGCAATAACCATCATTGATTTTCCACTTTCCGGTCCTTAATCACTTTTAATTTTGTTACCAAGTCAGTCACTCGACATGGCCTCTTACTGGCAACATTAGCTTTAGCGGTGGATTTTGTACACATAGGGGCCATGATGAACAAAACAACACAGATTAAATCAAGCACAAGGGAAAATGATACTATCAAGAGATATGGTAAACACGAGTTGTATGAGGCTGCTGCCGGCATAACACAGCATACTCTTTTACAGTAAACGGTTTTTTTTTAATATAATTTGAGAGAATATACTCTAAAATAAAGATAAAAAGTGCAGTGTAATGAATACATAAGCCAATAACATAGTTGCTTGTTATCATTATCAAGTATTATGTACTATACATAATTGTATGTGCTATACTTTTATACTTGATTATCTTATGGGGCCACCATCATATATGCGGTCTGTCATTGACTGAAACATTGTTATGCGGCGCATGACTGTATGCAGTTAGTGGTGCTGCTATATGGAGGAGCAGAAAAAAATTATTTTTGCTGAAGTACATGTTTTACCAACTCACACATTGTTTTCATGCAGTTAATTGCTGCAGTCTTTTGCCCATGTTCGTAGTTACTGTCAACTGTGATGATTATGTTAGGGCAATTGTTGGCCTTTTATATGCAAACTACAAAGCTGTTCCTCGTTAAATAATTTTCTCAAACCATATAGTATGTTCAGTGTTTGCTCTGTGAAAGTAAATCAACCTTTCCATGTTGCAATATGACAGAACACTTGATGTCACTACACCATGCTGGAATATTGTGGAACATTTGCTGGTTCTTATACATGCTGTGGTATCACAGAACATTTGTTGTCATTTTCCTATGTTGCAGTATGATGGAACATTCGCAGATCACTTGGAAATGTTTATTCAGCTGGGATATGTAGTTCTTTTCTCATCTGCATTCCCCATGGCAGCATTTTGTGCTCTGATCAACAATCTCATTGAGATTCGCAGTGATGCCTTTAAGCTTTGCTTCACCTTTCAGCGACCATTTGGTCAGAGAGTTTCCAGCATTGGTACATGGCAGGTAAGTAGAAGTAGATGCAGCTTTCAGCTTACACTGGTCAATTAGGGATGCCTGTATTTGTCTAAGTAGGTATAATCGTGATGTTTGAATTTTTGATCAGAGTTTCACACACCCACTTAAACCTTTCATCACTGAGGCAAAATTCTTGAAGTCTACTTGCCTTGTCCACAATCAACTAAGTATAAAATGATTGAATGCCAAGAAATAGCATGCACTGCAATATTTTATATAAGCTGTTACACACATACAAAGCATCTATTCTTGAAGGAGGGCCAGCAATTTGTGCAGCAGTCAAGTATTTACTGTAAAACGTAGTAAGAATAAAAATTTACAAATTATTTAGAAATAACTGAAATGATAAGCAGGTGGGTTGAAAAGTTCAGCTTCATATGATATGCGTACATATTTATTAAACCTCTTTGAAGAAGAGAAATGTAATTCAGAATAAAAAATAATTTGAAATGTGTTAAACATTTTTGTCAGGTGTAGATGGGAGGATAATATTAAGATGGATCTTCAGGAAGTTTGATTTGGAGGCATGGACTGGATCGAGCTGGCTCAGAATAGGGACATATGGCAAATACTTGTGAATGCAGTAATGAACCTTCAGGTTCCATAAAATGCGCCGAATTTCTTGACTAGCTGAAAACTGGTTAGCTTCTCAAGAAGGACTCTGCTCCATGAAGTAAGGAAGTATGGAGTATGGAGTAAGTTAAACATTTATGTGTCAAAATGGACAGTTCTGTCCATTGTTCAGTGTAGGTATGAGTGCCAAAACATACACTTTTATCCAAAAATATATATGCAGACTTTTTACATTAAAAATGATATTGGTGAACATTATGCAAGTGTAAATATTATGTATGTGTGTGTGTGTGTATATATATTTATACACACACACACACATATATATATATTAGAGATTTAAAAGTAATTTTGCATTTGTGTCTCATCATGGGTTATATAGGGACACAGGTAATTTGCTATACAGTGATGTTTTGACATTCTGTAGAGATGAGTAATCAGCTCCATGCTCCAACAGCTGTACGTCTAGGAGCCCAAGGTATGCATCGAATACAAACCTGGTAGGAGCAAGACATAATTTATGTGTGCTGACAAAAAACTGGACTTTTGGTAACTGAAGCCTGATCTCCCATCTGGTAGTCTTGATTTATTCACTGCTGTACCTGATCCCTAGACTTACAGAAATATTTTCAGGCTTTTTTCACTATACATTTGTCCAAACATACAAGCATTTTAAACATTGCTGGCTCTACCCTTAAAGTTTTTGATCTAAGAATAAAGCATAGCTCAGCTGAGAAATAAATAACAAAATATGTTATCCAAAGAAAGTTACTCACTAGTGCAGTTATTATGTCCCTTATCATTAGATGTTCACTGCTGGTGTCTACCTTCTCCAACCATTGTCACCAGTTACCAGAGCTGTTCCTTTGTTTGGTAGTCTATGAAACCTCCTGATGTGCACAATCCAGCATTACATTTTTTGCCCTTTGTATGAATTCAGCAACTCTTCTTTGTTGGGACATGTCACAGTACACAGTCATTCCCCTTCAGTTGTAGTGGGACAAAGCTGATGGCCTGCCTACAGGTTGTAGTGGGATTTTTTTAAGAGGACATCCCATTGTGTTTATTAACCTTTTCGCACTGGGATTGAAATGGCTACAGTCTACCTTCGCGTGTGGCATTCTTTTGACTAGGAATTTAAATTTTAGCACATGGTTTACCAAAAACTTTAACATTATGGGAACCAAACGAGATTAAATAATGGATTAAATGACATTTTTGGGGAAATAAGACAGAGATATTTCTGCATGTGTTCAAGAAAGCAGTAATAATTTTTAGTTCCTGAATAGACAAACGTGTATGGAATATGCAAAAATTTCAGTTTCTTTTACTTACATGTTGGCTGGCGTTGCCAGGTTTTCTTAAGGATGTCACACCTGATGTTGTTAGAACTGTGCCTTTGTGTGGTAATCTTCAAAACATGCTTTCTTAATACACAGTCGCACTTCACACTTACGGCACTTCACAAACACTTTCTGTGTCGCACCCTTGGCCTTACACATGCGACACCTCAGCAGCATCTCAGATGGGATAGGCCAATGTTTGCTGCTGCAGACTTCAAGCCTAGCAAGGTGCAATTCAACTTTAGGTGGTCTACCTAATGGCCTTGGTACTCTCCATTCTGGTCCAGCATGTGCCAACATATTCCTTATGAGGGTAAATCAGAAATCTCTATGTGAAATTTTCTTACCCCCACGCGAGGAATGAAGAATGTAGCTATTTGAGAGTGGCCAGGTATAACAGATGAAAGAACAGTTTTTTCATCCACTTTAATATTCGACGTCTGAAGGAGTAACTGTTGACCATTCTGTCACCCGTATCCACATAGCCCATATGATAGTTATAATCCGTCACAATTTGCCACTTTATGGCTTTTCTCCCTCATTGCAGAAATTGCCTTCCGCTGGGGCAGTGTGAATATTTGTCAACATGCAGATGTCTCTCATGTCCCACCACAGTATTGCCATCAAGGCAGCCCTGGTTCTTATGCGAATGTGCCCCCTTTTCAATTTTGTTGTCTTCGGTGCTAGGTCTTGTGGCATGCCTCTCCTGTTCGGCCTGATGTTGCCACAACAGTAGATCTCTTTCTTGACCAATTCTTCAAATAATTCAGGGGAGAAAAGAAATTGTCCATGTATAATTTGTGGCCACATCCTTCTATCTTCCTCGTCAGTTCTGTCACTGTCACATGGGTTGCTGTCACGTGTTGTGCTGTGCGCTGTCTGTCCTTTCCCAAGTATACTTTAATGTCATACATGTATCCAGTCGAGTCACAGAGTTTGAAAAATTTGATGCCAAAATGCTTGTGTTTCTTTGGTATGTGCTGTTTGAAAATCACCCTTCCCTTGAAGGAAACAATAACTTAATCAATAGCCATATTTTCTGAAAGGTTGTAAAATTTGGAAAATGTGGCATTTAGAATTTCATACAGGTCTCATATCTTCCATAGTATGTCAGAATTTTAATCTGTCCTATCAGATTCATTCCTGTTGTCAGTAAAATGTAAGTAATGAAGGATGTGAAGGTATCTGTCCCATTTCATCATAGTGCCATAGAAAGGTGTGTACAGCTGGTCCACTGTTGCCCAGTAGTCTGTCAGTTTGTCTCTTACGCCATGTCCCATCTGTATTATCAATGCCAGAAACACAAACATTTTGGCTCCAGTAACATCAGGTTCAGGAGAGTGTCCATCGTCAAGTCTGTCTGTGTAATCATGGTAGTAGCAGTTAGTCTCCACCACCAGCAGAGTGATAATTTCTAAAAAATACAGAAAGAAAACACTAAGTGGACTTGAGTCATCATTTATATGTGGCGCTTCATTGTCCTTCTTTCCTCTGGGGCCCCCTGTATATATGTGTGTGCTACACTGCTCTGAGGGCAAGAGTGGCGTGTCAATGGCAGAATTACTGGCTGTTGAGTCTGTTCATCTGGCTCACTGTCACCAGCATCCTCTTCATCAGAGGCGTTGGACAAAATTGAACTGCTGGACTCGTGACATCTGGCTGTTTGGCGGTACAATTGAGGTTGTGACACCCCTGGCACACTTTCAGAACCTCCCTCAACTGAACTGACATTGCTTGATACTCTCGCTTCGTCACTATTAGTGTCAACAATGAGTCGGATATTTCGCTGGGCTGCAGCAACCATGGCCTCTTGCATCGTCTCTTGCATGGTCGACTCATGCCACCACTCACACCAACTGTCAAATGGTTACTGGGAAGAATAACAAGCTCTCTATGCAACACTGGATGTAAACTCAGCCCAAAGTCTGAGAAATGAAACACAGTGTTGTCAAGCTCTAAATGGGGCCCTTCAAAGAAAAGGATGACAGATAAAGTTCTGCTTATTACAGCCTGCCACAGTATTATCGCTGTAACCTTAGTGATGCATAGATACTCTCTCCAGACTAAACAGTCACACACAAGCCAGAAGAAAGAAAGCAGGCACTATGAGATTTGCATCATTGTCACTACATCCTTACTTGCTGTAGGTACAGCCTCCTATAAAAATGGATAATGGAGGTTTTCTATCAAGGGGTAAATCAGTCAGAGCATGAAAATGAAAAAATCTAGTGTGGTGGTAAGAATGAGTGAAGTTTTCCTAAATGTCCCATGGCACTGAGAGGGAAATATTTAAATGGCCAAGGATGTGGCTGTCCTACATGTAGGACGTTCGAGCCCAGGGGATTTTGAATGCAGTCCTATATCAAGGACGCACGGACTGTAAGGTTAAACTAAAAGACACAAAATATTTTCTGGTTTCAGTCAAACACAATAGTATATTTTATTGTATTTTAAATCTTGACGACATGTTACGTTCAATTGACCATCATCAGGCCTGATGATGGTCATTTGACCATAACATGTTGTCAAGATAAAAATAAAATAAAATATGTTGTTGTGTTTGACTGAAATCACAAAGTATTTTGTTGTCTTTAGTGTCATGGGAATGCCTGCAGTCCAGCAGTTTGTACCATATTCCTTACAAGTGTCAGCCAGAAGTCACTGTGTGAGTTTAGAACCGCAGGAAAGTAGCTGTTTAGAATTGTGAGGTCAAGGGTATGAAAAACATGTTTCTTTGTCCACTTCCATGTATGGAAACTGACAAAGAGTAGCTGTTCGCCATTCTGTCACTCTTATCAGCTTAAGCAGCGCGGTAATTGCAGTCCTCCACAATGTTTAGCTTCAGGGCATATTTCACTGTTGTTGCAGTAGTTGCCTTCTGCTAGTGGATTATGAATGTATGTCAGCATGTGCACATCACCTTTGTCCTTCCAAACTGTCGCTGTCATGTCACCCCATTTCAGTTTCAGTATCTTGCTTCTGAAGTCATCTGGCTTCCCTTATGTTTTGGTCTAACTGTATTGGAGCAGTTTATTTTCTGTTTTGTCAGGCCATTATATAAGTCACAAGAAGAAAAGTAATTGTTCATTTATAACATATGTCTGTACCCTTAACTCTTCTTGCCAGTTGTTTTACTGTAGCGTGGGTTGTCATTTTTGAAGTGACACATTGTCTGTCTGCCTGTCTGTAAGAATATTTCCATGTCATGTGTTTATCCAGTTGTGTCAGAGTTGGTATATTTTAATTCTGAAACATATACTGTTCAAACGATCTCTCATGCTTATGATTACATTGACCCTATAAATTTCCAAATGGTCACAGAGGTTGTAAAATTTTGGACTGTGCATCACTGAGTATGGTAAATATTTTCTAATTTTCTACAGTCTATCATAATCTTTCTCATTCTTGTCAGTTACTTTATCACTGTCTGTGAAGTGCAAATAGTGCAAGGTGTGCAGGATGTGGTCCTCTGTCACTATTTGGGTGAAAAATGTGAGGAATTAATTTAAGGTGAGACATCCCCATTGTGTTACCAGTTACAGATGATTTCTAAGGTACAGTAGGCTACATGTTTTGGCTTGAAGAAGCCATTATCAGGCCCATAACTCTAACATCAAAAGAAAAAATTAAAACTGCAAGCAAGTGTGAGATCTCAGATGATGTAATGGTACAATTATAAATTTTATGTACATGGGTCCGTGCATCGTGAATCGAATTTAGTAACTGTCCAACAAGATGTGACTTATTCAGTTTACTATATTTCTGTAGGCAGCTCTACATGTTTCGGGTGTTGATAATGGGTGTCAACACCCAAAGCATGTAGAGCTGCCTACAGAAATATAATAAACTGAATAAGTCGCATCTTGTTGGACAGTTATTAAATTCAGTTCAATTATAATTGTATCCAAAAAGTTAAGGAGTTATTACACATGAAGCCTTGACATAAAATAAGGGTAAAGAAGAGTGTACACAATATAGGATAAAAATGGTTGTTGTATGTGTATGTAGGCAGAATAAAAATTGAAGGTAAATGTACATAAGGTAAAACATGTAAGCATAATTATATGTAGTGTAAAGCAGTTATGTGATGATGGTAATTATGTGAAAAACATATGTAAGTAGCAAATTATGCTTTTTGAAAATATTAAGATATGAAGTTACCACTCCTCTGATTTAGGTTGAATATTAAAGATTTAAATAATGGAAGGTTATTCTGTGGTATCCCTTCCTCATAGGTATCTTGATTAAGTTTTTCTTGTCTAAAATTTAAATATAAATAGAGTCAATGTGGGCAAGTTTCAGTATTTCTGTGAAAGGTATTGTTTATCAAGTGTGCAAGTACTTACGTGTTCTGGATAATTTGAAGATGACACTTATTATTCATAAGGTGCTGCCATGTTTAGTTGATGTTTATTGTGTTGTGGCCTTGCATCCAGTACATAGCTTATAGAGCTGCCTGTTCCCAAGCTATTTTTCCTATTTCTTCATGCACTATCACTCAGTAATCACTAATTGCCTCCACGGAACAGTTCTCCTTCTAACATGTAAATGAAGGATGACTCCTGTTTTCTGGGAGGTGATGCTGTGTAGTCCACCTTCATGTATGCTGGAAGATGCAGACAGCAGGTTCCCCCAAAACATCAGTGCTCTTCTATCAGAGTACGTGGGTCAGATCCAAAAAGGCAGTAGTCTCTGTACTGACCACCACTGGAACTTAAAATCACATATCAAACAGCAGAGGATATAAAAATATCCTGTGTTTTATCACAGGATCCTGCATGTTACTGACACAGTGTGAAAACGACGGGGTGTACCTAAATGAGGAAGATTGCCACCCCACAGGAGAGTGTTGTAGCAAAGAGCTACTTGTCTAACTAAAGTATTGGTGTTTTATTGCAGAATGCAATGGAGGTGATGTGTCTGATAGCTGTACTGGTGAACTGTGCTCTGATTGGTCTGTCTGGACAGGTGCATCGCATGTTTCCCGAGATGTCAACAACACAAACAATCCTTCTTATTGTTGCTCTTGAGGTGAGATATGCTACATCTAGTTCACTGGATGATATCTGTAGCTGGGAAAACTGAATACATGTTTGTCTGAAGTGTAAGTGTTATACAATTTACTAAAGGAGGAAGGACTGTTTATGTTAAAATCCTGCCCGCCATGCACTTCATTTATCTGCGTCTTGCTGTATCAATATGATGTCCCAACAGTCACGTGCACGTGTCTCTGTTTTACTGATCCTCTGATTATGTGTTTCTTGCAGCATATAATGTTGTCACTGCGGTTCATAATAACATGCGCAATCCCTGACCTTCCTGGCTGGGTTGCCACAGAAATGGCCAAAGTAGAGTTTGCTCGACGAGAAGCG
>JGI24699J35502_11133360_pt1 | contig 10095 bp, 10 predicted proteins | sample TergutMp193P4_FD_35502 | JGI IMG/M metagenome (IMG submission 35502) | reverse complement strand
GTACCTTCGTTCGGGTCCCAGCCCAAACCTACTCCTACTTTCGACAGCCCGATTTCAATGCGCTGTCCTTTTGTTAAATTGATTGCCATAATTGTTTAAATACAAATAATTTAATTTATACTATGATTTTTTCTGTCTCTTTACAAATTTTTCTAATATTTTGCGACCAAAGGTAAAAAAACATTTGCATATCTCAAAAATAATTTTACCACATAAGTTCAAGGACAAATTCAATAGTCCCGTTCGTATTTTTTATTTATCTTTGCAACATGAACATAAATGACCTGCTATATATTTATTCTCCTATGGAAAACATTCGGCGTTTAGAGTATAGCGTTAAACATATTTTCAATAATGCACCGGGTGTTGACGTTTTGATTATTCGGGATAAAGAAATTTTCCTCCGGCACGACGGCCCTTGCATCAATTATTCGGATGAAGATTTAAATCACGGCTTATGGATTGTTCCGCACGGCTTATTGTCTGAGAAAGGAGTGCGAGAAATACCGAATATCGAAGTTTTCCGATGGAACGATTATTTCTGCTTTTTCAAGCAGGCGCAGGGAGATATTCCGTTCGATCCGTTTGCCGCTTCTTTCTATCTTTTGACTTTGTATGAAGAGTATTTTCCGAAACAATCGGATGAACACGGACGATTCGATCCGAAAGAGTCGTTGGCTTATCGCAACGGTTTTCTTGAAATCCCGGTGGTTGATCGTTGGGCCGGTTTATTAAAAGAAGAATTGGAAAAAAGGTATCCCGATGCGAAATTCAAGAAACGAAAATTTCGATTTATAAGTACGTTTGACATTGATTATCCTTACATGTACTTAAAAAAAGGACTTTTAAGATCGCTCGGAGGAATGATGCGAGATTTGCTGAACCGGCGCCGAGAAAATATAGCATCACGGATTGCCGTTCATCTTCGAATGAAACCGGATCCTTATATGGAAGCCCTCCGGTGGATTGACCGGGTACACAAAGAAGCCCGTAAATCCTATTATCTGTTTGTATTAATGAAAAATCGGGGTAAATACGGTCGGAAAACCCTTTATCCGCCGGTCGCTTTTTATCGTTACTTGAAGAAATTAGATTCCGTAACGGTCGGTTTGCATCCTTCGTATGACACGTACCTTAATCCCGGACAATTAATTAGGGAAAAAAAGCGATTGGAAAAAGTCTTGGGAGAAACAGAGTTAATCGCTTCCCGTCAGCATTTTCTGCGGATGCATGTCCCCGAAACATTTCGCAATCTGGAAACGGCAGGTTTCAAGGAAGATTTCACCACTGCGTTTGCTCATGCGCCCGGATTTCGTTCCGGGACGGCTATACCTTATTATTTCTATGATGTTAAAAAAGATACAACCGGCAAACTGTTGCTGCATCCGACCGTCGTGATGGACGCCTGCTTAATTACTCATTTAGGATTATCTCCGGAAGAAGGTTTTGAAAAGATAAAACGGTTGATAGATGAATGTAAACAATCGGGAGGAGATTTTGTAAGTCTCTGGCACAATTCCAATTTAGCGGGCGCCGACAATAATAATCCTTGGATAAATGTATTTATCAAGTCGTTTCATTATGCAATTTCAGCGGAAAAATAATACCTTTGTATTCAAATAAACAATCAAATATAAATTAAACAGCTTACTTTCTAACTACCCAATGACGATACATAATTTAGGATTAAACGACAGCATTCTTAATCAATTCATGGCGGAGATGCGGGACATCTACGTTCAAAACGACCGGATGCGTTTCCGCAGGAACATTGAACGAATAGGAGAAATCATCGCTTATGAAATAAGCAAGACATTGAACTATCATACGATTGATGTACAAACGCCTTTGGGATTACAGCCGGTTTCGGTTCCTTGCGACCGGATTGTACTTGCAACGATTTTGCGGGCGGGATTGCCTTTTCATCAAGGATTTCTTTCGTATTTTGATAAGGCGGACAATGCATTTATTTCCGCCTCGAGGAAATATAACGAAAACCATAGCGCTTTTACGATTGAATTGGGTTATTTATCTTCTCCCTCGATAGACGGAAAAGTATTGATTATCATTGATCCGATGTTGGCAACGGGCAGTTCGTTGGATTTGGCTTATCAAACCCTGTTGAAAAGAGGCGAACCTTCTCGGATTCATGTTGCTTGCGTGATTGCCGGCAAGCAGGGAGTTGAGACGGTAACTCGGATATTTCCGGAGAAAATAACAACGATCTGGGCGGGAGCCATTGATCCGAAGTTGAACGATAAAGCCTACATCGTTCCGGGTTTGGGCGACGCCGGCGATTTGGCTTACGGGGAAAAGATGTGATGGACAACTATAATATACATTCACCGGCAATCAGCGATAAGGAGAAGGAATTTGAGAATGCGCTCCGTCCTTTATCGTTCAAGAGTTTCAACGGACAGGATAAAATCATTGAGAATCTGAAAATATTCGTTAAAGCCGCAAACCAACGAGGCGAAGCGCTTGATCATGTCCTTCTGCACGGACCTCCGGGATTGGGAAAGACAACGCTTTCGAACATTATTGCCAATGAATTGAATGTCGGCTTCAAAACCACTTCCGGTCCGGTACTGGATAAACCCGGCGACTTGGCGGGCGTGTTGACGTCGTTGGAGCGAAACGATGTTTTGTTCATTGACGAAATCCACCGTTTGAGTCCGATTGTGGAAGAATATTTATATTCGGCGATGGAAGATTACCGGATTGATATTATGATTGATAAAGGCCCCAGCGCCCGCTCGATTCAGATTGTTTTGGAACCTTTCACTTTGGTTGGAGCGACCACGCGAAGCGGTTTGCTGACTTCGCCCCTCCGCGCTCGTTTCGGAATCAATCTGCATCTGGAATATTACGATATGGAGACATTGACTTTTATCGTCAAACGCTCGGCGGGAATTTTGAATATTCCTTGCAGCGATAGCGCAGCCAAGGAAATCGCATCCCGCAGTCGGGGAACGCCGCGTATTTGCAATGCGCTTTTGCGGCGAGTACGCGACTTTGCTCAAGTCAAAGGCAGCGGTTCCATTGACAAGGAAATTGCCTGTTTCGCTCTGGAAGCGCTTAATATTGATAAATACGGCTTAGACGAAATAGACAATAAAATTCTTCTGACCATTATTGACAAATTCGAAGGCGGCCCTGTCGGACTGACCACTATCGCTACGGCTCTGGGCGAAGACCCCGGAACCATCGAAGAAGTGTATGAACCATTTTTGATTAAAGAGGGATTTATCAAGCGGACGCCGCGCGGACGCGAAGCCACCGCTTTGGCGTATCAACATTTGGGACGGACCCGGACAGAGCAGCAGGGGTATTTATTTTGAATTGCGTTCTTATTTTTGTGGCGTTAGTAGTATTTTGATACCGCTACATTCTCCTTTCTCGTTATAATAAAATGTGTAATTGGCATTATCAAACCTATAAAAAAAAGAGTATGTTCGTCCTTTTACTCTTGTTTCGGTTTTATTAAAAGCCTTTTCTTCATCTTTTTTTAACGCCGCTAAAAATTCATTTATCAATGTCGGGTTATTTTCAATACTAATGTTGGTTATTGTCGGTTCAAATTTTTTTGTCTGTTCATTCTTTGTGTATATAACTTCCGCATATACGCCTTCCATCATTTCACATTTTTTCACTAACGCATCCAAATTTTCTTGTGCGACAAGTTTCATCAAAAAGCTGCTCATAAGGAAGAGCAACGCCATAATCTCTACATTTCTTTTCATAACTGTTCCTTTTTTAAATTTATAATTCAAGATTAATTTTTTCTAAAAATTCTTTTGTATCGTTTCATCCTTTAATTGCTCTATCCCTTTCAATTGCCTTTGTTTTAGCTCTTTCGCAATCTGCACATAAGGCTCTTTGTTTGTTTCCTGCAGTTGTTGCAGCAACAAGTTGTATTCTTTTTTTTGCCGTAGAATCTCTTCTATTGTTTTTTCAATTTTCGGATTCACTATCTTCGGGTCGGTTATTTTTACTCCGTTTCTAACGATATAGCTTCCTTCGTAGGGATTATAATCTTTTTCCCGCGTGAAATGATATATACCTAATGAAATGAGTATCAACAGGGAAGCGGCAATACTCGCCCATATTCTTATTCTTTTATTTCGGGACGATTGAATTATTATTGGATGACCGGATTCTTCTTTTATTCCGGTTTCAAAATATGCGAAAATCGGACGATACGGAAGAAGAGACTCCGGAATATTTTCACTCGAAAAAAAATCGTACAATTCCCTTTCTTCTTCGTTTGTCGTTTGTCCTTCGAAAAAACGGTCAATCAATTCCTCTATTTTTTTGTAATCTTGTTCCATTGTTTGTCATTCTTAAAAAACAGTTCTTTTACTTTTTTTCTTGCTCGCGATAAATTCATCCGAACGGCTTCCGGAGCGCTACCGGTTAAAGCGGCAATTTCATCTATCTCCAATCCTTCAATGTGTTTCATCCGGAGTATTGCTTGTTGCAAACCGGGCAGTCGGTCAATAATCCGTATCACTTGCGTAACACTGTCTTTTTGTTCTAATTGTTCATCCGGTGAAAGATTATCATCCATAAGAACAATTCCGTTCAAGTCTTCCCGTTCTCGCTTGTTAGCTTTCAGCCGATTTAAGCATAAATGCTTAGTCATCGTAATTGAAAGAGCATCCACACTCTTATAATTACTTAGTTCGTCACGCATGCTCCATAATTTAAAAAAGACTTCTTGAATAATATCTTCCGCGTCGCTTTTGTTTTCCAATAATCGTTCGGCATACAATATCAATCGTTCCCGCAAGGGTAGCACTTCTTTTTTAAATTGCGCTTGTTCCATAATGTAATATAAAGACAATCGGTAACGAAAAATGTAACACGAAAAAGAGAGCGGATTATTTCGTTATACTCGTGATGACAAAATTATACCTTTTCAGTCGGTTCTTTTTACGGGAATTAGTTTTTTTATCGTAATAAGAAAAAATTTAAGTCTTTTTTATTTATTGTGAAATATTTTTAGTAATTTTGCCGCCGAATTTATTTATTATTTTATTACCAACATTATTAAAAAGTTATTACAATGAAAAAGTATTTATTGATTGCGACTGTTTTTGCTCTGGGGCTGTCATTTGCAGCTTGCGGAGGAGGGCAAAAAACTGAAAGTGCAACTACAACAACCCAAGACGCGGCTAAGCAGGCAACAATGGCTCTGACCGACAGCACTTTAGCTAAGCTCGAAACTCTTATTAACCAAGGAATTGACCTCCAAGGTAAAATAGCCGGTGGAGATACGGCTTCTGTACAAGCGCTGACCCAATTAACACAAGATATAGCATCTTGTGCTAATAATCTTCAAAGTGATACTACGCTTGCTGTGGATCAAAAACAAAAACTTTCGGATTTAACACAAAAATGGAGCGCTGCTGTTGATGCTGCTACTAATGCCGCGAATGCCGCAAAAGCTGCTGCCGCTAAAGTTCCTGTTAAAGCTCCTGTAAAGAAGTAAAGTAAGGCACAGCCTTAATTTTTATGGGCGTGTAAGTATTGACATTTGTTCTCTACGAGTTGTGGAGATGATGCAGCTCGTAGAGAATAAAAATGTTCGTTTTAGTTGTTTATCACCCTTAAGACAGTTTTTTATACAACTTTTAGGGGTGATTTATTTTTCTTCGGGCAAAGTCTCTTGAAATATAATTTTCCAATGACAGACAAGCCTCTTTAGCAAACGCCTGCCCCTCTGCAATCAACTCATCCCATTGTTTTTCACATAAATCGGTTAAATCATCGGAGAGAATACCGTTTTTCATCAATCCGTAAATAATCCCGGCATTAAAATTATCGCCGGCTCCAATTGTGCTGACCGGTAATACCGCTTCCACCGGATAGTTTTTCTCAAAAACCGGCGTTCTTAATCGAATTGTTCCTTCCCCTTGCGTAACTATGAAATTTTTACATTTCGGAGCAATGTATTCTCGGTAAACAGATTCATCGGTTTCTCCGGGGAAAAAACTTTCCAAATCTTCACTCGAACAGCGCACTAAGGAAGCATGAGCTACGTTTTCAAGAAAGAAAGGCAATAATCGGTTTCGTTCCAAAGCGTGAGCTTTTCGAAAGTTAATATCATAATATACAATGGCTTTTTGTTGTTTTGCATATCGGATCAGCGCATACACTTTTTCCCGCAATTCGGGATTTACGGCAAAATATGAACCCAAAATTACAATATCGTCTGCATTGATTTCCGGAAATGCCGTTTGAAGTCGTTGTTTCGGAAATGATCGAAAGAATTGATATTCCGCTTGCCGGTTCTCATCTAAAAAAGCGAGAGAAATCGGCGAATTACCTTCATCAAAAAAATCAATATATTCGACAGAAAGATTATTTTCTTGCATAAAATTTTGAAGCAAACGGCCTACCCGGTCTTTTCCCAATTCGCTTATAAACAGCACCGGGATATTACACCGTCCCAACGAAATCATGCAATTGAAAGTCGAACCGCCGGGCGCTGCTTTCTCCGGTTGGTTACTCCGGAAAATAATATCTAAAAGGGTTTCCCCGATACCGATTACTTTTCGCATAGATTCAAATAAATAAAATATAAAAACGAGTGATTTATCGCATCGGTAAATATTTCTACGGCATGCGCGACAAAGATACGACAAATTCGGGAACAACAAATAATTGAATATTTTAATAATTTAATATATCTTTGTACCCCAGATCCGTTTTAACAACAACAAAACTGAATAAATCATGGAGTACAATTTTAGCGAAATCGAGAAAAAGTGGCAAGAATACTGGAAAGAAAATAAAACCTACCAAGTAACGGAAGATACGACTAAGTCCAAGTTCTACGTTTTGGATATGTTTCCGTATCCTTCGGGAGCGGGATTGCATGTCGGACATCCGCTGGGCTACATCGCTTCCGATATTTATTCGAGATACAAACGCTTGAAAGGATTCAATGTACTCCATCCCATGGGTTATGACGCCTACGGACTTCCCGCTGAACAATACGCTATTCAGACCGGCCAGCATCCGGCGATTACGACCGAGCAAAATATCCGGCGTTATCGGGAACAATTGGATAAAATCGGATTTAGTTTCGATTGGTCGCGAGAAATACGCACTTGCGAACCAGGATACTACAAATGGACGCAATGGGCATTTATCCAAATGTTTAATTCATATTATTGCTGCGATAAACAGCAGGCGCGTCCCATTTCCGAATTGATCGAAGCGTTTGAATTGCAAGGAACGAAAGATTTGAATATCGCTTGTACCGAAGAGCGGACTTTTTCCGCTGAGGAATGGAAAGCAATGTCGGAAAAGGAAAAACAGGAAACGCTGATGAATTATCGAATTGCTTATCTTGCCGATACGATGGTGAATTGGTGTCCAGCGTTGGGAACGGTTTTAGCCAACGACGAAGTAAGCGAAGGCTTTTCCATTCGTGGCGGTCACCCGGTGGAACAACGCAAAATGAAACAATGGAGTTTACGTGTTTCGGCTTATGCGCAACGACTTTTAGACGGTTTGGACACCATTGATTGGACAGAATCGCTGAAAGAAACGCAACGCAACTGGATAGGAAGAAGCGAGGGTGCGGAAATAAAATTTAACCTCTCTCCACAAGGGAAAGGAGAATTTACCGTTTTCACCACCCGTCCCGACACCATTTTCGGCGTCACCTTCATGGTATTAGCTCCGGAAAGCGAATTGACGCGACAATTAACCACGCCGGAACAGGAAGCCGCCGTAAATGAATACATCCGCTTAACCAAAAGCAGAACGGAGCGCGAACGCATCGCCGACCGGAAAGTTACCGGCGTATTTTCGGGCTCTTATGCCATCAATCCTGTAAACGGCAAAGAAATTCCTATCTGGATTGCCGATTACGTATTAGCCGGTTACGGAACCGGTGCGATTATGGCTGTTCCCGGTCACGACAGTCGCGACTACGCTTTTGCCAAGCATTTCAATTTGCCGATCATTCCTTTGATTGAAGGCGCTGATATAAGCGAAGAAAGTTTCGACGCTAAAGAAGGAATCATGATGAACTCCGGATTTTTGAACGGTTTAACAGTCAAAGAAGCGATTGAAAAAGCAAAAGAATATATTGCAGAAAACGGATTAGGGAAAGTCAAAGTCAACTTCCGTCTGCGCGACGCTATTTTCAGCCGGCAACGGTATTGGGGCGAACCCTTCCCGATTTACTATAAAGACGGTATGCCTTACGCCGTGGATGAAAAAGATTTACCGATTGAATTGCCCAATGTGGATAAATTTTTACCGACCGAAACCGGCGAGCCGCCGTTGGGACGGGCAAAAGATTGGGTGTATGAAGAAAAATAAATTGCTTTTTTGAAATAATCCATTATGTCACAGCTCTCAAATATTGATAAGGATTACTTGAATTGGGTTTCGGAAATAAAGAGTAAAATCCGTTCGACTCAAATTCGGGCAGTATTGGCGGCTAATGCTACGCTTATCGAATTTTATTACGATTTGGGCAGAATGATTGTAGAAAAACAAGCGCAATCAGCTTGGGGCGATAAATTGATACAGCAGCTTTCCAAAGATTTACAGGCGGAATTTCCCGAAATGTCGGGGTTTTCGCGTACTAATTTGCTTTACTGCAAACAGTTTTTTCTGTATTTTCAAATTAGTCAACAGACTGTTGGGCAAATTGTCCCCCAAGTTGGGGGACAATTACAAAATACAGACAGTCAAGAAAGTATAATTGTCCCTCAAGTTGGGGGACAATTAAGTCCGGAAGATGGAGAGAAATTAAGAAACTTAGTTTTCAATATACCTTGGGGACATATTAAAGTAATTTTAGGTAGAGTTAAAGATCCGCAAACAGCCCTATTTTATCTGCAAGAAACACAAAAAAACGCTTGGAGTCGCGATGTGTTGGCATTGCAAATCAAGAATCAGCTACATAAGCGGCAAGGAAAAGCTGTTACCAATTTTTCGCTGACATTACCCGAACCAATGTCGGATTTGGCACAACAAACACTGAAAGACCCATACATTTTCGATTTCTTGATCCTGTCGAAACCTTATCGCGAAAAAGACATTGAAAATCAACTCATTCAGCATATTGCCAAATTTCTGCTTGAACTCGGCAAAGGCTTCGCTTTTGTGGGACAACAATATCATTTAGAAATTGCCGATTCGGACTACTATCTTGATTTACTCTTTTATCACATTCAATTGAAATGTTATGTAGTGATTGAGTTGAAAAATGCAAAATTTATTCCCGAACATGCAGGCAAACTCAATTTTTATCTTTCCGCAGTGGATACACTGTTGAAAAAAGATGACGACAAACCCACAATCGGCATTTTGCTTTGCCGTGATAAAAACAACATCGAAGCTGAATTTGCCTTGCGCGATATTCATAAGCCAATGGGTGTTAGCGAATTTGAATTAACAACGGTTCTTCCGGAAGAACTGAAAAGCAGTTTACCGACTATAGAAGAACTTGAACAATCAATAAAATAAGAAAAGAAAAAATAATGGAAAATAACAAAAAATACCCCCTCGAACTCAATACCATGCCCGGCTTCGCCGGTTCATCGGCCTATTATTTACGTTACGAAGATCCGAACAACAACGAATGTTTGGTCTCCAAAGAAAATAACGAATATTGGCGCAATGTTGATTTATACATCGGCGGGACGGAACATGCAACGGGGCATTTGATTTACAGCCGTTTTTGGAATAAGTTCCTGTTTGATTCGGGTCTTATTTGCGAAGATGAACCTTTCAAAAAGTTGATTAATCAAGGAATGATTCAAGGACGAAGCAATTTTGTGTACCGGATAAAAAATACCAACACTTTCGTTTCGCATGGATTAAAAGACCAATACGATGTAACGCCTATCCATGCGGATGTAAATATTGTTTCAAATGACGTTTTGGATATTGAAGCATTCCGAAATTGGAATCCGGAATACAAAACTGCCGAATTTATCCTTGAAAACGGAAAATACATCTGCGGCTGGGCTGTCGAAAAAATGTCGAAATCAATGTACAACGTGGTTAATCCCGATGATATGGTAGAAAAATACGGCGCAGATACTTTGCGCTTGTACGAAA
>JGI24699J35502_11133361_pt1 | contig 10096 bp, 9 predicted proteins | sample TergutMp193P4_FD_35502 | JGI IMG/M metagenome (IMG submission 35502) | reverse complement strand
CGCCCAGGAGCACCTGGTGGACGAGGTCCAGAGGGTGTACCGCACCCAGGGCGCCCCGATCCACGACAAGCACATCGAGATCATCATCCGTCAGATGCTGCGCAGGATCACGGTCATCGAGTCTGGTGACACAGTCTTCCTGCCCGGCGAGCTGATCGACCGTTCCTCTTTCGAGGCGGAGAACCGCAGGGTTCTGGCCGAGTCCGGCGCTCCCGCGCAGGGCCGTCCGGTGCTGATGGGGATCACGAAGGCCTCCCTGGCCACCGAGTCCTGGCTGTCGGCGGCCTCCTTCCAGGAGACCACCAAGGTGCTCACGGACGCGGCCATCCAGGGCAAGTCCGACACGCTTGTGGGCCTGAAGGAGAACGTCATCCTCGGAAAGCTCATCCCGGCCGGCACCGGTCTGGAGCGCTACCGCAACATCCGTGTCGAACCGACGCCGGAGGCCAAGGCGAAGGCGTACTCGATGTCCTTTGACACCTACGCCTACGACACCGGGTTCACGGGCGGTTCCGTCCTGCCGATCGAGGATTACGAACTCTGACATGACCGTCAATGGAAATGCCCCGGAATTCCGGGGCATTTCCGCTTATCATCGTACATTTTTGGAACAGCGTTCGTGAGTATCGAGAATGATGCTGAATCGTTATACAAAAGTCCTGTTATGCCGCACCACGATCTACTACTATTTAACTCTAATGATTAAATTAACTCAGAGGTCGGGTGCCGATGGATGAGCCATCACCGGCCGGGAGGGAAAGGTTCGCAATGAACACTGTTACCAAGCGCGGAGCATTCGCGCTGGCTGCTTCGATCGCGGTGGCCCTGTCACTGGCGGCGTGCGGAAATGGGGGCGGCGGCACAACGACCCCGAATGGGACCGATTCAGGGTCGAACGGAGCAGCAGCCTCCGACCTGACCAACTGTGCGGCATGGGCCGATTCCCAAGTCCATGGGAAAGCCGACACCCTGCAAACATTGTCGACTTCCCCGGTGGAACTGCACTTCACCTGGTGGGGCGACGACACACGGGCCGCACTCACGCAGAGCGCCATGGACGCTTTCACCGCGCTGTACCCGAACATCACCATCATCGGTGAGCCCGGCGTCTCCGACGGGTATTTCGACAAGCTCGCCACCCGCTTCGCCGGCCACACCTCCCCCGATGTGATGACCCTCGGCGGCGCGTACCCGCTCGACTATGCGGCCAACGGCTCGATCATCAACATGTGCGAGGATCCCGACACGATGGATCTGGCTCCCTTCAGCGAGAACATTCTCGTCAACGCCAAGTACCAGGGAGGGATCTATGGGGTCCCGACCGGTGGAAACACTCTGGCCATGATCGCCAACCCGGCCGTCTTCGCGGCAGCCGGTGTCGACATGCCCAATGACGACACATGGACCTGGGAAGACTTCGTGGACATCGCGGGCAAGATCACAGCCGGTACCCCCGACGGGACCTACGGCGTCGAGATGAACATGAACGCCCTCATCGGCTCCTACGTCGCACAGCGCGGCACGAATCTGTACTCGGCCGACGGCAAGGACGTCGTGGTTCCCCCCGAGATCCTCGCCTCCTACTTCAACATGCTCCTCGATCTCCAGACCAACTCCGGAATGACCACCCCCGAGATCTACTCTGAGACCGTCGGCGGGACACCCGAAGTGTCACTGATGGGCCAGGGCAAGTCCGGCATGATCGCGGCGTACGACAACCAGTTCCAGGCCTATTCGACAGCTGCCGGGACCGACCTCGTCCTGCTTCGCCTGCCAGGCGAATCCGAGTACGTCCAAGCTGGGGCCACGATGAACCCGTCCCAGTACTTCTCGATCTCTTCTCAGTCGAAGAACCCGAAGGAAGCCCAGATCTTCGTGAACTGGCTGGTCAACTCCCTGACAGCCGGACCGATCCTCAATACGAGCCGCGGGATGCCGATCAACACCGATGTCCGCAACGCGATCGAGTCAAGCTTCACCCCGATTCAGCAGGAACAGTCCGACTACATGGGCCGTGTCCTCGCCCATGCCACCGGCACGTACAACCCGCAGCCGGCCGGGGCGAGCATCGCCCAGGATCTGAACAAGGAACTGGAGAGCAAGGTTCTGTTCAAGACGGAGACCCCCGATCAGGCGGCGGCCGACTGGATCAGCCGTATGCAGGCCTCTCTCGACCAGGCCCAGTGACCTGAGCAATGATATGCGGCGGGGCGTGTGATGCGCCCCGCCGCCGTCATGCTCGGGAGTCAGCGGAAACAGAGGGAGGCCAGCGCCTGGGTGACGTCCGGTTCGTCGGCGGGGTCGAGGAGGCACCAGCGCTGTTCATTGGGGGTCATGTCCTTGAGGAAGATGTACCTCAGTTTCACGGTGACGGTCCAGGCGGCGTCCGAGTCAGGCATCTCACCGGTGATCTGGCAGTCGGCGAAGATGAGGTCGGGATCGATGGGGCCTTCCCGCCCATCCCGCCTCAGTTCGCCGTACATCTTCAAAACCCACAACCGCCGTACGAGATCCTCGTCGAAGGGGCGGGCGGCGTACCAGGCCAGGTCGTACAGGTCACGCGGCATCGGTGAGCGGGAGAATCGGATCAGCCGGTTGACGATGTCCTCCTCGGCGCAGATCACGGGCAGGCTGGGCATGGGGAAACCATAGGACCAGTGGACTTCCACGGGAATGGGATCAAGGGTTTTCGGACGCAGACGGAGAGTGTCGGCGGATATCTCGACGCTTGTTTCAACGTCCGGCCAGTCGAAAGGAGTTGTGATGCGCAGCATGGCATGCCGTTCGTCGATGATCTCGGTCTGGACTCGGAAACCGCCGAGATCGACGTCCGACAAGGCAGCCAGGGCCCAGCCGGCCAGGCCCCCGTCGGGGGTGGAGAATTCGAGTGAGGGGGAGAAGCGCGCCCTGATCCCCGCACGATACTTGCGCAGGGCGACTGAGCCGGTGAGGACCAATCCCCTGGCGAAAAATCCCTGTTGGTGGAGATGGCTGAGGACGTGGTCCTGTGCGATGTCGATGAGGGCGGCGTCCCGCGACACTCTTTCTTTGTCGTGACAGTGCCAGATCACATCGTTCTGCGTGAGCATCTTCCAACCTTTCTTCGTCAATGATACGGACCAATCTGATCGGCACAAGGGATGCGGACCCGTGTAATGTGCGAAAATGGGCGTATGGCTGTGAATCGAAAAGCCCTTCTGGCTCGACACCATCCTCACGTTTCGGGGCTGCAACCCCGCTCACCGCTGCAAGTGGGCAATGGACAATTCGCAATGGCCGTAGATATAACCGGGTTGCAGACTTTCCCCGGGGCCTATCCGGGTCCAAGCTCGGGGACGCTGTTGGGGACCATGGCCCACTGGGGGTGGCATTCCATGCCGAACACCAGCGGGTTCCGGATAGAGGACTGTCTGCACTCGTACGACACCCCGCGCGGGCCGGTCACGTACACAGATCTGGGGATCCCTGCCTCCATGGGCGAGGGGACTGAGGAAGAGGTGTATTTCCGGGCCAATCCCCAACGGATCGACCTGGGCCGGATCGGATTGATCCTGCCTGAAGAGACGACCATCGCCGAAGTGGGCGGGATCGATCAGGACCTGATGCTGGAATGGGGTCTGTTGGTGTCCCAATTCGAGGTGGGACGTGATTTCTACCTCGTTCAGACCTGCGTGGACATGGAATCCGATTCTGTGGCAGTGGCCATCGAGACCAGCGCGCCCCGTACCGGGATCCGGTTGAGTTTTCCGTACGCGTCCACGCAGGCGAACAACGCGCAGGACTGGAACTGTCCGGGGGCGCACAAGACCGTGCTGACCCAGGAGGAGGGCGGGTGGAGGATCTCACGGACCATGGACGACACCTCGTACGTCGTCCTGGTGGCCACCTCGGGCAGGGTTCGGCTCATGGGCGACCACGAGGTGCGCATCGATCTCGCCGGTGAGAAGCGCCATGAAGTCGTGATCCAATTCCTGCCGGACACACTCGCCGAATGGGCTCTGCCCTCAGGGACGGGGGGACACGGGTTCACGCCCACGATGGCTGAGATCAAGAACCGTACCAAGAGAGCCTGGGAGACATACTGGAACACCGGTGCGATCGAGATGGCCGGGTCCGACCATCCCCAGGCCCTGGAGTTGGAGAGGCGGGTGGTGCTCAGCCGGTACCTCACCCGGATCAATTCGGCGGGGCTTCTGCCCGTACCCGAAACAGGGCTGTACGTGAACTCGTGGCGCGGGAAATTCCACCTGGAGATGCAATGGTGGCACCTCGCCCATTTCGCCCTGTGGGGGAATCCGGAAATCGTCGAATGTGTGCTGTCGTGGTACGACACGACCATCGCATCGGCCCGCCAGATCGCACGCCGGCAGGGATATCCGGGAGCCCGGTGGCTCAAGTCCTCCGGACCCGAGGCGCGCGAAACCCCCAGTTCCATCTCCCCGTTCCTGATCTGGCAACAGCCTCATCCCATCTATCTGGCCGAACTCGTCCGCCGCGCCCGTCCGAAATCGGCCGTCGTGGATCGATGGTGGCCGATGATTCGCGAGACAGCCGTTTTCATGGCGGCCTATCCCATCGACTCCGGAGGACTGGTTTTTCCGCCCCCGTTGATCCCGTCGCAGGAATGCTACGCGTCGCAGAAACAGCAGATCTGCGATCCGACCTATGAATTGGTGTACTGGGTGTGGTCTTTGATGACCGCTGCGAAGTGGGCCGAGAGAATGGGGGAACAGGGCTTGGCGGAACAGTGGAGATCGGTCGCCCGTCACATGCGGGTTCCTCAGCCTCACAGGGGAATATATCCATCGATCGGCATACCTCCGTGGACGTCGAGAGTGGACCATCCCTCAGTGTTGGCAGGATTGGGCTTCACCCCGGAGACGGGAATCTTGGATCGGGGCCTCATGGAGGCAACCCTGACCGACGTCCACCGGGAGTGGGAGTGGGGGACCACCTGGGGATGGGATTACCCCATGATGGCGATGACCGCGGCCCGTGTGGGCCGACCTGACCTGGCGGTGGAATCCCTGTTGGTGAATGAGTCCAAGAACACCTATCTGCCCAATGGCCACAATTGGCAGACCCCGGAGCTTCCGGCGTACCTGCCCGGGAACGGGGGTCTGCTCGCTGCCGTGGCCCTGATGGCCGCCGGATGGGAGAACGGCCCCGCCCATCCGGGTTTCGACTCCCGGTGGAAGATCGATTTCGAAGGGATCGTTCCTCTGCCGTGAGGTTGCGGCGTCCCCTCTGTCACCGGTTGCGGAAGGCGACGGCGGCGACGAAGGCGATTCCCACCCAGCAGATTGCCAATCCGATCAGCCCGATCGTCTCGGCTGCGATCGCCGTCAGGGGGATGGCCGCACCCAAGATGATGGCCAAGTAGGCGATCCGCACTCCCTGGGACATGGGTTTGGAGGCTGGGGGCTTCACCGGCGGATACTGGGGTTGTGCGTACGGCATGACGTTGCTGGGAGGGGCCGGCATCGGGTTGACGCCGGGGAAATAGCCCGGGTCGGTTTGAGTCAGGGGCCAGGAGGCTTCGGGATCTTGGGTCATGGCCTCATTCTAGATCCGATGGAATGATCAGGACAGATGTTCGCCCGATCCAAAGGGATATTTCAGGGTTCGCCCTGCCGGGAGGATCACGGGGTCCGTCGGCGCATGTCGAGGATGGAGACGATCAGAGCCAGGGCGATGAAGCCCGAGGAGATCAGCAGAGAGGAACTGGCGGCGTTGCGGGCGGCCTGAACACTGCCCGAGGTCCCGATCTGGGAGGTGAAGGTCGACAGGTACACAGCCAGGACGACAGACATCCCCACAGCCGATCCCGCACGCTGCCCGACCTGGAGGACAGCACCGGCCACAGAACCGTACTGGACGGGGACGTCTTGGAAAGTGAGCGCCTGGTTGGGAGAGATGACCGACCCATTTCCGGCGCCCATGACGAACAGGGCCACGCACAGGGCCCAGACGATCGCAGCGGCGGGGGAGAAGCGGATGACCGCGATCACGACCAGCAAACCGACCAGCGTCGTGGTCAGTCCCACGACGACCAGTTTCCGTCCCCATCCGGACACGAGCCGGCCGGATTGGGCGGAGATGAAGCCCGAGGCCACGGCGTACGGAAGCTGGACCAGCCCGGTGAGCAGAGCCGAGTATCCCAGACCGGATTGGAACATCAGGGACAAGACGAGCATCAGGGCTGTGAAACCGGCGAAGTACGCGCAGCCCAGAATGGCTCCGTACACAAAAGAAGGATTGCGCAATAGTCCCGGACTGAGGACGGCGGCGTGGTACTTGTGCTGGTAGTGCCGTTCCCAGAAGAAGGTGACCGGCAGAAGGAAGAGGGCGGGGATGAGCCAGAACCACCGGGTGGGATCGTGGAAGAATCCAGCGTCGGGGGTCAGCACGAAGGGGGTCATGAAGATCGCCGTGCCCGCGCCGATGAGGATCAGCCCGATGAGATCCAGCCGGGTGGGCGCCGTGGATTTCTCGCCTGGGGGCAGGAGGCGGCGGGCCAGGGGCAGAACCGCCAGACAGATCGGCACATTGATGAAAAAGACCCAGCGCCAGCCGGACTGGGTTCCGGCCAGAGCCAGGATGATCCCGCCGATCACGGGGCCCAGAGCCGTGGAGACCCCGATCGTGGCGCCATAGAATCCGAAGGCCTTGGCACGCTCTTTGCCTCGGAACATCTGCTGGATCATGCCCGAGACCTGTGGGTTGCTCATTCCGGCGAATGCTCCCTGGAGAAGGCGGGAGACGGCCAGTTGGGTGTCGGTCTGGCTGAGCCCCGCCGCAAGGCTCGTCAACGCGAATCCGGCCATGGCGATGATGAACATCCGCCGGCGTCCGCTCGTGTCGCCCAACCGGCCGAAGGGTACGAGGACCAGGCCGAAGGCCAGGGTGTACCCGGCGACGACGAGTTGGAGTTGTGTCGCACCCGCATGGAGAGCCGACTGCACGGAAGGCAGGGCCACATTCACGATGGAGACATCGAGCATGGTGACGAAACCGCCGACGAAGCAGACCGCCAAGGCCTTCCATCGTCGCGGATCGGGCGTGTAGGAATCATTCATGGATGCGAACAAGTTTACCCGTGACAAACTGTCGTGTGCGGGGTGGTCGACATTCGTCGCGCCGTCACGCCGTCCAGGACCGTCCTCACGCGGCCAACAGGTCTCTGTGGTCGCGCAGCCGCCGTACCGTGTCACAACAGCGCCGGCGCAAGGCGACGTCGCTCATGTTGAGCAGGTGGGCGACCTCCCCGCGGGGAAGTTCCTCGACGTATACCTTCTCCACGATGGAGAGGGACTCTTCCGACGCGATCTTGAGAGTACGGGCGGTGTTGAGCACCTGGTCGGCGGTCACCTCGTCCGTGCCGGTCGTCATGCAGGGCAGGACGGGGATCGCCCGGGTCTCTGTCAGGACGTCCTTCTTGGCGTCGAGGACGAGGTTTGCCGCCACCGAGGCCGGGCGGCGGTCCAGAGGATAGGTGGAGATCCTGATCCACAGGGCCGACACCAGATGCTCCACACCGGGGTGCGGATAGGCCCTGGACATGAGGATGAGTTTGGGTAGCAGGGCTTGGACGACGACCCGCCCGGCTTCGCGATACCCCGTGTGGCACGCCATGATGAGATCGGTCAGGACGCGATCCGGGTTGAAGCGGATGCTCGTCAGGACTTCGCCGAGGGTGGGGGAGCCGGTGAGCCAATCGGCGCGATCCCAGCGGATCTCCTCCCATTCGGCGTTCAGCTGGGTGACAATGGTACAGGACGTCGGTGACATGGAACCCTCCTCAACTCGGTGAATCCAGTCTTGCCCATCAGTGTTGTCAAATGTGTTGTCCGGACTCACCCGGATGTTGTCCAGGTGTTGTCGCGGTGTTGTCCGTACTCAACGGGGTGTTCGTGTTTTCTGCGTACACGTCACCCCACGGCCGCGCGAAAAAGGGGACGATCCGCAGGAACCGTCCCCTTGTCACAGGAATGAGATTACCGGCGGATGTACGACAGGATGCGCAGGAGGTTGACGTACAGCCAGACCATGGTGACGGTGAGACCGTACGCTGCTCTCCAAGATTCGACGGCTGGCGCGCGGTTGGCGATCCCCTGCTCGACGTACTGGAAATCGTCGACGAGGCTCAACACGGCCAAGACGACGCCGACACCGGCCGCGACCCAGGCCCAGATGCTCACCGAACCGTAGGGACCGGGGAAGAGGCCGAGATTGATGCCGAAGAGGAAGAGGATGAAGTTCAACAGGGCGACGCCGGCGTACGCGAAGACGGAGATCATGACGATCTTTCGTATCCTCGATGTCAGCCTGAACTTGCCGAAATGGAAGGCGGCCAGGGTCAATCCCGCAGCCACGAAAGTGGCGAGGACCGCCTGGAAGATGATCCCCTCGTACGCCAATTCGAAGATCAGAGAGACCGCGCCGATGAAGACGCCCTCCAAGACGGCGAACGTGATCGCGAGCACCGGCCCGACCTTGCGGCGCGCCGCGGCGACGAAGGGGAAGATGATGGTGGCCAGCCCGCAGACGATCCCGACTGTGTAGAACGTCGCCTGGGTCACACCCAGGTTGTACGTCGCCCAGATGGCCAGGATCGCCACGACCACGACAGTTCCCAGAGTGAGGGCGGTCTTGGTCAGAACGTCATCCAAGGTCATGACTTTCTGGGTGGCCGGCGGCGCGGGAGGTGTCTGCCAGGACTGGGGCCCAGCGAATCCCGGATAGGGTTGCCCCCCGGCGTACGGCTGCTGCCCGGCGTACGGCTGTCCCCCTGTGTACGGTTGCTGTTGGTCGGACGGTGCCGACGCCGGATCGTACGGGGTGTAATACTGATTGGCCTGGGTGTAGGGCGCCTGGAAAGAGGGGCGTGCCGAGAAGGACTCTGACTTCGCCAGTACGGGATTTGTCACGGAGACTCCTTTGTTGATATGTCCGTCCATTCTACCGGATCGACGCGGAATCTGAGCTGTTCAGGCAGCCAGGACGACCGCGCTCAGGGATAAATGGGTGGTCCTGAGCCCGATGGTGACAGCGGCGGTGGGTTCACGATCCTGCGACGAACAGGAGATGACCAGATCGAATCCATCGGAGAGGGGCTTGTCGAGGTGGGTGGATGCCCGTACCAGGATGTCCTGGACCATGCGGGAGGTGATGGCGGAGGAGTCGAAGGGCACCAGTTGGGAGGAGTCGGACTTCAACTGGGTCCTGACGGGGAAACGCGAGGTTCGCACAACCCTCAGCACCTGGGCCGGACCCGCGGGCAGATCCGCGTAGACGCTCCCGTCGGAGGAAACCCCGACCCGTACCGCGGAAGGACCCACCACCTCGGTGAGTTCCGAGGTGAGATCGGCAAGGTTCGTTGGATCGATGGGACGGATGAGAGCGCCCGCGGGGGTGAAGAAAACCGGGACCGTGTCAGGGTTCGTGGTCACATTCATGTAGATGGTGCCGTCGCTGTAATCCACAATTTGCAGTTGTTGACCCTGGTCAGACCCGGAAATCACCGCCGCCTGCGCGAACAGGTCTCCCAGATTCGTGAGAGCGAAGGCACGAGGGTCGAAAATGGCCTGTCCCACATAGGCGATGTCGGAGTCGATCTGGGAGATTTGCGAGTCGCGATAGGCGTACGTGGCAACATCCTGGCCGATCACGACGGAAACGTGAGCCTCGGTTCGGGTCAGTTCCACATTGACGGCATGTGTGCTGCCCGCCGCCGCCATGAGCCGGCCCACCATTTCGACCGCTGCTCCCGGCACAGTGAAATCGATGGGGGCGGGTGCGGGCTGGGGGGTCGTGCATCCTGAGAGCAGCGCCATGCTCAGGCAAACAGCTATCAATCGGGATGGGCGCATGGCGTAAGTATAACGCTCCGGGAATTTTCGCGATTGTTGCGACTCGGACGTGATTGGACCTTTCCATTCTCTCCCGGTCGGGGTATGGTCTATTCCAATGAGCGAAGACGCTCGTAAGACCAGGTATCCGCCTGGCAGATCAGAGAGGTCGAATCATGACGGAGCAAGTCGAAGACGCACAAGCATCGGTCACCACCGTGGTATCGCGAGTGGTGGACTACCCA
>JGI24699J35502_11133362_pt1 | contig 10097 bp, 8 predicted proteins | sample TergutMp193P4_FD_35502 | JGI IMG/M metagenome (IMG submission 35502) | reverse complement strand
CACCATATTTTTTCCGAAGGCTACTGCTAGCACGCGTTCAACTGGCTGGGCTACATAAAGAAATATGCCGTTAATGGGACTCGAAACACCATATTCTATTTTCCGAAGGCTACTGCTAGCACGCGTTCAACTGCCGGGGCTACATAAAGAAATATGCCGGTAGCGGGACTCGAACCATCAGTTTCTTTCCGAAGGCTACTGCTAGCACGCATTTAACTGTCTGGACTGCGCCAACCGACAGTAAGGTCGGAATTGTCTGGTCGAACCACTCCTCACTAAAAGCAGGTAGCTGGCTAGGCTCGTGCCTTGGAAATTTGATGGGGCAAGTAAAACGACTCGAATTATGATGGCAACTGTACGTCACGTGACTTCCAGTTAGGGACTTAGAAAGTTTCAGACCGATGGATTTTTGTTCGTCGGAGTGTACATGCAGTTACATCCTTAATTATAACGAACAATCATCTCTGCTGTTAGTGTCCATTACGTATATGTGTACCAAGCTACAGACACACTAACATATCATTGCTGCCATACATAACGAAATTCCCTCTCTCATTCTTTACCACAAATTCAGTGCAGTAACACTGTTAATATTCGTACTGTGGTTATGTTAGGATTTTGTTTGTGCCTGTTTGATACAGGCAGCTTTGTTTGGGGGTTGTGTTAGTTATTGTTATTTTTGTTTGGGTGTGCAAATTTAATAATCCAGTTTAGGGTAAGGTTGGTGAGGTGTGAGGATTCAACTTCGTTATGTGTTGTTTGTACCAGATTGAGATCAGTGCATTAGCTAGGGCATTGCATGATTTTTCAGAGTCTCACTTTGTTTATCCCTCATTTTGGTGTGTCAGCATTGTGTTGGAAGTGCACTAAACATGTGGGTTGTAATCACGATGTTGTTCAGTGAACAATATGTGTGGGAACAGAAGGTGGGTGGAAGGGCTAAAGCAATTAGTTGCGAGTGTGTGAGTGAGGCGGTGGTGAAAATATTAATAAACTGACATGTTGTGTAGGAGACAGTGAACTGAATGAGTAGCTGAACAACTGGTGGCTTCTCAGGATAGACTATTCTGCAAGACATTGATTGTTGTTCTTTGTTATGATTTTGACAGTTATATTGGATGGAATATACAAAGCAGCTACAGTGTTATCGGATTTGTTGAAAGTGTGTACCATTCGTTGCCATGACAGAGGTTATTTTAATGTTGTGTTGGTTTTACAGAGCTGCAGCGATTCTCGGCACATTCTGCCAGGTTCGTCCTGTGACGCAAATGCAACATCTGATTGTGCATATCACGTTGGTAATATGAAGGTTGAGGAGGACTTGAATATGCAATTGTTGGAGGAGGAGTTGATTTTGAAAACAGAGAAAGGCGTAGGTAGTGAGGAAGAGGAGTGGATAGGTATAAAAGATGAAGGTGGCATATATAGTGAAGAGGAAGTGAAGGAGGAGGATGTACATATAAAAGATGTGGAGGATATAGGCATTAAAGAAGAGGTGAGTTTAGAGGGTACAGTAATATATGTTAAGAAATAAGTGCTGAATCAGATTAAGTGATTTATATGTCTGCATGTCTCTTATTAGGAACATTTCAATTTTATATAGTAATGTCTGTTGTGTTTCGCTTATTCATATATACAACCACTGCAAACAGCTTCACTGTTGGAAATGATAATGTGTTGTTGGAATTTTTTTTGGAGGGGTTGAAGGAGGTTTTAATAAGAAGTTAGTTCTGTGAGTAATTGCAGAGAACATGAAAATATGTACTTATCTCCACGTAAGATATAATCCTTATGAACAGGATGTTTCCTAAAGTCTAGACCAATTTAAAGTGCATGTACAGCTGAATTTATATAACCTGGCACCTACATAACTCGAGAGGTGCCACATCATTATGTATTCCACTAACCAAACAGCACCTGTACTGACCTAAGTCACTACAGGAAATTTTTCCTTTTGTTTCTATGCACATTAGGTGGTCAACAATCCAATCTTGTGTTCTGCCATAATGATACGGTGGCTTGGAGCACTTCCAGGTTTTTCTAACTATTTCAAGTGTCTCTAGATTTGTTCATATCTTGTGCCTTATTGTGCCAGGAACTGAGTGTTTACATACTGGAAGCTTCTGGAATTAGGGTCCATTTTCCTGAACTGCTGAAATATCAGGGTTTCTGGTGTATCAGCTCCATATTGAAGGAAATATTCTGTATTTACCATTGAACCTTGCATTTTGTAGATTCAATTGATTATTACACCAAATAATGCACATACATAAAATTGTTTATATTAAAACTTTTAAAATTGCTCCAACATGTTTTGATCACGATATCATCATCAGGGAGATGAGATGTTCTGTGCAAAAATTACATTATTAAAAACACGCCCTCATTTATTTCCCTATATTAAATTGGTGATGTGGCAGCATGTCGTATTGTGTAGGTCGAACGTCACTACGACATCCTGCCACAAATGCAAATTAATATACGGAAATCAATCAGAGTGTTTTTAAGAATGTAATTTTAGCAAGGAACAGCGCAGCTCCCTGATGATGATCTCTTGATCGAAAAATGTCAGAGCAATTTTAAAAGTTTTAATATAAACAATTTTATATATGTGCTTTAGTTGGTGTAGTAATCAAAGGAATTTTACTGTACTTCTGAAGCTCCCTTAGACGTATTACTAGTTGAATTATGATTTATATTAGGGGCTTAAATTGTGTTGAGTTTAATGGAACTTATTTTATTGCCTGTGTGTCAGCTGTCCGTATACTGTATGAGCTGTATACAGTTAAGTAGCAAAGTGCCAGTCCACCTGTCACTGTAGATGTTAAAAGAAAAACAAATACTTAACATTAAATACGGGCTCTTCATGAATTACAGAGAATTGTGTTTTGTTATTTGAAGGTAGTACAGTTACTGAAATTGGTGTAGCATTGAATGTTCCTTAGAATGTAGGGTTTGTTAACTTAATTGTACAGTACATGTCATTACACAGGGTATAAAAACAGGCTTCTGCCATGTTGATGAATATATTGCCTTGCTGAAAGTTTCTGTTGTGTTCCACCTTCACGATATGGTAATAATAGAGCAGCAGTTGGCCCACTGGTTTCCTCTGGTTTCACTGCAGGGGCCACATATACATGGCGTTTATGCCTGAGGACTGGCTTCACCAAAATATCTGTGTTCTGTGTCCAGGAAATGGAACATAATGCACCCATTAAAGGTTGAAATGAATTGTAATGACATAACATTTAATTCTAATTACATAATAGTCTTTATGTATGGATCATCTCCCGAACCAGCGGGTAAGCAGATTTCTTATCAAACACGTCAGCATGAAAAAGCATCATAATTCCACCACATGTTAATGGAGTGCTGCATTTATGAGATTAAAATTTTTTTAGTTCCAATGTACAATGTGATGTGTATTGGTGTAATTTGTTTGTGTACCGAAAGCGTAAGGATTGTGTCATTTATTGGTATTAATTTGTGTTTATAATTTTAAAACAGAGTATTAATACTGTCAAAGAAGGTACAGTTGTGAACATGCATAATCAAAAGGGTATCATTGGCATGGAAACTGATGCAGTTTGTGTACCACAAGAGTGTGAACCTCAGGTCAACCACATTTTGAGATGATTTTTGTGGTGGTGTTTTTGATATATATTTTTCTGTGCGGTTTTGCACACATTGAATGGCTGAGATTGTTTGATTTACTGTCCTGTTTGTCTGCAGCTTTGCATCTGTTAAAATGTTAAGAACTGACAAATTGTCATTCTACCGCAGTATTTGTAGGCACATATAATCAAAAACCCTTTCAGCGCACAATGCTAACTGTGAATGTTATAGTTCACACATTGAAATTGAAATATTATCCATGAAACTTTGAAATGAGCTGAAAGCATAATTAGTGTATTTGCTACTGACAGCTGAAGCAGAGAATGATAATGGCAGTCCTGCTGACATGTTCTTGCAGTTTTAGTGCAGACTGGGTATCATATTTATTTTTAAAAATCTGTCAGGTGTTAACAAATGATGCTGCAGTTCTTGATACCTGCTGTAAGTTAATTGCCACACTTTCCAGTATTTTGTACTGGTCCTAGTATCTTTGGACAAAGCAGTATCAGTGGAGTGAACATACAGTTTTGCTGTGCACATTGCAAATGAATATTTTTAATATTGTTTTCAAATAATTTGGCGCTGTCTGCTTACTGTATAGGTGCAGTTGAATCTAGCATCACTTTCTGTTGGATAGAGGAGAGGAAAGACCAATCACAACTTAACCTTTCACAAAAAATATATTTGTCAAAAATGTGTTAAACCCTTTGCCCTGTACTTCCATCAGCTGGCACTTTTCTTGAAGTTCATATTTAATTTAGTTTTTCAGACTGGGAATTTCCAAATTTGGTAATTTAAGTGGTTTGTTCTCTACCCCTCTTTGCTTCTGTTCGTTGATTCTTTGCTAATTGTTGTGGATTGTGCTTTGTTCAACGCTGTGGTCTGTGGCCAGCAGTGCAACACATATCTAAGATTTATATAATTTTTTGATTATTTTACAGGAGAAAATTGATACAGTCACAGTAGAAGAAGTTGAGTATGTAAGGGAAGAGGATTGCATTGAAATGAAAACTGAGCAGCATTGCATAGCGTTAGTGCGGACAGTAAAGGCTGAACAGGAGGTGAGTGTTTTGTATTCAAAATTAAAAAATAAATGTAGTGAAAAGCAAGAAATTGAATATATTTCCATAGTGAGTCTGCAGTTAACACATTGTCTACCGGTCACGCAATTTGCATTTGTACATTACAAGTGTGCAAAGAAGTATCTCGCAAATCTGCGTTTTAACACGCGCTTGGTTTCCACGCACTACACACTATACATTCTGATTTTTACCACTCCACAAGGGGGAATGTTTCCAGAGGTATCACACCTTGAAGCACTACTAGGGTCTTTGGTAATTATTTCCTGAAAATTTCATTTCACAAAAATAGTTAGCGAATTTGTTGTAGATTTAAATAGAACACAGTATAATAGTTGATTTAAATTGTTTAAACCCCGAAAACAAGCATTGAAACAATTTTAATGCCCGTCCTCAATGTGTTAATCTGCAGCTAACAGCATAAACAATGCGAATGTAACTGTAAACGGAGTGATTGTACACAGACAGCAAACAACAAATGACGCCATTCCACTGTCAATTCTACAGTTTCAGCAAACAAACTCTCTCCGAATCCACTACAAGGGAAGTTCATGCTTTACAATTGGTCAAAATGTTTGTGTGTTTTATTGTATATAATAAGAATACAGCTGTGACTGGGAGGTGTGTGGTGGTTACAGAACAGCAAGGATTTAGGGCAAACAGTACCTTCTGTGTGCAGCGAGACAAGTCTGCCTCTTTGTGCTGATGGAAGTGAGGGCAGTTATATGAGAGGAGATGTGGTCTTACAAACACAGGAGGAGGGGGCTTGTTTGGCAGTAGCGTTACCAGCATTTAAGGCAGCTGATACGGCGCGTTATATGTTAAAAATTTTAGTTTTAACCGTGGTGTAAGCTTGTACACTGGCATCTGCATTCTGGCAGTGTGTTGTGTGGTTTGAAGTTGATACTTTAAGGTGAAGATGGTGGTAGTGTGCTGCTTTGAAATCTTGGTACCCATCCATGAAATTAAACACAGTAACGTGCTCGGTCACAGTATGAAGGGACGAGCTGAATGTCTTTGCGCCTTCTGTTAGCCACATGTGATAGGAACGCTGCACGTTTTGTCCCATCACTGTCTGTTTCTCTTTATCCATATGTGTACCTGAATGCATACAGCTTTTGCTGAGAAGCTAACAGGTTTTTAGCTAACCAAGAAGTTGCTGTAATGTAAGGAAGCTTAACTCTCTTTAACGTACACAATAGTGAAAAATAAAATTAAAGTATTATAATCTTAAAATCAGGTAAACTGATTTTAAGGATCTAAATATTTTAATTTTAATTATAATTTTAATTATAATTTCAATCATATCTTCAAACTGTTACCAAATACCTTGATATATAAACAGCACACAAAAGAACAAATGTCCACAGCGATGACAAAATTACTCACAAGCCATCGGGAAAACCTAACTGCGCCTCATGGGCGACCCAATCTGAGAAGTCGGTTACACTCCTGCCATGCCCAGGCGGGAGGACCAAAAAGTCCAAAACGGTCATTTGATGACAATGGACCAAAAAAATTTCATGAACACAGAGCGAGTGTGATTGTGATATGGCAATGGTCTGCTTTAACCATGTCATGGTACATAGTTCTAAAAACTACTCCCAGTTGCATGAAACAGAACCACACCTGCTACAAGTAAATCCATCGTGGCCGCTTGGGGCGCTGTAATTTTAAATTTCGATGGAGTTGCAAATCTGCATAAGTAGTAATCTGTGAACAATAGTTATTAATCAGTGGGTATGGAGAGCGTGGTTATAGGGGCTGAAGTTCGAGTGCAGTAGACATACATTTAGCATATTAAATGTGCTGTGTTTCGGTAAGTGAAAGAAAAGCCTACGCATTTTTCTAGCAATTTGACATTGGAATTATAGTGTATAGCATAAGACAAGGTCTTTTCGTAATGGAGTTAAGCGTTACAAACGTGTTTGGAACGAAAAATACATTTTTGAGTGCATGCTAGTGTCTGGCTGGTGATCGTTTCTTTGTGTCCCTGTAACGCATTGAAAGAACTGTCATGGATTGAAACAAACACATAAAAAACTGGAATGAGTGACACATAAACGCATCTTCTGATTCATGATTATGATTTCATGGTTGAAGACATAAGCACGATGAGTAAATATTCAGAGCTGCATTAGGTTGCTGTTAGAAGTTTGCTTTATACAGCACAGACATCTTTGTGCCAACTTCTGTTTACTAGATCACATATTTCTCTATTAGATGTCATATACTACATTACTACAGTTATTATATATATTAATACCTTGAAATGCCCGATACATTATAACGCAGATAATCACTTTTATTAGAAGCCACACAATATCCGCTCACCATCTGAACAGTTAATGTTTGCTGCACATGTTGCCTGCTACCGATTGCTTAACCAGCCTAGAGCATTGGCTTCTGTTAACAGTTTGACGTTCGTTTTTTAAAATTATATCACCTAATTGTTTCATTTTGTACAGTAAATTGTACATTGTATACACTTTATTGTGTGTAATATTCATGTGTCTTTGTAGGTAAGTCCAAGATATCTTCAACTAATCAGTTTTAACCCTTTGTAAATTACAGGTGTATGACTACCTTTATACTTCTCACTTAGAGCTATATTATGGCTGCTTTTTGCTGCTGAATGTAGCTGCCACATATAATTGGTACATTGAATTTTTGCATAAATGGGAAATATTTCTACTTTTATTATGCATTCTAGAAGTACAGTGGGATATCGCACCATAAAAAATAGTGACCTAGCTTATACATTGAGACTTTTGATGGGTATAGAACTTGAAGTATTTTGGATTGGAATTAAGGAATAAGGATTGCAAATCAAGAAACTGGGTAGAAATTTTGAGTAATGCTCATTTGCAGCTTCAAAATGCTTTGCTCTCCTTCCTGCTTTCTGAAAACCTGACTATTGAAATGTAAAGTGTGTGGGTGTGTGCTTATCTTAAGTATTTCCTAAATGTGGGTGTGACACTTGTTCTGTGACATTGAGAGTAGGCTGTACACTGGGTTTAGGAACAGTGTTGTTTCTGATCAATTCTTAGACTTTGAAGCCTGAACCTGACAGGAAACTGGAGAAAACTGCATAATGTATATCTTTATAAATTGTACATACTGCCAGTTAAGATTAGAATTATTAAGGAGAGGAAGGAAATCAAATGACTGTTAATGTAGAATGACTGTGACATGAGATATGTGTACATGCAGTTACACCCATAATTATAAAGAACAGTCATCTCTGCCGTTAGTGGCCATTACGTATATGTGTACCAAAATACAGATACACTATCACATCCATTGCTGTCACACATATCGAAATTCCCTCTCTCATACTTCACCACAAATTCAGTGCAATAAAACCGTTAATATTTTTAATGTGGTTATGTTGGGGTTTTGCTTGTGCATGTTTGATACAGGAAGCTTAGTTTGGTTGTTGTGTTTCTTATTGTTATTTTTGTTTGAGTGTTCAAATTTAATAATGTAATTTAGGATAAGTATCGTGAGGTTTGAAGTTTCAACTTCATCATGTGTTGTTTGTACCAGATTGAGATCGGTGCATTAGCTAGGGGATTGCATGATTTTTCAGAATCTCACTTTGTTTATCCCTCATTTTGGTGTGTCAGCATTGTGTTGGAAGTGCACTAAACATGTGGGCTGTAATAACGATGTTTTTAGTGAAGAATGTATGTGAGAACAGAAGGTGGGTGGATGGGCTAAAGCAATTAGTTGAGAGGGTGTGAGTGAGGCTGTGGTGAAAATGGTAATGAACTGACGTGTTGTGTAGAAGACAGGGAACTGAATAAGTAGCTGTACAACTGGTGGCTTCTCAAGAAAGACTGATCTGCATGACATTGGTTGTTGTTCATTGTTATGATTCTGACAGTTATATTGGAGGGAATGTCCAAAGCAGCTGCAGTGTTATCAGTTTCGGTGAAAGTGTGTACCATTCCTTGTCACGACAGAAGTTAATTTAATGTTGATTTGTTTCTACAGAGCTGCTGTTCTGCCTCTTTTGAAGTGTGCGAGCCACTCGAAACACCTTGCACAACACATGGCCTCATTTCTATATGCACAAAATATCATTTAAAAGTCTCCGCTCCATATTTACCGAGTTTCACGCAGAATTTCATGTTTTCTCTCGGTACCAGTTTCACATCCATGCTGAAATTACAATTGTGAACTATCACGTGGTGACAAACACTTGTGTTGTGCAACTCCCATTGTTCACATAGTGATGCCACATGGCATACAAGTGGCAATGTTCCCTGCTCCCAAGCAGAGTGCATGAATTCACGTACTGCCTTCGGTTGGCGTTCTATGGAAAAAGACTTTAGAAACTTTTAGATAAACCTACATATGTGGTGATGAAATGAAAGCACAACACACATACAGATGCATTAACATCAGGTTGTTGTTACACAAATGTATGTGTACTTATTAACGTTACTGTCAGCATAGTGACCACACTACATGCCGGCTGTTGGTGTACAGGTGAGGAATGCTCTATATCTTTCGGTGCAGAGCCTCTTCGCTTCCAGATTGCCATCAAAAAATTTAAAGATTACGATATAAAGAACTACAATTCCATCTATTTTTTATGGGTGTGAAACTTGGTCACACACATTGAGGAAGGAGCATACACTGAGTGTGTCTGAGAATAGGTTGTTGAAGAGGATATTTGTTTCTGAGAGGGACGAGGTAACAAGGAGTGGAAAAAAGTACATAATGAGGAGCTTAATGATCTGTAAACCTAACCTAATATTTTTCAGGTGATAAAATCAGGAAGAATATAATGGGCGGGTTATGAAGCATGTGTAGTGGAGGGGAGACACACGTACATGGTGTTGGTGTGGAAACCTGAAAGAAAGAGGCCACTTGGGGGACTGAGGCATAGGTGGTTAATATTCTGCCCTGATATCCCACGGTTGGCCCTGGTCCAACATACTGTTGAGCAGAACTGTCTCTTGTGAACTCATCAGCAATTTTATTTCCACATTAACCAGAATTTTAAGAGACACAGTTGAGTGTCACAGAGTGGTGTGTAGAGAGATCACTGTTGTACCGGTGGGGATGTTTTGAGAACCCGAAGGTTTTTCAGAGCTGCATGACTGTCAGAACAAATACTGAAGAATTTCTTTGATCTGGTAACACTTGAACTTCATTGATAGGCCAAGAAAGTATAAATTGTGGCCTCGAAGTCTTGTGTGGCTACTTAGGGAGATGTTGAATCCCCTCCCCAACGATCATCCAAACAATCTATCCCCAGTTCCCTCTTAATTGTGGACGCATTTGCTTACCACCTGAGTCCCGTGACTGAAGGCGGAGGCCTGAGTATTTTGGTTCACTCTTTTCTGGTTGACATAACGACACTATACTTGGATTCAAAACCGGGTGTTG
>JGI24699J35502_11133363_pt1 | contig 10108 bp, 8 predicted proteins | sample TergutMp193P4_FD_35502 | JGI IMG/M metagenome (IMG submission 35502) | reverse complement strand
ATAGTAAAATTCATATCTTCGAATTTACTATTTCTATATTCAACAAAATTATCTTCATTATTATCTTCATTTTTCCCATCTATCATTTTTAAATGGTCGTTTTTTATAACAAAAGACTACCAATAAAAAATAAATAATATGAGATGTAAAAATTGCGGATGGGAAAATGCGGATGAAAATTTAAAGTGTGAAAAATGCGGCTCTTCATTAGTAGGTATAAATGATTCTGTTTCCGTAAAATATCAATCTACTGAAGGTTTTGATGTTAGGAAAACAGTCGCCGGTTGCCCAAACTGCGGCTATCCGTTGAGACCATCTGACCAAAAATGTCCTAATTGCAACAGTCCGGTGGGAGGACCGACTGCAGGAGCTGAAGCAAATATTTCTTCACCCATGGGAGGAACAATTATTGCAGGCATCAGATCATCCGAAAAACCCCAAGAAGGAAAAAAATTGGTGGGATTTCTGGTAAGCTATTCTTTAAATCCGTTGGGCGATTTTTTTCCCGTTTTCGAAGGCAGGAATTATATCGGACGCGACAACTCTTCAACCATTTGTATTCAAGGTGATTCGTTAATATCAAGTAATCATTTTTCGATTTTATACAGAACGATTGACAAAAAATTTAAATGGAAAGATGAACATTCCAGCAACGGAACGTTTATTAATGAAAAATTATCGGATGAAGGAGAATTAAAGAATTTTGATACGATTCGCATCGGTTCGACTAAATTACTATTCATTGTAATCCCGGCATTTTAATTTTTCTTTCAACGATGGAAGCTGTTAATCGTTGTGATTTTAATCCCGGAGATTTTATTGATAATAATTACCGTATATTAACTACTTTGGGCGAAGGTTCTTTTGGCAAGGTTTTTAAAGTAAAAGATACCGCCGGAGTTCTATATGCTTTTAAAATCTTGAAACTTTGGGCGGTTCCTCCCGACATCCGAAAAAAGCTTACCGACCGGTTCGACATGGAATTTGAAACCGGACAAATCAACAGCAATTACCTGGTTCATTCGATTGCTCACGGCTACATCAATACCGTCCCTTATATTATTATGGAATACTGTTCCAACGGTAATTTGTTACAACGGATTAACGGCGGCAGCCCTACGAATTGGATAAAAATTACGACGGAAATTCTATACGGGCTGAAAGATTTACATCGTTACGGAAAAGTACACCGAGATTTGAAGCCCGAAAATGTATTGTTTAAAACCGACGGAACTGCCGTACTGACGGATTTCGGTATTGCCGGAGATAGAAATAAACGATTGACTGAAAAACGAATATGGGGTAATCAAGCAGAGATTTTCGGCACGTATGCCTATATGCCGCCCGAACAGGTTATGGCAAACCGGGAAGCGACAGTACTTCCTACGACTGATATTTTTTCGTTCGGGGTATTGCTGTATTTTATGCTTACCGGAAAATTGCCTTTCGGACGCTTGGAAAATGAAAACGATTTGGGAATTTATATCAAAAACGGAAGGGAAGAAAATTGGGACAAGGCGACTTTAAGTAATAATTATAACGGAAAATTATTTTATAATGCTATTTCCGGATGTCTAAAGTCCGATTTCAAAAAACGTTTGCAAACCGCAGATGAAGTATTGAAACTTATTCCAACCTGCTCGGTAAAATCTTCGTATAAAGCGTCTGAGAATACGGCTGATTTTCAACACGAAATTAAAACGGGCTTGTTGTTGCGCATTATGCAGGGAGAAGAATACAAAAAAACGTATAAACTGAACGATTTACTGACGGGCAAAAGCAGAATACTGACCGTAGGTCGAAACGACGGACAAACGGTCAATACTATATCCGTAACGGAAAATCAAAGTTGTTATATTTCCCGAATGCATTGTACGCTTGAATTGGATTATCTTACAAAAAATTGGTATATACGAGACGGTCAATGGGATAAAGATGCGGAACAAGGATGGCGAAACTCTACAAACGGCACGTTTGTTAATTCCACCGAAGTTTCAAAAGACGGAATGTCGCTTTCTCCCGGAGATATTATTTCAATCGGTGATTTAAAATTCAGAGTAGAAGGTTATTAATAGAAATAAAACATGCAAGCGGGCGATATATTTGACAAGCATTACCGTTTGATACGGGAATTAGGAACCGGCGGCTTTTCGGAAGTTTGGTTGGCTGAAGACCGGCGTGTAGATTCTTTAAAAGTAGCGCTGAAAATCTATACCTCTGCAAAGGCAGATTCCAATGATGTAAAAACCTTTATCAAACAATTTGAACTTGTTTATAATATTAATCATACCAATCTGTTACCGCCAAATGCGTGCGGCGAATTTAACGGCATGCTCTATTTGGTGCTTCGCTATTGCGAGCGGGGTTCAAGTTATTCTCTTTTGGGAAAAATCAATGAACCGGAAGCTTGGAATTTTCTGCACGATGTAGCTTCGGGTTTGGAATATCTGCATCAAAAAAATATCATTCACCAAGATATTAAACCGGATAATGTTTTGATAACCTCCGACAACCGGTATGTTATCACGGATTTCGATATCAGCGCTAAAGCCCGTAATACTTTACGTTTAGGCACAAGCGCTCCTTCCGGTACTTCCGCATATATGTCGCCCGAACGGTTCGGCGCTACGCCGACTCCTATCAAAGCAAGCGATATCTGGGCTTTAGGCGCTTCTTTGTACGAATTGATAAGCGCAAACCTTCCTTTCGGAGATTTGGGAGGATTGAATCAAAAAAACGGCGCAAATTTTCAACCGCTGAAAAATTCCGTTTCCAACGATTTAAAAAATATTATCACGCTTTGCTTACAGATAGAACCTTGGAACCGACCGACAGCCGAAGAAATCAAAACATGGTGCGACCTGCATTTTAAAAATAAGAAAATTCAATTTGAGAAAAAGTATAGAAAAATAGTATATGGAAAAATAGTACTACCGAATATCAATAAGAAAATCCTTTGGATAATCGGAGTTGCAGCGGTTTTAGCGATAATTTGTATTATTGCAATGAACAACATAACAAGTAGTCTTCCAAAAGGATCGCCGCCGGGCGTTCCGAATGATACAATAGTTTATCCTCCACCTACACCTCCGGATACTACACCTCCGGTGGATATGGTACGTTTCAATCGCTTTAAAGAGAACGCAAAAAAATTTTTTGACTCAGCACAAGAAATGAATGATCGGGATTATTACAACTTTGCATTAAATAATTGTGATTCGGCGCTATCCGTTAGGGATGATGAGGAAATGAAAGAATTAAAAAAGAAAATAGAATCAATAATAGTCATAAAATAATCATTATGAAACGGTGTTATTTTTTATTCATAGTCTTGATTTTAAGCATCAGCAATACTTTTGCTCAAGGTTGTTACGAAATAACCAGAAAAAAGGGTATTGATGCTTATTATAATGGAAAATATAAAGAAGCAAAAAAACACTTCCAACTTGCATTGTCGAATTGCGATGATAAACCGGCCAACAATGATTTAAGTGTGTGGATAAAAAAATGTGATAACCACTCTCCCAAATCCGGAGGAGGAACCCAAACGGGACCGCAAGGGGGAGGGGGGAACGGTGGGTCGGGAACTGTTATTGATATACCTCCAATAACATTAACAGTGTCTCCAAAAAGTATTTCTTTTGATGCATCCGGCGATCAAGTTTTCCCTGTCAGTATTTCCACCAATGCATCGGACTGGTCTATACAGAACGAAATAGCTTGGTGCAATGTTATACGATCTTCATTGTCATCCGTCCGGTTAGTCTGCCAACCCAACCTGTATGAAACGGCACGAAGCGGTTTTTTTTACATAATTGCCGACGATAAAAAGGAATTAATTACTGTCAAGCAAGAAGCAGCCGAGGATCCGGTTGAACTCGGCAATAAATTATACAAAGCGGGAAAATACGGCGAAGCCAGAAAATTATACATGGTAGGCGATGAAAGCGGCAGCGCTGAAGCGCCCTATCGTTTGGGCAAAATGTCTTTGGAGGGAGCAGGTGTTGTGATAAGTCGTCCGCAAGCGATGGCGTTTTTCAAAAGAAGCGCAGACAGAGGATACAGCCGTGGCGAAAATGCTTTGGGATATATGTATGAAACTCAAGAATATCCCGATTATCCGGAAGCCGTCAAATGGTACCGAAAAAGCGCGGAAAAAGGGTATGCCATAGCACAATATAATCTGGGAATGATGTACCAATACGGCTTAGGCGTAAAGAAAAGCAAAGGGGAAGCGAAAAAATGGTTTAAAAAGAGCGCCAAACAAGGTCTTTCGACGCCCGCAGGAAAAATAGAATAATCTTATTAATTAAAAAATATATGGTATATGAAAATCATTAAAGTGGGGCGCAGTTCAAGTAACGATATTGTAATCAGCGACGATTTAAAAGTGTCGGGGACTCATTGTCAAATCATTAAAGACGATTACGGTAACTATCGTTTGATTGATACCAATTCACTGAACGGTACTTATGTGAACGGAGTCAAAATTCGCAACAGTGAAGTCCGCTTAAATCCATCGGACGTAGTTTGTATCGGAAACACGACACTGCCTTGGCAAACTTATTTCTATTCCGGCGGCAATTCCACCGAGAGAGATAGAAGTAATATTGTTATTCATAATAATAATATGAATGACGCCGGAAACTATCCGCCGCAAACTAAACCGGATAGTTTCTTGGTTTGGGCTATTTTATGTACGCTTTTTTGTTGTTTGCCGTTTGGAATCGTTTCAATCGTTTATGCAGCAAAAGTAGATGGTCTTTGGTATTCAAAAGATTATACCGGAGCAATAGAAGCGGCTCGCAAAGCAAGGACTTGGTTTTGGTGGGGTTTTGGAATCGGAATTTTCTCCATACTAATCACGACTATATTTTATGTGATTTGGGGAGCCATGTTAGGTTTAGGTGCATTTCATTAAAACTAAAATAGTTATTGTTGCTGCCGTGATTGTGGCCGGCGCTGTTCTATTGTTTTTCTTTAATCCGGAAGAAACAAGAGGACTGCCCAAATGCCCGTTTTATATGCTCACCGGTTTAAAATGTCCCGCTTGCGGAACACAAAGAGCCGTATATAATCTTTTGCATCTCAACATACAAAAAGCATTTTACTGCAATCCTTTTATGTTGATTTCAACACCTTACGCAGCTGCATTGGTAGCGGTAACTTGGTTTGACCCGAAAGGAAAATCAGAAAAAATAAAACGTCTTTGTTATAATTCCATTACTGTTTATACCTATTTGGTATTAACCGTTTTATGGTGGATTGTAAGAAATATTATAAAGTTATAAAAATTCATATTATGTCAAGAATAACACAAACTTATCAGAGAACGCTTTCCGGTTCTATCGGGTCCGGATTGGGTTCTGTTTTCGGGGGTTCCGGAAAACAATACTATATTCTGGAACACAAAATCAGTTCCCGATACCACAAAGCGGGCGAAACGCAGGAAATTATTGTCAATGAAATTGAAATGGGGCGCGGAGAAGGATGTCAAGTTCGTTTCGATGAATCGTTCTCTACGGTTAGCCGGCGTCATGCGGCCATTGTAAAAGAAGGCGATAAATGGAAACTCATTCAACTGTCGAATACCAATCCGACGCTTTTGAACGGTAACGAAGTCAACCGTGAATGGTATTTGCAAAACGGCGATGAAATACAACTCGCTATCGGCGGTCCCAGACTCGGATTTATCATTCCGGCAGGCAAAACGATGGGAAGCATAGGCTTGACGCGCCGCTTGAATCTGTTTGCCAACCAAGCTTTGCGTCCTTATAAATGGGCGATAGCGCTTTTGGGTATTGCCTTGATTTTGGCAATAGGCGGATTATCAACATGGAAATACTTGAGCGACAAGAAAGCTAAAGAAAAAATAGCAATAATTGAAGCAGCTGCTAAAGCGCGAGAAGCAGAAGCCAAAGCGCAATATAAAAAGTTTCAAGCAGAACAGGATTCTATCGCAAACGCTCTAAAAAATACGAAAACAGAATTAAGTGATGCGACAGAACGGCTCCAAAAAGCGCAAGATGATTTAAAACGAAGTTTCCAAACTAATCCAACGCCTCCAATAAATGACCATCAAGTCAGTATAGGTTCTGTAAAAACGGATAATAAGGCGATAGAAACCTGTTTGCCTTACGTTTATTTTGTCTATACAAGCGCCGTTGATATTATTTATCCCAACGGAAACAGAGAATCGTTTGAGGATTTTAATATTACCGGAACCGGATTTTTATTGGATGACGGACGTTTTATAACGGCACGCCATGTCATCGAACCGTGGTTTTTTGTTCGAAGCGAAACAGATAGTATTCGATATGCTATGAATATTATTGCTAATAACGGCGGAAAAATAATTGTTTATTTCAATGCCCTATCTTCTTCGGGCGATAGATTCTCGTTTACGAACGAACAAATGGTCTGCAACCGCTCGCATGATTCTTCGGGTGTTACAGACGACGGTTACAGATATGTAATCGGAAGATTAGACAACACAGATTGGGCTTATTGTAAAACGAACAGACCCAACGGACTTACTGCAAATAAGGCGCAATCAACCACATTAGAGCGAGGCACGGAATTGACGATATTGGGTTTTCCATTCGGATTGGGCGCTAATTCCGCTAACGATATTAATCCTGTATTGAGCAAGGCAACTACATCCATGCCGGGTTTGAACAGTGGGGTTATTCTTACTACAAGCACCACTTTTGAACCGGGAAATTCGGGAGGACCGGTCTTTTATACCGATTCATCCGGAAAATTAATCGTGATCGGCATTGTTTCGGCAGGCGCCGGCCGCTCAACCGGGTCCATTGTTCCGATAGCATCTGTTTATTAATTAAAATTAAATATTTCAAGATATGAAACGTATAATATTAGGCTTAGCGGGAATGATATTCATGGCTTCGATCAATGCGCAATTCCTGCCGCGTTCCTTTAATTCGAGCAATCAGCAACTGATTGAAGAAGCCGTAAAAGGCGGAATTTTTATCATCCGTCAAAGTTATCAGTTAAAAGATACAAATACAGACGAGCTTTACGGCTTTCACAACGCCGAACATTTCGGATACACGGTTTCTGTAGGAATAAAAGCTCAAAATGGTTATTATTTGGATAATATGGCAGTTGAACCATGGAAGTACGACAACAAATTCATCGAATACAACGACCAAAAACAATACCTGCCCGTTATTTCGGAAAGCAAATACCGGTCGTTGACGGATGATAGCGCTTTTTCCGATCTTCCTTATGACAAAGATAAATTAAAAGTCCTGTCCGGCGGGCAGTTTTATTTTGCTCAAGATTCTTTCTTCGACAATCAAGGATTTGACGCCGATAATTCCGACGGAAATAAAGACGGATGGTTAATCTGGGTCGTTTCGTCCGATTCCATAAAAGCTGCCGGAAATGAATCTCTTTCGCTATTGGTGTATCGTAACGAATTGACGTTTGAGCCCGGAAAAAATACTTACAAAATAAAAGAACCGCCTACGGATAATCGGGTTCTGGGTGGACTTTATGTTGTGCCGGAAGTAACCGGTATCGGGAAAATTTCTTTCTGCATCGGCGGTTTGTTAAATAAAAAAGAAGGTTATTGGCAAGTGGTCCGATTAACCGAATCTATCTTCAAACGAGAAATAATCGGCGACAAACCGGTAAAAGAAGGTCTTACGCCCATACAACAAAAAGGAAAATAAAAAATATATAGTAAAGAAAAATGAGCATCTTGATTAAAATGGCCGCATGGTGCGACCAAGCCGGACGTCCGAACAACGAAGATAATTTTTTGTTAAACAAAAATATATCGAATCATGATTGGTCTTTTACCGCCAACGAAACCATTCCGCTTGATGAAAAAGGCGCTTTATTGGTCGTATGCGACGGTATGGGCGGTATGAATGCCGGAGAAGTAGCATCCGCCATAGCCGTTGATACGGTCAAGGACCGGTTTTTGCCGGAAAAACTGACGAAAGAAATAACCGGAACTCCGGATGCCATTTTTCAGTATGTAAAAAAAACGATTGCCGCCGCCGATGCAAAAATCAAAAAAGAAGCCGATAATGATAAAGAAAAAGAAGGAATGGGCAGTACCATTGTTCTGGCATGGCTGATCGGAAAAAACGCCTATATCGGTTGGTGCGGCGACAGTCGGGCGTATCGCTTCAATCCGGTATCGGGATTAGAACGCCTTACCCGTGACCATTCTTACGTGCAGGAATTGATAGATGCCGGAAAACTTGCGCCGGAAATGGCGTTAGGTCATCCGCAAAACAATATCATCACCCGCAGTCTGGGCGATTCCGGGAAAGAACTGCGGCCCGATACAGTCTGTATTTCTTTGTATAACAACGATGTGATTCTGCTTTGCAGCGACGGTTTGTGCGGAATCATGTCCGATAAAGATATGGAAAACGTCTTGATGGAAAATTCGGGCGATATAAAGCAAAGTCTTAATACTCTATTGAGTGAATCCGAAAAAATCGGTTGGATAGACAATGTGACGATAGCTCTCTGCCGGATTGAGTCGGGGGCCGGAAAAGCGACAGTAAAAAATACGAGAAAAGAGCAATCGGTTTCAAGACGAAAATTTACAACGATGTTGTTATCCGCTATTTCAGCGGCAATTATACTGATACTGATTGCTTTCGGAAGCGGATATTTCCTCGGCGAGAAAAAAAACGGGGCGCTTCATATTAATACAACCGACAGCATCGGAAATAAAACGCCTGTTTTACAAGACAGTACAAACATAAAGAAGGATATTGAACGAGAGAATAATGATACAATAAATAAGATAAATAATAAAAAATGAAAAAGATTGTATTTCTTATTATATTCAATTTATCCCTTTTGAGCGTAAACATTTCCGCCCAAACAGTTACCGCTTCCGGCACAACCGGGCCGCTTATTTGGTCGCTGAATTCTGCCGGAACATTAACTATCAGCGGAAATGGAGCGATGCCGGATTATTCGCCGGGAGGGTTACCATGGTATAATTACCAATCCAATATCAAAACAGTAATTCTATCCAATGGCGTGACGAGTATCGGTAATTATGCTTTTTATTCTTGTTCCAATTTAACTTCCATTACCATTCCCAATAGCGTGAGAAGTATCGGTAGTTATGCTTTTTATTATTGTCCAAATTTAACTTCCATTTCCATTCCAAGTGGCGTGACAAGTATCGGTAGTTATGCTTTTTTTTATTGTTCAAATTTAACTTCCATTACCATTCCAAGTAGCGTGACAAATATCGGTAGTTATGGTGTTTTTTATTATTGTTCAAATTTAACTTCCATTAATGTAGCAAGTGATAATGTGAATTACTCATCTGAAAACGGTGTTTTATTTAATAAAAACAAAACAATTTTAATTGCTTTTCCCAGAGGTAAAAATGGTATTTATACTATTCCTAACAGCGTGACGAGTATCGGTAGTGATGCTTTTGGGTATTGTTCAAATTTAACTTCCATTACCATTCCAAGTAGCGTGACGAATATTAGTTCATATGCTTTTCAATATTGTTTCAATTTAAAGACTATCACAGTAAACTGGAGTGTACCATTTACTGTTAATTCTTTTGTGTTCAGTGGTTTAAATACATACAGTATAACTCTCTATGTTCCTTCCGGCACAAAATCGGCCTATCAAACCAACTCGGTTTGGGGCAATTTTAATATCGTTGAGTCTGCTGCTGCATCTTATATGATTACCGCTTCGGCGGGAAGCGGCGGTACCATTTCTCCGAGCGGCTCGGTTTCTTTCACTTATGGAAGTAGCCGAACTTTCTATTTTTATTCAAATACCGGTTACGAAATCAATCAAGTGTTGGTGGATGGCGTAAACAATGCTTCGGCGGTAGCTAACGGATATTACACTTTCTCGAATGTAACGGCGAATCATACCATTTCGGTTTCTTTCAGACAAAGGCAATATACCATTACCGCTTCGGCGGGTAGCGGCGGAAGCATTTCTCCGAGCGGCTCGGTTTCTTTCACTTATGGAAGCAGCCGAACTTTCTATTTTTATCCGAATACCGGTTACGAAATCAATCAAGTGTTGGTGGACGGGGTAAACAATGTTTCGGCAGTTTCTTACGGATATT
>JGI24699J35502_11133364_pt1 | contig 10109 bp, 14 predicted proteins | sample TergutMp193P4_FD_35502 | JGI IMG/M metagenome (IMG submission 35502) | reverse complement strand
TCCATGCCTTCGCCTGTCTTTCGTGGAAAGATAGATGACCTGGGCGCTGGAAGGAAGGCAGACCTATGTCCACACACGACCTTGTCATCATCGGTTCTGGTCCGGCTGGCTACACAGCCGCGATTTACGCGGGCCGCGCAGGTTTGAAACCTCTCGTGCTGACAGGGACCCTCTCGGCCGGGGGCGCCCTGATGACCACGACGGAGGTGGAGAACTTTCCGGGTTTCCCTGAAGGGATCCAAGGACCCGATCTGATGGACAAGATGCGCGATCAGGCTGAGAAGTTTGGCGCCATTCTCGTCGCGGAAGACGCCGTATCGATGGATCTCACAGGAGAAGTGAAGCTGATCACGGACTCTTCCGACAATCGGTACCAGGCCTCAGCCGTCATCCTGGCCATGGGTTCTGACTACCGCAAACTCGGAATACCCGATGAAGTACGGTTGTCCGGGCGAGGCGTGTCGTGGTGTGCGACCTGTGATGGGTTCTTCTTCCGCGGAAAGGACATCGCCGTCATCGGCGGCGGGGATTCCGCATTGGAGGAGGCCACTTTCCTCACCCGTTTCGCTTCCTCGGTGACGATCGTCCATCGCCGTGACGAGTTGCGGGCATCTGCGATCATGCAGGAGAGGGCCCGTTCCAATCCGAAGATCCGCTTCGAGTGGAATGCGACCGTGGCCTCGATCGAAGGGGAGAACTCGGTCACGGGATTGGTGCTCTCGGACACCAAAACCGGCGAGCTTCGGCGGTTGGACGTCGAGGGAGTTTTCGTGGCGATCGGCCATGAGCCTCGAAGCGAGCTCGTCATCGGACAGGTCGAGGTGGATCCGGCACGGTACGTCATCGTCTCGGATCCGGGCACAGCCACCAACCTTCCCGGTGTTTTCGCGTGCGGAGACCTGGTCGACCACTCCTACCGGCAAGCCATCACCGCTGCCGGTTCGGGATGCTGTGCCGCGGTGGACGCCGAAAATTTCCTCGTCAGCCTTCACTGACGTCGTCCCTCACACACTAAGGAGAACTATGTCAACTCTCACTCCGGTCACCGACGCGACCTTCGATTCTGAGGTACTCGCCTCGAAGGAACCCGTCCTGGTGGACTATTGGGCGGATTGGTGCGCCCCGTGCCGCCAACTGACCCCGATCATCGAAGAGCTTGCCGCCCAGTACGAGGGCCAGGTCAAGTTCGTCTCTGTGGACACCAATGAGAACACAGGGATCGCCGCCAAGCAGGATGTCCGTACCCTGCCGACGGTCCATATCTTCGTTGACGGAGAACTGAGGGATGCCATGGTCGGGTCTGTGACCAAGATGAAGCTGCGAAAGGCTCTCGACGATCTGCTCTGATCAGGAGGAAACTCTGCTCTGATCAGGAGGAAACTGTTCGCTCCGCCGTACAACTGGCAGTTTGTCCTTGCAGACCGAAAGCGGGATGTGGGTGCCAGGCCAGGCGTTTCTGCACCCATGCCGCCATGGAGGAAAAGTCGAGCCGGTACCGGTTGGGAGGGTATCTCATGGGCTGGAATCCCATGTGCGCCAACCAGGCCGCACTGGGCGTGAGCGGAGTCATGGCCACTGGGTTGGCCTGTGCCTCGATGCCACAGACCTGGCTGCGCAGACGACGGCTCAGTCCCGTGCACAGTCGCTTGCCGACGCCGTAAGGCGACCCGGAATCGATCAGCTGGAGGATCAGTCCTGCCGTGTTCTCGCTGAGATCCTCCGCAGACAGGGGATGGCCCCTGGGCACGATCGGGGACACGAGGATGACACCCGCCCAGTCGCCGTCGTGTGCGCCCCGCCGTACTCCCACGCCGGAAAACCCCCATTGGTCCATGGCTGCCTGTGCGACCTCGTCCAGGGTTTCTTGCGTCAGTACGGTGTCAGGGATGTCCAACGCCATCGCATCCGACCATGTCAAAGTGAGGGCGGGACCTTCCTGGATCCGGCTATCAGTGTCCATCATGCGTGCCATACAAGCATCGTACGACTTTTTCGGGCAAAGTTATTCTATGAATATGCCAGAGAAGAGAGTGGAGACACGCATCGACCGCTACGTCGACGTGTACGCGGACCGTACCATCGGGCTGAAAGCTTCCGCGGTACGAGCTCTCTTCGCAGTCGCCAATCGTCCTGAGGTCGTTTCATTGGCCGGTGGAATGCCCAACATCACAGACCTGCCGCTCGATGTGATCGGCACGGTGATCGGCGACCTCATCAAGGAACACGGTCCCCAGATCATGAACTACGGCAGCGCTCAGGGCGAGGACAAGATCCGCGAGCAGATCTGTGAGGTCATGTCATTGGAGCAGATCGAAGCCTCTCCCGACGACCTCATCGTCTCCTGTGGGTCTCAGCAGGGGTTGGACCTTGTCACACGAACCTTCGTCGATCCGGGTGATGTCGTCCTGGCTGAGGCGCCGAGCTATGTGGGAGCGTTGGGCACCTTCACCTCCTATCAGGCGAAGGTCGTCCATGTGGCCATGGACGAGAACGGCATCGTCCCCGAGGCGTTCCGCGGAGCCGTCGCTGCGGCACGTGCCGCGGGGCGAAAGGTCAAGTTCCTCTACACCATCCCGAATTTCAACAATCCATCCGGCATGCTGCTGTCCGTCGAAAGACGACGGGAGTTGTTGGTGGCGGCCAAGGAACTCGACGTGCTCATTGTCGAAGACAACCCTTACGGGTTGTTGGGGATCGATGTGCCGCCGCAGGCGGCGATAAGATCCATGGACGCCGACCAGGTGGTCTACCTCGGTTCCTTCTCCAAGACTTTCGCGCCCGGTTTCCGTGTCGGATGGGTGCTGGCCCCGCCGGCCGTCGTCAAGAAACTGGTTCTCGCCCAGGAGTCCGCGACTCTGTGCCCCCCGGTCTTCTCCCAATTCGCCATTTCCGCCTATCTGTCGAACTGGGACTGGCGGGCCCAGATCGACCAGTTCAGGTCCATGTACCGTGAACGCAGGGACTCCATGCTGAGAGGGCTGGACGACCACATGCCCCCCGGCACCTCATGGACACGTCCCAAGGGTGGTTTTTTCGTGTGGCTCACCCTCCCCGAGGGTTTCGACTCCGACCAACTCATGGGACGGGCGACCTCGCACCGTGTGGCGTACGTCCCGGGCACGGCCTTCTATGCCGACGGGCTCGGCTCCCGGAACATAAGACTGAGCTATTGTTTTCCGACTCCGGAACGGATCTACGAAGGCACCCGCCGTCTGGGAGAGGTTCTGACGGAAGAGATAGAGCTGCGGTCCACATTCGGACTCGTCGACCCCCATCTGACACATGAAATCGGGGATGACCTATGACCGGCTCTCCTGTTATTTGCGATCGGCCACCCGGCCTCCTGGGTTCGGCGGGCACACTCCCGCCGAACCTCCGCCGCGCTTCACGTGGAACACAACGGGTCCGCTATGCACGTCCGGTCCCCATCGACCCGATATCCGTACTTTTCCCAACCCTGACATCATTGGAGGTTTACTGATGACACAAAAAGTAATCGTTGTCTGTGGAGGGCTCTCCCATGAGCGGGAGGTCTCTCTCGAATCCGGCCACCGCGTGGCCCGCGAATTGACCCGAGCGGGTTTCTCAGTCGCCACCTCGGATTTCCAACCCTCCCTGGTCGACCTGATCTCGGCCCTCGACTACCCGGTCGTCTTCCCCATGCTGCATGGTGGCGCCGGCGAGGACGGTGCGGTCCGCGAAGTCCTCGAGTTGATCGGCGTCCCCTATGTCGGCACCACCGCGATCTCCTGCCGTGCCAGCTTCGACAAGGCGCTGGCGATACCGCGTGTGGCACGAGCCGGGCTGTCCGTGCCCAAGAGGGTGGTTCTGCCTCACGACATGTTCCGCGATCTGGGTGCGGCGACCCTTCTGACACTGATCGAAAACCGTCTGGGACTGCCCCTGTTCGTCAAGCCCACCACATCCGGGTCCGCCCTCGGCGCGTCCAGGGTGGATCGTATCGAGGACCTCCCCGCGGCACTGGTCAACGCCTACAGTTACGGACGAGTGGCGGTGGTCGAAGAGTTCATCCCCGGTATGGAGGTCGCCGTCCCCGTCTTCGACCTGGGGTCCGGTCCGATCGCATTCCCGCCTGTGGAGATCCGCCCCGATTCAGGAGTGTACGATTTCGAGGCCCGCTACATCGCGGGTGCGACGACGTACATCTGCCCGGCCGAGTTGGATCCGGCTGCCATCGACGCCTGCAAAGAAATGGCGGTTTGCGCCCATACCACGCTCGGACTTCGAGATTTCTCCCGTGCCGACATCATCGTACGCGATGGGCAGCCGGTCTTCATCGAATCCAGTGTGGCTCCCGGGATGACCGAAACCTCACTCGTACCCCTGTCCCTGGAGACGGAGGGAGAGCACCTTCCTGAAGTTTTAGGCCAGTTGGTACGCCTCGCGGCCACACGACTCTAAAGTGATTCATCTCTATGTCGATTAATATCTATAGAGATGTATTTATAAAGAGTTTTATAGCTAGAAAGTCACCGATTCAGAATTGTTCGGCGATCCCCGCAAGAAGCAAGGTGTGAGTGGTGCTGTCGGCCGCCGCCACGATTCCCTCGTCGGCACTTCGGAGAGGTTGCCCGCCCAACCCGGACAGGACGCACCCGGCTGCTCGGCACAGCGCGATTCCCGCAGTGAAATGCACATCCGCATCCTTTCGGGCAGGGACCACGAACCCGGCGTACCGTCCGCTGGCGACCCAGGCCAAGGGCAGGCTCGTACCGATGAATCTCGGGCTCAGGGTCTCGAAGGCCCGGCTGCGGAGGAATCGCGCGGAACTGAAACCGTGCTCATCCAGGTCCGCTGTTTCCATATTGACTTCGACCAGATGGCCCGACGCGCTCGGACGGAGTGTGGACCGGCCTCACCCAGTTCTTCTCCATGAATGGCATCATCGGGTCGGGCGGTGCGAAGCACATCCACCATGACCCTCTCAACGGCAAAATCGACGTCGGTGGCGAAGTCCGTACTGCTCTTGTCGAACCGCTGGATAGGTTCTCCACGAAGGGACTGTACGAGGCAGGCCCCGGCGCGGGCCGCCTGGAACGCCACATCGACATCAGATAGTTCCATCCATGTAAGTGTAGGCCAGTCATACGATCAATTTATATGTCGATATAATGACTTATAGATAAGACTATTTATCACTGAATTGACGGGTCGATAATCGATAGGATCCGGTCCAGGTCCTCTTCACCTGCGAATTCGATGGTGATCTTGCCTCGATGGGCACCGATGTCCACTGACACCCGGGTGTCGTAGATGTCCGACAGGGCAGCCGCGATCGTCGCAGCCCGCGGATTCTCCGTCTTTTCTCTCGGGGTCTTGCGAGCAGTTTTGGCGGGAAGGTCCTGGCTGAGGGTGACAGCCTCTTCCGTCGCCCGTACAGACATCCCCTCTGAGACGATCTTCTGGGCGAGTTTCTCCATGGACTCAGGATCGTTCAGCCCCAGCAGCGCGCGCGCATGCCCGGCACTCAGGACCCCGGCTGCCACTCTCTTCTGCACAGGCAGCGGAAGTTTGAGGAGCCGGATCGTGTTGGAGATCTGCGGGCGGGAACGCTTGATGCGTACGGCCAGTTCCTCCTGGGTACATCCGAAATCGTTCAGCAGCTGTTGATACGCGGCGGCTTCTTCAAGGGGATTCAGTTGGACGCGATGCAGATTCTCCAGCAGGGCGTCGCGAAGGAGGTCCTCCTCCTCAGTGGGACGGATGATCGCGGGAATCGTGTCCAAACCCGCTTCCTTGGTCGCACGCAATCGCCGTTCACCCATGACCAACTCGTACGCATTCCCCGGCAGGGGCCGTACGACGATCGGCTGGAGGAGTCCGACCTCTTTGATGGACTCAGCCAGCTCGCTCAACTGGTCGGGGTCAAAGACGGAACGCGGCTGTTGAGGGTTGGCGGATATGGAGTCGACGGGGATCTCCCGGAAATGAGCACCCTTCGGCATCGGTTCAGCGCTGTACTGATCCTGATCGCCGGTGGTTTGTTGAAAGAGCTCTCCCAGGCCCCGGCCCAAACCGGTGGGATGTTTCTGTGTCGCCATCGTCTCTCCTTACGCTCGGTTCGCAATCTCTTCTGTGGCCTGCAAATACGCCTGTCCCCCGGCTGATGCCCTGTGGTAGGTGATCACCGTCTGCCCGTAGCTCGGCGCCTCCGAGACCCGGACGGAACGAGGGATGACCGTGTTGAGAGTTTCCTTCGGGAAGTGAGTACGGACCTCCTCGGCCACCTGCGCAGACAAGCGAGTACGCCCGTCGTACATCGTCAACAGGACCGTGGAGAGGACCAGGTCGTCATTGAGGTTTCCCTTGACGAGATTGATCGTCCGCAGCAATTGGGTGACGCCTTCGAGGGCGTAGTACTCGCATTGAATGGGAATGAGGATTTCACGGGCCGCCACCAACGCGTTCAGAGTGAGCAGTCCGAGTGAAGGCGGGCAGTCGATAATCACGTAATCGACCTCGTGATTGGCCAAATAGGCGTCCAGAGCATCGGCCAGACGTCGTTCCCGGCCTTGGATGGTGACCAACTCCAATTCAGCGCCCGCCAGATCGATGGTGGCGGGCAGGACCCACAGTCCCGGAGCTTCATCGCTCTTGACCACGTGCCACTCCATCGCATCCCCCTCGAGCAGGACCTCGTATGTACCCCGGATTCCCGGACGATGGTCGATCCCCAATGCGGTCGAGGCGTTGCCCTGGGGATCGATGTCGATCAACAGGACTCTCAGCCCGCCGTACCCCATGGCGGCGGCGATGTTGACCGCTGTCGTCGTCTTCCCCACGCCGCCCTTCTGATTGGCGATGACGATGATCCGGGTGTACGGGGGGCGGCGGAGTGTTTCATGTGAAACATTCTCGACTGCGGGTTCTTCTTCGGTCTCCATGGCGGGGATTTCGGGGCCTTCGAAGAGTTCCGTTCGAGGACGAGGTGACTGCGACATCTCCAACCTTTCCGATTCAGAATCTTTATCTTACCGACTCCCCATAGAGATCTGCATGTTGAGCCAGTACCGTACCTGCTTGTTCACTCATCTCCGGCGTCGGGTGCGATCACCTTGACGACCGTGCCCAATGAGGTGTGTTGACCGTCGAGCGTTCGTACTGACGAGACGACGACGTCTGCCTGAAGACGACGGGAGGCCAACAGATCGTGTGCGTCTTCCAGCTCTTTGTGGGCACGGGCTCCCTTGATGGCCAGAAGAGCGGCGGGAGGGACGAGATGCGATGTCATCTCGATGAGAGCCGGCATGGCGGCCAGCGCCCGGCAGGTGACGATGTCTGGGATCGGTTGATAGTCCTCGACCCGGGATCGGATGACATTGACGGTTGACGACAGGTCGAGACGGGAGACGACCAGCTTCAGGAAATCGCAGCGCCGGCCCATTGGCTCCACCAGGTCGATGTACAGATCCGGGCGTGCGATGGCGAGGACGATACCGGGAAGACCCGCTCCGGAACCGCAATCGGCGACGAACAATCCCTTTCGGATAAGGGGAGACACACAAAGACTATTGACAATGTGTCGCTCCCAGAGTCTTTCGGTTTCCCTAGGTCCGATCAGGCCCCACTCGATTCCCTCGTTGGCCAATGAATCGACGTACTCCTGGATGAGTGGGAGACGATGGCCGAACTGCTCCGTGATCAATTCTGTCACTTCGGCCGGCACGGGCACACTGGTACGCCCGATCCGGCTCGCACCTGCGGCCTGACCCGTACGACACATCACGCCCGTCTTGTCAGGCTGATCTGTCCCCCGGTCCCGTGGGCCCGTCATTCGGCCGGACTGATGACCACGTGGCGCTTGTCCCCCTCGCCTTCGGATTCACTCTTGAAACCGGCAGCCGCGACCGCGTCGTGAACGATCTTCCGTTCGAACGGGTTCATCGCCGCCAAAGACACCGGCTCTCCCGAGGTTTGGATCTCTGCGACAGCTGCCGCGACGATCTCCTGCAGCTCCTGACGCCTCTTCTCCCTGTGGCCGCCGACATCCAGCATCAGACGAGAATGCACTCCCAGCTTCGTCAGCACGGCCAGGCGGGACAGATCCTGCAACGCCTCCAACACCTCTCCATTGGCGCCCACCAACTTGTCACCCGATGTCAGGATGGACACATGAGGACGTCCGGCCTCCACGTACGTGTCTATATCGCCGTCTAAATCTGCGATATCCATCAATTCTTCGAGGTAGTCAGCCGCTGTCTCTCCTTCTTGAGTCAGCGTGTCCATTTGGTCATCTTTGAGGTTCTCAACTTCACTCATTGTCGTTCCCTTCGTCATTCCGGTTTCCCGGGTGAATTCTTGTTCTTATTTGTGACTCGTCCGGCGCGGGACTGCCTGGCCGGTTGTTGTCTTTGGATCTGCTGGCGCTGGATCACGTTGTTGGGGCCGGCCTGTGAATTCGGCTTGTTGCCCGTGTCTGTATTCGTGTTCGGTTGTCCGTTCGTACTCCCCTGTCCGACGTTTCCGATTGTACGCGAACTGTTCGTCGTCGGGCTCGGGGTCTTCTTCCTCTTGGCCACCCTCGCTGCGGCGATCTCCTTCGGGTCTTTGCCCTTCTTGACCATCCGCTCCTCCCACTCGATGAACGCCGGCGTCCCGGGTGTGGGATTGTTGTGGATGAGGATGAATTGCTGCACCAGTGTCCAGCAGTTGTTCGTCACCCAGTAGACGAGCACGCCCACCGGGATCACGGCTCCCATGAACAGGTACATGAACGGGAATATGTACAGCATCATTTTTTGTTGCTGCGCCATCGGCCCTGTCATCGCTTCCGGAGGCATGTTCTTGCCCATCATCTGCTTCTGGGTGATGAACAACAGCCCCGTCATCAACAACACCAGGACGATCGCCATGATCTGGGTGGCCCCGAAGGGCATGCCTTTGGTCCAGATTTCACCGAAGTTTCCGGAAAGGCTGGCCCCTAGGAACGTCGCGTTGAACAGGGAGTCGACGATGTCTGGATTGTGGACGAAGAAGTACCCTCGTGGAATCCCTTGTGAAGCGGCATACAGCACCTGGTACAAGGCGAAGAAGACCGGCATCTGGAGCAGAAGCGGGAAGCAGGAGGCCATGGGGTTGACCCCCTCGGACTTCATCAGTTTCTGTGTCTCGATGCCCTGGCGCTCCCTGTCCGCACCGTACTTCTCCTGGATCTCCTTGATCTTCGGCTGGATCAGTTGCATGTTGCGCGCCGAGTTGATCTGCTTGACGAACAGCGGGATGAGGATGGTGCGCACGATCACCGTCAGCGTCATGATGGACACCGCCCACGTCACCCCGGCGTCGCCGCCCGTGAGCAGAGACCAGCCGCGGTACGCCCACATCAGGACGAAGGACATCGCCGCATGCAGCGGAGTCATGATCGACGTGAAGAAATCACCGATCCCCGACAATAACATCACATTCATGCGTTCACTCCTTCGCTCACGTCCACAACCCCCGCTTGTTCCAGTTCCCATCGCCTGGCCGCCTCGGAACCGGGCACCGGGTCGTACCCTCCCATCGACCAGGGGTTGCACCTCAGGATCCGCCACACGGTCAGCGCCCCGCCCTTGACGGCCCCGTGAGTTTTCACGGCTTCCAGGCCGTAGGCCGAACAGGACGGGTAATACTTGCACACATTACCGTACAGGGGGGAAACTAGTTTCCTCCATGCTGTGATGAAACCGATCATGAGCCACTTCATACCATCGTCCCCTCGGCCGCGGTCCATGCCGACTCCAGGTCGGCGACCAGATCTGGCGACTGGGCTGCTCCTCTGAGGGCCCGCACGACGACATCCATGGGTTTGGTTTCGTCGATCAGTTCGTACGCGCCGTGGCGCAGCCTCCTCTTGACGAGGTTGCGCTCGACTGCTCCGCCGACCGGTTTGCCGACGATGAGCCCGAAACGGGGTTGGCTCGACGTCGCGGCGTACAGAACCAGTGTCGGGCGCGCCACTTTCCTGCCCCGCTTGATCACCGAGGCGAAATCTGCACTTCTGCGCAGCCGGAGACGCTGCGGCAACATGGCCCTAAACGGTCAATTCAGCGCGGCCTTTTGCCCGGCGAGCGGACAAGATGGCGCGGCCAGCACGAGTACGCATGCGG
>JGI24699J35502_11133365_pt1 | contig 10111 bp, 7 predicted proteins | sample TergutMp193P4_FD_35502 | JGI IMG/M metagenome (IMG submission 35502) | reverse complement strand
CCCGCCGTTCCCAACCGAGGACGACGGGTGGTTTTGTGGTGGGTTCTAGGTCTTGTGGCTGCAATCGGATTGGGCGTGCTATTTGGCCGTTGGGCGTTTGTGCCGCCGCAAGTGGAACAAGGCGCGAGCGCTCCGGCCACAGTAACGGTCACGGAGATGACCGTCGGTACCACGATGCCACTGGCGGTTTCAGCGACATGGGAGCGGGTTCCTTTCGGCGTGGGCGCGGCTCGCGGTACCCTTACGTCTATCTATGTGGCGGACGGCGAGTTGGTACAAGCGGGGCAACCGCTATATACGGTGGATTCGCGTCCGGTGGTAGCCGCAGTCGGCAGGATGCCAGCATTTCGCGACCTACAACAGGGGGACGTCGGCACTGATGTACAACAGTTACAAGAGCTACTGCGAGCAACCGGCCACTTTACCGGCCTGATTGACGGCGTGTTCGGTGCATCCACCCACGCGGCTGTCTTAGCGTGGCAACGTGACTTGGGAATCTCAGATATCGTTGCGCATGCCCCAAGCGCTACTGAGGTATCTAGGGCTGAAGCAGCAATCCGAAATGCGGAGCTAAATCTGATAATGGCGCAACGGGCATTCGGATACTTTCTCCATGAGCATCATCCAGACCGGGGCGCGGTGCAAGAGTGTTCTAAGGCCACCAACCTGCCATACGGCCCTTGGCTGGCTGACCCGGTTAATGATTGCATTGGTTTGGAACTAAGTTACCGAAATGCGGTGGATGAATTACGATTTGCGCAGGCAGATCGAACCAGCCTAGTTGCCCCGACTGCGGCAGGGGTGGTGCAAGCAAGCGACATTGTTTTCACCGAAACCCTGCCTGCTCGGGTACTGGTGGCGGACGGGATGACCGTTGGCCGCCGCGTTATTGAAGGCGACGTGGTGTTATTGGTGTTACGGGGTGAGCCAGAATTTGTGGCTTCAATTTCTTTTGGGGTGAACGTGGATTTCTCGTTGCCGATTGAGGTGGATTTCGATGGTGCCACCATTCCGGCAGTTGTGGCTGGCACCCGCAATGACATGGGGGGCAACACGATATTGACTTTGACCCGCTCGGATGGAACTTCGATATGTGCCGACCGATGCGATTTAGTGCCACTTAATCAACAAGAGGCAGTATATCCGGCGCGGCAGGTGCTTGTTCCTACGGTGACCGGGCCCGGGGTGCCCGCTGCTGCGGTATGGTTTACTGCCGATGGGCAGCCTTATGTTGTGACTGCCGATGGGCAGTCGGTTAACGTTCAGATTGTTGGCCAAGGGCAGGGCCGAGTGGTTTTGGGTGGTATTGCTGCTGGTTCAGTGGTGGTTTTACCGCATGGGCTCGATGCAATCGCCGGCGGTTAAGTAATGCTGTTTATAAACAGGTTTTCCCGATGATTGCCACCGATTCTTTGCCTTCAGACAGCCACGAATGTAGCGCGCTTTGGGGGGCGGCGCTGGGGGCAAAAGACTTATCGTTCTCCTACCGAGCTTCTGCGCCGCCCGTGATTGCGGACCTGACCGTTGATGTTCCGGTGGGGGCCGTGACTACGATGACGGGTCCGTCAGGGTCGGGCAAGTCCACCCTATTGTATTTGCTGGCTTTGATGATTAGACCCACCGCAGGTGAGGTGACATGGGATGGCCTACCTGTCTCGCATCTGACCGATGCCCAGCGCTCGCGGTTGCGGGCTGCCGAGGTGGGATTTATCTTTCAAGATGCCCTGCTTGATCCCTCCCGCAGCGTCTTGGCGAATATTTGTGACGCCGCGTTGTTTTCCGGAATGCCGCGCCGAGTTGCCATAACCCGCGCGACCGAGTTGATGGGACGGTTCGGGGTGGAGCATCGTGCCGACCACCGTCCGGGCGAAATATCCGGCGGGCAAGCCCAACGGGTCGCCATCTGCCGAGCCTTACTAACTGACCCGCGTGTGGTATTCGCCGATGAGCCTACTGGTAACTTGGACGACGCATCCGCTGAGGTAGTGTGGCAAGCTCTCGCCACCCATGCCGCTTCTGGTGCAACCGTCATCATATCCACCCACGACACCACACTCGCTGCTAGGTCTGACACCGAGATCCGCCTGCCCGGCCAAGGCCGGACCACTCAAGTCATCAACCGTACCAACCGGCAGTCCACTTGACGGGTAACGCCAATTGGTGCTGTCATAATCGTGTAAATAGAGTGCAATAAACCGCAGCTCAGGGGGACTTTTCTGGGCTTAGACTGTGGTTCTTTTGGTAGGCGAATAGGCCCAGCGCAAGTAGGGCGAAGCCGAGCGAGCCGAGCAGCCAAGTTAGCGTTGGTGATAGGGGAGCGAGCCACCATTCCACGTCAAAGTCTAACCGCGGGCTGGTGTAAAAGTAGGTGCTCCACGTGCCTTGCAGCCCCCGCGTGAACCGGCGAATCTGGGTATGCAGCGCCACGGACTGCCCCAACACTGCCAGCACATACATGATTCGCAAATAGACCATTGGCAAAACCGGTGCGCCATCTTTGTGAGGCCGCCAGAGCGAGACGGCCAATACCAAGGGCAGCAGAGGCAGCAGGTAACGTTGCTGCACTTCAAGCCCGACCAACTGACCGCTGATTTGCAACAGGTACAGCGGTAACCCAAGTAGCAGCAGCATCAAGCCCAAAAAGGTTAGCACCTTTTGCCAATTGGCACGCGAAGCCCCCCAACCCCAAATCGCCAATAGCACCCAACCCAAGCCGAATGTCACGATAGTTAATTCCGGCATCGGTGTATCTAACCAGTTTAACTGCGGGGTAGGAATGCCTTGAATGAATCCAATAATCTGAAATAGATTATTAGTGAGCACGGCAGGCGGCCACCGATCCGCCGCATAGAAACCATCCACTAATACCTGCGAATGATCCCCGGCGGAAAACCCATACCAACCCAGCAGCAACAGCAATGGCGGAATGGCCCAGCACCATAACCCCGCACCGAAACGTAGAGAATTCCGTAGTTCGTGTTTTGCAGGTAAAAAGCGCCAATGCATTATTGCCACCCCCACCGCCAACGCCATCAAAAAGGCGGCAGAATCAGTGCGGGCATTTGCGGCCATAAATCCACCCACAAGCGCCAAGACAGCGGGGAGAATAGCTCGGCTGGCGCTTCGTTGCCTAAAGGCAGCATAGGACCCAAACCAAGCCACCAACAGCCCCGTAATTGACCAACTCGATGGATTTGCAGATGCCACCATAAATATCATCATCGGCGCCGCAACTATCAGCAAGCTATAGAACAATAACCGTTTACCACTCCGAGGCAAGCTATACGCAATACCAGCTAATAACCCAATTGCCAATAACCCGTTAAACACCCGCATCTGCACAACAGTCCAAAACACATCTAAGTTAAGAATGCCGGAATTCCGCGCAAACAAATTCATCGTGTCATAGAATCCGCCGGGGTATTGGCCTTGGTTAAGCCGATAAGTCCACACCATAAATGGAATTGGGCCAGCCCCGGTATCCTCCCATTCTTGGGCATAAAGCGTGCAATAGCCGGATGCGGTGGGGTCAAAAGCCCAGCAAATACCTGTCCCAACCGTCCAAGGTACTTGAACTTCGCTATGGCCAGTTTCGGTATTTATGCGGATAGGACATCTTTGCGCCCCGTACGGACACCAAATGCTGGGCAGATGGTAATCCTCATCAGGAGTAGACCCTTGCGGTGATGCGACAGCCCAAGCAAGCACCCAAAGCATTGCCCCCACAATCATCAGCCCAGATAGCCACCCCGGATGCCTAGTAAAGCGATCTTTGAGAAGCGAAAAGTGATTGGGCATCATAATCCTATTCAACTGACGCTGGTTCGGAGATTTCGCTGGAGCTTATCGGGATGGCAATATCGACAAGCTGTCCCGGCTCAACCAGCTGGTTAGGACGGGAATTCGCGTGGCCGTGCCGCACGAAAAACAAAGATGTAGCCACTACTGCGAAAGCGAGAGAGCCAAGTAACCAAACAATAGTGGGCGGAATCGGTACTAACCACCATTCCAAATGCAACTCCAACCTAGGGCTGGTGTAAAACCGGGTAAAGAAGTTATCGAAACCACGGACAAATCGCCGGATTTGCGTATGCAACGCTGCGGCATGGGCAGCCACGATGGCGAGATAAAGTAACCAAGTATATCCCCGAGATAGGCGTGGGGCACCGTCTCGATGCGGGCGCCACAGCACTACGGCTAATAGGATGGGCAATAACGGCAGAAAATACTGTTGTGGTACCCCATAACCAATCAGTAACTGGTTGAGTTGCAAAACGGCTAACGGCACGATGGCAATAAAGAAAAGCATAGCGAGCGTCGCAAACCATTTTTGCCAATTGGGCTTTGATTTGCCCCAACCCCAAAGTAACAAAGCCACCCAAGCAACAGAGACAAATACCACAGTGAGGGCAGGTATTTCCGTGTCTGTCCAGTTCAACCAAGTGGTTGGGAAGCGTAGTAGGTAGTTTGGGAACTGGAGCATATTGCCAAAAAGCAGCCCTATCTGGGAACTAAAGACGGTATCGGGAGCGCTACCACTGGCCCAACCTGAGACCAAATTAATATGCCGCCAGCCAACAACTAATCCAGCAATTCCAATCACAAATAGCAGAGCCGGTAACGTGAAGCGCCAAAGGTCATTCCGACCAAACTTCCAATTCAACAAAACCAGCAGTAACGCTGAGACAGCCAAGTATGCAGCACTATCAGCGCGGGCGAAAGTTGCTAACAAACCGCCTAACACAGCTAATGCACTCGCCGCGTAGCGCGCAGGCCGTTCGTCAATTAAGCGGAAAGCGGCATAAGTGCCAAACCAAGCGATAATTAGGCCGGTAATTGCCCAACTGCTCGGGCTAATCGAAGCTACCAAGAATATCAGCATCGGCGAAGCAATTGGGATAAGGCTATATGCCAGTAATCGGCGCCCGCTCCGCGCTAGTAAAGCAGTGACAGAAGCAATCAGTGCAATTGCCAGCACGCCATTGTATATTCGCATCGCAACTACCGACCAAAATACTGCCGTGGGACTAGGGTTGGCTGCAAAAAACCCACTTAGCATAAAGTAGTAAAACTCTGAACCACTCAATATCTGGGCATCAGGTGACCACCACACGGAATCGGTCGGCAATTCCATCGTGCATAATCCCGAAATCGTCGGGTCATTGGCGAAACACGGTGAGGAAACAATGGATTCGGGCACAAGATATTCAACCTGACCAGATGCAGCGTCCAGTCGCTGCCCAGCGCCACCTTGGGGAGTGTGCCGCCAGATGTTGGCCAGCACCTCGCCCTCGTTTGGGGTGGAACCGGCGGGCGCGGCCACCGCCCAACTAACCACCCAGACCAGTGCCGCCAACACCAGCGCAAATGCAGTTGCCACTTGCGCCCAACGCATCCCACCCAACCGCTCGAAACGCCGCTGGAAAGACCGCTCTCGCACAGCAGTAGCGTACAACACACGCAACGATTTCCGAGCGAGGCTCAGGCGGCTTTGCCACCCGCATTTAGCGCCACCAAATGCACCACAATCCCCACCACAGATCCGATTATCAGCGCGAGCACCGTCCTTAGTTCCAGCGGGAGGGGCAGCGTCAGGCACAGAATCGACACCACCACAGCTGTCAGCCAACCCCCCACCAAGGCGGGATAGGCGGCGACCGCCTGACACAGCACCCCCGTCAGGGTAAGCAGCGCCAGCCCCGCCGCCCCAAACGTCAAGCCCGCCAAGACATACCCACTCAAGCGGTAATCGGGGCCACCTACCAGCGTCATCAGCGACGGCCCAATCAAGCCCGCCAGCAGCGTCCCTAATAATCCCACCCCGATTAGGATGCGCGCGAATGGCCAAATAGTACGCAACCCACTGGAACGGTTTTTGACAAAATGAGCAATTGCGACGCCTTGCATTGCGGATACCGGCAGCATAAGTGGGGCGCGGGTTAATACTATAGCCAGCAAGAGCGGAGCCGCAGCCGCAAACTCGGCATCGGGGGTGGTGATCGCAATTAAGATCGGCAGGCCCGCAACTAATATCGCCGATGCGCCAGTGGAAGCGACCGACGCGCCAAAACGGGGTAATAGTGCGCGCAGAGGCACGTCAGAACGAATATTTAGCACGCCCTTTGTTTGCTTGGAAAATGCCAAAAACCCCAAGAACATAAACGCCGCAATGGTGGTAGCAGCAGCGCTCGCAATTACCGATCTGGTAATAAGCATAACCGGCAGTATCAACACTAACCGTGCGGTGGTATCGGCAACTGCAAATGTGGTAAACAGTTTCCAATCTTGGATTCCAAGAAAACCGCCACCGATTATCAGCCCAGAAGTAAGGCCAATAACGCCAATTGCGATTACCACCGCCAGAATAGTGGGATGGGAATAAAGCGAAAACAGTTGTCGGCCCCACCAAAACGCAGTGAGCGTCAACAAACTACTTAGGATGACGCCGATTGCTATACCCACTAATGCCACTCTGGGGTTAGTTGCCCGGTCTAATGCGCTGGACGGTTGTCTGGCATCAATAGTTGTATTTGATGATTCTGGCGGCTCGGTTGGCTGAGTAGAGACATTGCGAGTCACCTCAAGCTGTAAACCAGTTAAGACGCCGGAACAGACACCGAAAGCAGACCAGAAAGTGATAAAAACTGCGGTATCAGCCTCACTTGCCAAAAACCGGGGCGCGAGCGCCACCACCAAGGCACTGACCGCAGCAGCGAAGCCGAACACCACCGATATACTTGAAACTCCCCGGCGGCTAATGGCTGGCACAACTCAAACTTAGCACGCTATTTGCGCCACTGCCGGGTTCTCTGAGATGCGGTTTTGCTAGTGTTTTGTAGGTGAATAACGATGTGCGCCCAGCAAAACCTGCGTTCGTTCCGGTGGCGGAGCGCGAGAATTATTCTTTTACTCCCGGCAAACTAGATCGCGATGCAACATTTTATGTTGCGGGCCATAATGGCTTGGTTGGCTCAGCCATTATGCGTAAATTAGCTGCCGAAGGTTTCACTAATGTTATCGGGCGTTCCTCTAGTGAACTTGATTTGCGGGATCGGGAGGCAGTATTCCGCTTTTTCCGGGAAACTACCCCCCGTTATGTTGTAATGGCGGCCGCAAAAGTGGGTGGGATTTTAGCTAATTCAAGTTATCCGGTCGAGTTTTTAAGCGAAAACCTGCAAGTACAAACGAATATGATGGATGCCGCACTTGAAGTGGGTGTGGAGCGGTTGTTATTCCTTGGCTCATCGTGCATCTATCCGAAATTTGCCGAACAGCCGATTAAAGAGTCCGCCTTACTTACTGGTAAACTTGAGCCGACTAATGATGCCTATGCTATCGCTAAGATCGCGGGTATCTTGGGTGTTCAGGCGGTACGCCGGGAATACGGTTTACCGTGGATATCGGTGATGCCTACTAACTTGTACGGCCCTAATGATAACTTCTCCCCGAAAAACTCTCACGTATTACCTGCCTTGATTATGCGTTATGCTGCTGCTGTTCGGGAGGGTAAAGATACCGTGACAAACTGGGGTACCGGGAACCCGCGTCGCGAGTTCTTACATTCAGATGACTTAGCTGCCGCTTGCCTCTATTTGCTAGAAAACTTTGACGGTGATACGCAAGTGAATATTGGCACGGGCAAGGATGCCACCATTAAGGCCATTGCGGCTCTAATCGCTGATATTATCGGTTTTGAGGGCACTACTGAGTGGGATACCAGCGCACCGGATGGCACGCCGCAAAAGGTACTAGATATTAGTTTGCTAGAATCAACTGGTTGGCAGCCCAGCATTGACTTGAAAGATGGCCTCACCGATGTTATTGAGTGGTATCAGCGTAGCCATACCACCGTGCGTTCCTAATGTAGGGGTGCAGGATGAAACGTCTTAAACTCCCTACTACGAATATCTCTACTTCGGATATCCCTACTTCGGATATCCCCACTGTCGATAGTAAAACTCCACAACTTGAAGTGGTATTGCGTGGCGGCTTAGGCAATCAACTCTATCAGTGGGCATATAGCGAGTTAGTCAGCGAACACATTCCGGTTCGCGTCGTATTCGATTCGTCAATTGTTAACCTAGGCGGCATTCACTGGGGGCAACAACTGACCGATCTGATTCCCAATGTTGATGTTTCTGATCGCCATAAGCGGCCTATCACCCACTTAATGTCTAAGCCAGCTTGGTCGATTGCCCGGTATTACCAATGGTTTTATCCCCGCTGGGAGACGTTGCGGTATTCATCGCCCAATCGGGCGATTAGCCGGTTACAACAAGGCCGTAATGCCCGGGTAAGCGATCCGTGCTTTTTCATCGCAGACTTTTTCGACCACCCAGAAATAGCTGCAAAGGTGCAAGGCTACCTGAACAGTCTGCATCCGATAACCGAGCCACATTCCGCCATGCATATTCGGCGAGGCGATTACCTACAGCAGTGGGCCCGTGCCTTACTAACCGAGCAGTTTTATGTAACAGCGGCGGGTAAACTTCCTAAAGATTTACCTGTCTGGATTGTCTCGGATGATAAAGAATTCGCTGGGGCAGTGGCGGATCGCCTTACCGAACAGGGAATGGAAGCGTTAGTGGTATCGGGGCCAGATCACTACTATGATTTGGCAGTACTCGCTACGGCTTCAGCTCTATTGCTTTCCACTAGTACATATAGTTGGTGGGGCGCATATCTGGCGTCTAGCCTTAACAATGCTGCGGTTTATTATCCATCTCCATGGTCGCCAGATTGGTCCACCGAGCGCATTGGCTGGGCCTCTCCTAACTGGATTGGCATAAAGCGTGACAGTAATATTTAACCTCACCGCCGCGCAGCCGGTAGCGGGGCAGGCATTTCATGGCGGCGGCTCCTATGCCGAAAACGTTTATCGGAATTTGGTGAACGCTACCGATGTCATTGGTGTTTATGACTCCAGCCGAGCGTTAGCTGCTGATATCCCGACCTTGCCCGGCCAACTAGTGGACATCAATAACGAAACACCGCAAGAGCTATTAACGCGGACGGGCGCCGGTACAATCTTTAATCCGGTGGATTTCCCGGATAAAAGTTGGTGGATTGATGCACCTCGCTACCTGATGACTTGGCACGGGCCACGTTCACTTGAAATTGCTCGCGATTCGGCCCGGCGGCACTATGTTACCGGGCCAATGCAAAAGGCAAAGTCTGTAATGGCGAATACCAGTGCGGCTCAATATTTGGGTCGTACCCGCACAGCTAAGCAAACTGCGGATTTTTTAGCTAAATTTCACATTGAATTCTCTACCAACACAAATCATTCCAAATATTCGATTCTAAATTTCTATCCCGAAATTAGAGCCTCGCAAATCAACGTTTTTTACCCGCCCAGCGAGGAAAACGATTATGCTACCCCTTTAGCAACCCCGCCGGAAAAGTACTTCTTACTCACGAGTGCTGGGCGCTGGGAGAAAAACGCTTATCGGGCAATCCAAGCGCTAGACTCCCTGTATTCAGAGGGCCGGTTAACCGACACTAAAACCATTTTGACCGGTGTTAATCAACCTGAAACGTTACAAAAGTCGATTCGGAATCCAGAGCTGTTTGACTTTAAGGGCTATGTGAGCCGGGAGGACCTAGGCATCCTCCACGCCAACGCCTACGCATTTGTCTATCCCAGCCTAAATGAGGGATTCGGTTATCCGCCATTACAAAGCATGGCTGCCGGGGTACCGGTTATTGCCAGCGGCATTACTTCCATCCCCGAGGTATTAGGCGATGCGGCGATATTATTTGATCCATATTCGGTAACGGAAATCCGTAATCGGCTGTTACAGCTTAGCGATCCGACAATTTACGACGATTACCGCCAGCGCGGTTTGGTACGTTACCAACAGGTGAAGGCACGGCAAGATGCAGACTTAAGCCGGTTGATCGCGTGGATTGCGGCGGGGCAATAGCGCAGTACGGTACGCTAAACCCTATGGGCGAACAGCCGGTGCGCATAGTGGTTGAGCAGGTGGCGGAAATCCAACCGGAGGTCGTTACCATTGAGCAGGCGGTTGAGCAGCCAATTATGCAGCCTGTCGAGCAGCTAGTCGGGCAACCTGTCGGGCAAACTACCCACTCCGCAAACTATCTACCC
>JGI24699J35502_11133366_pt1 | contig 10121 bp, 7 predicted proteins | sample TergutMp193P4_FD_35502 | JGI IMG/M metagenome (IMG submission 35502) | reverse complement strand
GCAAGCCTTTACGGCCATTTGCAGCGGGTGGGGGCTGTCTTGCATTCATCCGTAAAATCAGGTACGCTTATAGGATGGGTGGGATCTACAGGACAGTCTACCGGCCCTCATCTCCATTTTGAGCTGCGGCAAGATGGAAAGGCGCGAGACCCGGGTAAATTTTTATTCCTGCCGCCAGGCGGACGCTGATGCACAGGCATTTTTTTATATGGGCAATGTACTTTTTTCTCTCTCTCCCCGCGGGGGCGGAATCGATCCGTACCCTGGTGATGGGCGATATTGAACTGTCCTCCGAAAATGCCGAAGGCGGCGCGGTCAAACTGTCGTATAACGGTTCGGCGTTGATCCGTCTGGGAAGGGGCGCTCGTTATTTTCGGGGCATTGAACTGGAACTGACCGCGCCCCAGTCATGGCTCATGCAGCGGGGCAGTCTGGCGATGGAAACCTACGCCGAGCTTGATCGCGTACCCGCTGCCGGCGCCAACGACCTTGAAGCGCGGCGTATTGCCTTTGATCCCCTGCCCAGTAAAATAAAAATTATTTACCAAATACCCGTCCGCCCCGCTCACGGGCTGAGAACCACCCCCTACGCGACGGTCACGGCAAACACCGCCCTTCCCGCTTCGTTTCCCCTGTTGTTCAGACTGTTACCCATTGTCAAGGGTCTGAGCGACGAACTTGAAAATATGTCATTCACCCTCACCGCGCGTCCCATTCTGGGCGACGAGGGAGCGGTACGGCTTGCTTTCCGCTATCCCGCCCAGCTTCGGGATAAACCGTTTACCGTGTTGGTTGACGACGTCGTAGTGGCCAATCCCGCCGAGGAATTGCTGATTAAAGAGGGCGAACATCATCTGGTGGTGCTTTCGGACGATTACCGGAACGAAAGCCGCCGCTTTATGGTAGAGCGGGCAAAGAGGGTGGATGTTACGCTCGATTTGCAGGACCCTACCCCGCTGATCATTTTTGAAGCGCCGGAAAACGCCCGAATCTTTTTGAACAACAACCTTGTGCGCGAAAGCGGCCCCATCGCGGTAGAGCCGGGCGTATACGAAGCCAGGTTCCAGGTCGGCGACTACACGCTCACCAAGACCATCACCGCCCAGCGGGGAAAAACCTACCGCGTCTCCCTTTCCGTCGGCATTGATGTCGAAGAGGATTTATAAAAAAAGAGCCTGTTTCCAGGCTCTTTTGTGCGGTTAACGCAAGCTTACGCTATTTCCACAGAGAAGCTCTCTCGTCATACACTTCCTTGCCGCCGGAAGAAAGCCAGTCCTGTATACCCGCGTCCCAGACGCGATCAAAGTTCGCGGTCGGCGCGGTAATCGCCTGCGCGAGCAGGGCGTCGGCTTTGTCCTGCAATGTCTGTGAGTACTGGTTGACACGGGTGGTAACCTGACGCACGACCGGAGCGCGCGCGTTGCGGATAGCGATAGCATAGGCGTTTTCAATAGTCGCGGAGGGGATACCGGCGTAACTGAGCGCCAAAACCCTGGCGTTAAGCGTGTCGTTTCCCATTTCAACGCCGTTCATCTGCATGGTGTAGTCGATATTCTGGGCGGAATTCTGGAACCAGGGATCGCCCGCCGGCCGCGCCTGAATACTCGGAACGCCGTTGACGATAGTATGGTTGCGTCCTTCCTCGCCAATCTGAAGGTACTTGTAATTTTCCGGTTTGGCAAGCCAGTTAAGATAACGCAGCGCCCCTTCGGGATTCTTTGAGAAAGAAGGAACGAAAATCTGCAAGCCGACTTTGTCCATCATGTCTTTGTTGCTCAGGTTAAGGAATACCGGGACAAATTCCGCGCCGGGTACGTTCTTCGCGAGTTCTACGTTGATATTGTAGTCGGTCCGGTAGGGAAGATCCCAGTTCTGGCTGAAAGCGCCGACAACGCCGCTCTTCATCTGATTGTAGAGATCATCGGCTGTGGTCATCAGCGGGAAATCCTGATAGATAAGCCGCTCGTTGTACCACTTGTTCATCAGGCGCACGCCCTCTTTATACCCCGGCGCGTAAACATTGCGTTCGGCAATAGTGTACACCCAGCGATCCCTGTCGGTCTTGGTAGTAATGTGGTGGTTGAGGAAATCCGCAAGCCCCCAGCGAATGTCGCTGTTCTGGGCATAGGGGACAACCCTGTTTCTTCCCACATTGCCGGGATCGCGCTCACGGAACGCGGTAAGGGCATTGTAGAATTCGGTGAGGTTGGTGGGTACCGGCAGTCCCAATTTATCAAGCCAGTCTTTGCGGATAAAGACATTCCGCTGCGCCAGCGCGACGCGGTAACTGGGAATTGAGAAAATCTGTCCGACTTTTAAATTTCCCGAGGCTTCCTGAACGGCGTTGCGCACGATAAAGTCCTTGCCGGAAAACGCCGGGTCTGCGCCAAGCTGTTTTTTCAGATCGGGCAGCAGCGTGTCAATGTAGGGAGCAAGATCCAATATGCCGCCCTGATCCCGGAAGTTGGCGACCATGTCTCCCGAATAGGTGTAGCACAGATCCGGCGCGCTGCTTGACGCCATCAGGTTTACGATGTCCGTGGTTTCCGACCAGCGGCCAACCGGGGTAAAGGTTACGTCAATGTTAATGTCCTTTTTTACCTTTTCCTTGATCCAGGTGGTCCACGCGTTGTCATGCGCCAGCGACCTGCCGCCGTCAGTACCGCGGTCAAAAATTTCCACCGTAATTGCGCCTGAGCCGGTAGAAGCAGACTGACGGCCGCCCCCCGCAAAGACCAGAGCCGAAGCTATCATCAGGATAACCGCGGCCAACAAAAGTTTTTTCATACAATCCTCCTCAAATATTTTATGTCTCTACATACGTACAGACAATAGTCACTAACCTTTTACCGCTCCTATGGTAACGCCGGCGATAAAATAACGCTGGAGCCAGGGGTATACCACCAGGATTGGCACGGTGGCGAACATTACCGCCGCCGCCTTAATCGCGTCCGAAGCCCTCGGAACCGCGCCGGAAACCATTTCCACGGTACTCACGTCGATAGACGTCTGGTTTTGAATAAGCTGCCAGAGCTTCAACTGAATGGGAACCCACTGCGGCGCGGCGTTGATGTACAGCAGGGCGTCGCCAAATCCGTTCCAGCGGCCTACGGCGTAGAACAGGGCAAGGGTAGCCAGTACCGGCAGCGACAGCGGCAGATAAATCCTCACCAAAACGGTGAACGGATTCGCGCCGTCTATTTCCGCGGATTCCCTGAGGCTTTCCGGTATTCCAAAAAAGAAACTGCGCAGAATTATCATGTTGAATACCGAGAGGCAGTTCGGGATAATTAAAACCAGCGGATTATTGAGCAGCCCCAGCGTTTTCATCAATACATAGTTGGGGATGGTTCCGGCGCCGAAATACATGGTAAAAATGATTACGGTGTTTATCAAGCCCTTTCCTTTGAGCCAATCGTAGGTAAGGGGATACGAGCACAGCACGGTCATGGTCAGGGAGACAAACGTACAGATGATGGTAAGAATTGCCGTCCACCACATGGAACGCGCAAACGCCTTATCCAAAAAGACATACCTGAACGATTCCAGTGTCGCTCCGAAACTAAAAGTATTATCCTGAAGGTTATGGAGAACCGGAAAAAATCTAACCTTGCCGTTTATGACCGCCTGGGCGCTGCTTAAAGACTGCGCGAGAAGATTTATCATGGGCATAATGCACAGCAAAATGACCACTATACAAAATAAAACAACGACGTAATCGCTTATTTTTGCGCTTTTTATTTTACCGCTCATATATATTCCTTACCAAATGCCCCGCTCGCCAAATTTCTTTGCTAAAGAATTGGCGGCTACCAGGAAGATTACGCAGACTACCGACTGAAAAAGACCAATCGCCGCGGTAATAGAGAACTGGAACGATCTGATACCAACGCGGTACACAAGGGTCGAAAGCACGTCCGCCACTTCCATTACAATGTTGTTCATCATGGTATACGGGCGGTCCAATTCGATGCCCAGAATGCGGCCGATATTCATTATCAACAGAATGACGATGGTCGGCCTGATGCCCGGCAGGGTAATATGCCAGAGTTTCCGCCATCTGCCCGCGCCGTCCACTTCGGCGGCTTCGTACAGTTCCGGGTTGATCCCCGTAATCGCCGCTAAATAGATAATGGTCCCCCAACCCATTTCCTTCCATACTCCAAAAGATATATAGGTGCCAACCCACAGGGTTTTATTCATGAGGAAGTCGATAGGCCCAACCCCAAAGGTTTCTACCAGAAATAAATTGATCACTCCGGTGCTGGGAGCCAAAAGCCTTGACGCGATACTCGACACAATTATCCACGACAAAAAGTGGGGAAGGTAAATGATCGTCTGCGTCAATTTTTTGAAGTTTTTGAAAAGAAGCTCGTTGAGCAGCAGGGCAAGGATAATCGGGGCGGGGAAACCTACAACCAAATCAAGAAAGTTGAGCCATATAGTGTTCCTCAGGGCAAACCAGAAATCCCTCATGCCAAAGGCGGTGCGGAACCATTTAAGACCTACCCACGGCGAACCTTCCGACCAAACCCCCCGAAAGATATTGTAATCCTTAAAGGCTATGACAATATTGGTCATGGGAACATAACGGAAAATGACAAAAAACGCTATGGGGAGAAACAGCATCAAGTACAGCATCCATGAGCGTTTAATATAGCTTGAGTAACCGGTTTTTATTACCCCTGTCTTGGCCAGAACGTCGCTCCTTTTTTCCATACTACCCCAAAATGCCCGATTTTGTCAATTATCTATTTCCCGCATCATCCGGTCAAACCCGGCGACAAGCCCCCCCCGGCGCAGCAGCCCCTTTTTCTCCCGCATCAGCTCGAGGATTCGCAGCGATTCGCCCAATAGCGAGCCGAGCGTTCCCGGCAGCCGCAGATCGCTTTTAATACAGGCGCGGGAGAGCATCAACAGCCCTTCCAGGGTAAGGGCCTTTTCCAGGCCGGCAAACAGGCTCCCCTGCGTTATACGCAACGGCCCCCAAACAGCCAGAACTTTTCCGTAAGGCGCCAGCAGATTAAAAAACACTATCCCCGCCATAATCGCCAATGTTATGAGCGGGTGTATCTTCTTTCCCATAAGCCGCGCCGCCGCGCAAAAAACCACCAACAGCACCGCCCGCGCCGGCAAAGGGCTTAACACAAAAATAACCGCCATAAGTAACCCCGCGCCGAAAAAAACTGCCGGTTTATGCGAAGCCCAGCGTAAATTGTTGTTAATATTATTAACAATGTTAATATTATTAACACTTTTTTCTTTTTTATACCATTCTGAATGGCGGCAAAAATACTCGCACACTATCCCCAAAGCGATGCCGGTAATCAAACCTGACGCGAGGAAGGGCGGCGCAAGGTAGCGCAGGGCGGCGGGGCCAAACACCACAAAACGCGCCAACGCCAACTGGACGCCGTTAGACGCCATCGCCCCGGCGCAGCCAATGCCCACAAAGCCCACGCGTTTTTTCCCCAGCAGGGCGCGCAGCGCGTACATTACCACGGCGGAGGCGAACGTACCCGCAAGGGAAAACAAAAACACCCATGAAAAAAGCGTGCCGCCGATTATCCCCTGCCCCAGCACTTTGAGCAGGGCAAGCAACATAAATTCTTTGAAACTGAACAGGTCAAGCGCGAGGAGCAGGGGCAGGTTTGCCAGCCCGATGCGCATAAAGGGCAGTGGTTTGGGGATGAGGTATTCGATGCCCGATAAAAAAAGACAGAGGCTGCCCAGCAGCGCGAGCGTGCTGCGATTCGCAGCGCGGCAATTTGCCGCACGCTCCCCTGCCCTACCAGGCTGCGGCGTCAACATCGTTTTGAGCTTTACCTTCGCCGATATACAGCATGACGCGGTTAGGCAGGCACGCCGTCCATTGCCCCGGCGAGCGGACAGTCCCGGCGGCGACACAGGTCTGGTTCAAACAGGGCGAGACTATCACCCGCGCCCCCGCTTCGTCAATCTCGACCACCGTATCCCCCAGCGGCCCGGACACCGTCAGCGTTTCAACGGCGTCCGAGGGGAAAACCCACTCGCCGCCCGCGCCCTTTATGTTTACCGAGCCGCCCTCCCCCGCGCCCGCATACGCGGCGACAAAAGAGGCGGTTACTATGCCCAACAGGGAAATAGCAATGACAAAATCGAACGGCTTAAACATTACACCCCAACAACCGCGGTAACCTGGGGCACTTCCTTTTGCAGATATTTTTCGATTCCCATTTTCAGGGTCATTTGAGACATGGGGCAATGGCCGCACGCGCCGGTCAGCTTAACCGAGACCGTCCCGTCGTCGCCAACAGAAACAAATTCCACGTCCCCGCCATCGGCCTGCAATGACGGACGCACATTTTCAAGCGCCTCTTTAACCTGTTCTTCCAGCATATCTACCCCCTATGTACGCCGCGCGAGCGACGATTTCAATTGCCTTACTATACCATTATTGCCGCAAAAAAGCAAGAATGGTAGTATAGAGGTATGGTAAGCGAATGTTCCCTCAAAGTCCGCACCTACGAGTGCGACAGCTACGGTCATGTTAACAACGCGAATTATCTTAATTATCTTGAGTACGCCCGTTATGAACTGCTTAGAGACGCCGGCTTTGATTATGAGAAAGCGACCGGCGCCGGTTACGGGCTTTTTATCGCCCGCATTGAGATTGACTACAAAAAACCGGCGGTAACCGACGACCTGCTCACGATTAAAACCTGGCCCCTCAAAAAAGGCGCGGTCAGCGGAACGCTCGCCCAGGAAATCCGCCGGGGCGGCGACCTGTTAATAGAAGCCAAAGTCACCTGGGCGTTCGTCGACTCCCATGGCGCGCCGGTGAGAATCCCCCCAGAGTGGGATGTGCCGGGGTTGGCGCCGTAAAGCGTAAAAAAAGCGGGAACCTCCGTGGAAGTTCCCGCTGTGTTGACCGTTAGCTGCTAACCGTTTTACTGGTTGACGTTGATTACGCCCGCATTCCTGATGTTGTACTTCAGAATGGCGCCTTCGTACCAGCTCTTGGTCATGTAACCGACCAGGATGGTGTTATTGATGCCGACGCCGGGCGCGCGCAATGAACTCCAACTGTTGCCAGGAACCCAGTTGTTATTCGGCGCGTTGCCGGGAACGCCGTTACTCACATATTCATTGGTGTCGGGTATAGTTTGAGCGGGTACGGTCATTACTTCCCAGGCGCCGGTAAAGGCGTTATCATCGTCTGTTCCGTGGGCAAGGTTAGCCTGAGTGGTATTCCGCCAGGCAACACGAACCGAGTTGGTGGTTTCGGCAAACGCGTTGTGGATGTAGGTTATGTAGGGTACATAATTACCGGTTCCCTGTTCCCGCACGTTGAGCATGAGTTTTGTTCCGACCGACAGATAGGTGTCTACCCTGACTGTTCTAACGGCACTGTTGACCAAGGAGTTGTTGCTACTGTCTGCCTTGCTGTTCGGTACGCCGCCACTATAAGGTATATAACTGTACCACAGCCCGCCGTCTACGGGGTTTACATAGGCAAGGTGTACGTTGTCACCCCCGTCTACCGCCAGGTCAACGTGGGTACCGGCAGAGCCTTTAATTATTACGGCGTTATTCTGCCAGTCCGTCATGGTTTGCGCGGGAGCGATGGGGTTGCCATTAGCTGTCGTCGGTGTGTTTACGCCGTAAGAGAACCACAGGGATTGAATGGACTCATCATACCAGGCGACAACCGCTCGCCCGTTACTCAACAGACCCGCCGCGACATACTCGCCGCCCCTTGCTTTTTGGGTATCATCCGCAACAACTAGATTCGGGTCAGGTATGGTGCCGTAGTTGTTGAGCAGATCGGAAGTAGTATTATATATGGCGTTTTGGGCTACGGGTGGGGTTGCGGTGTTGAAATTGCCGTTGCCAGCTCTTTGAGCGGGAAACTGACCGCCCGTAGCGGTGTTGTTAGCGTTGCCGCTAATATAGCCCGTATCATTAGTGCCGTTATTAACATTATAGAAGAACCCATAATGGAGTAAAACCGGGTGGTTAGCAGCGGAGACGACGGTGTTGTTGCCGTTCATGGTGGCGGAGAAGTTTCTGGAGTCATAGTACGCAAGTACCGTCCTTGTCGCACTAGCGGCGTTGGTGGGCTCAGTACCGGCAATTGGACGCCGCACGGCAACACTGGGGTATTTTACACGGTCAGGATCAGCCCCCGCCATCATTATTAATCTTCTATTACCGTTATTGTTAGAAGCACCCGCCACTGAACCCAGTCCTAAAGTATTGTACGCGAAAGTATAGGTAGCCCCCGTACTGGTCATATTGGTAGCGGCAACCCCCCATTCGCCCTGGGGCGTAAGCCCGAAGCCGAAATTAACAAACCGGTTATTATAGAACATAACACTGCCTTCATTAGTGCCAGGGTTAGCTGTTGTGTTGGTTCCACGCTGGGGTTCTCCATTCGCGTTAAGCTGGGTGTTATTGGTAATAACCTTTACCGAGGAGTTGCCGGTAGTGGCGCTGTAAATATATGCGCCGAAAGACGTATACCTGGTAGCGTTATCGCTCATCCTCATCTTGGGGGAAGAGAGAATGTTGCTGTTAACCAAAGCGCCGGTGTTCCACACATACAGGCCGCGGTTGTCGGTCAGGATAGTATTGGTCACGGTGGGCTCCCTGTTGTACCGCTGTACAATGGCGCCGGTCCCATCTACCCTGTTCGTCAGCGCCGCGCTGTTGTTGTTGCGGTTGTTGAAAGAGGTAATGCCGTTTACCACTAAGGTCAGTACGCCTGAATTAACGCCATTTGCGTTAGTGCTGTCGTTATCGTTGTCAATAACAACCGTAAGCTGGCGGGTACTGGTTGGGGTGCTAACACGGTTGGCGTCAATGTTTACTCCATTGGTGTTCGGGTTCGGGAAGGTTATGGTTCCGTCCGCATTGAGTGTTCCGCCCACATTGACGGTCGGTTTTGTGGCGCCGTTTGCCAGGTTAAAGCCGTTAATCGTAATGGATTGGCCTTCCCGCACCGGGTACCAGCCGTTGGCGGCTGAACGGTCAAACTGCGACGGCAGCGAGCTTCTTATTCCCGTAATGTAGGGAACAATGTTCACCGCTGTCTGGCTCCGGTACGGCGCATCCGTAGTAGCCACACTGGTGTTATTGTTGGCGTCAGTCACCCTGAAGGAAACCGTTGTACCGGTCGCGGTTACGCCGGTAACGGTTGAGGTATCCCAGGCAAAGCTCCAGTTTACCACATGGTTGTAATCCAGGGTCAGGCTGTTATCTTCCGCGTCAAAGCCCCGCGCGTTGGCGTCGCTGCTTCGCATCGTGTCAATAGTAACGGCGGAGTTTGACGGCGCCAGCGTATTGGTGCCGGCGTTCCATGCGGCTATTTCAAACCAGTTGCCGCTATTATAACCCGCTATTTGAGCCTGTATGCTCGCAATCCGCCCGTTATCCGCCGCCTTGCCTTTGAATATTACCATACCGCTGACATTCGCGTTGGTGGTATTGGGATACGAACCGTTATTACTGTGCGACGCGTATTGCACATAACCCTTTTTGGTTCCCGCTCCATCAAGGCCGGTTGTTACCACGTTTCTGGTATACGCGGGAACCGGTCCCAATACGCGGGAGGCGTTACTTTCAATCACCGCTCCGGTGGCGTTGCTCAGGACATACTCCTGTCCAAAGGGCGCGACGTATATGACCGGGGTGACAGAATCGCCGTTGTTAACGTCAACGTTAATCAGGGCGACATGGGCAAGCTGCTGATCCTCGGTCAGGCCGGCCTGCGTACTGTCGAACACCTTGATGATAAAGTACCGGTCGTGCCGGAGCAGAGGGTTTGCCGGATCGTTAGGATTATTCAGTATGGGCGTATCCGGTATAGTGGCTGTTTGGTTAACGTTGCCGCCGAAACTATTGTTGGTAAAGGTTATGTTGCCGGAGGAGCCAGCGGTGAAAGTCCCGGTTTTTTGACTGGCGATGGCGCTGGGGATGGTGATGGTGCCGCCGGGGGTGGTGGGGGTGGTGACGCTGTTCGGGTTGGTGCCGCCGGTATATCCGTAGACCGTGCCGACGGTTGCGTCTCCTCCGTCAGTTTGAGCGCGGGCAGGACCGGTAGCGACAAAGGTTACCCCCGTAACGTTGTTAAACGCTCC
>JGI24699J35502_11133367_pt1 | contig 10127 bp, 5 predicted proteins | sample TergutMp193P4_FD_35502 | JGI IMG/M metagenome (IMG submission 35502) | reverse complement strand
TAAATTTCCACTATATTTGTATCCATAATTTAACGGGGTTTGTTCGTTTAACTTAAAGTATATTAACACCTTAAAGGTAAACAAAATCCCGTTATTTACAAATATTTTTACAGTTTTCTTACATCGAACTCACGTTAAAATAATGTAATGGAAATTCTTTAAGGATAGTTATTTTTGACTTCGATACAGGGACACGGCAGGCTATTATTCGGTCAGCCAAAGCGCCGCTTCCGGCCCCAAGTTGAACAATAAATCAATGATGCTGAGATTCGGTTGAAAGCCATACTTCGTTTCAAATACTTGATAGTAGGGATGGAGGTCCCGGATAAACGGTAATTTTTTGGGATGTATGGCTTCCCGTAAATCCAAAATGTCCAGCGGAGGAGAGAAGACATATTCGGTAGAATAGGATACAGCCGGAGAAATGTCTAACAAAGAGCAAATCAATTCCCTTAATGCTTCGTTGAAATCGAATAAAAAATCCGCCGGCTTTTCATAAAAAGGTCGAAAATCATCTTCATAAAACTCAAAAAAAGGAGTGGAATTGTAAGCCGAAACAATGGCGTTCCAATGCAGATGCCGCCAATTTCCGTGTTCGGCAATGCGAATGTCTTTAGTCGGACATTTCAACGAATCGGGTTTGACAATCGGAATGCTGAGCGTTTGACATCCATTAGCTGAAGCTATCACACAGCGATTGCGATAAGTCTGTTTGACATAATTGCAATGCGCTTCAATAATCACCTGCTGATGATTATACATCTGAAGGTAATATTCGACGGGAGCCAGATAAGCCGTTGATAAAAGGACGGTACTTACCATAAACGCTCTTATTTTAATCTTTATCCGGTAATGTAAAAATACGTTTCCATCGGATTCCTCCGTCAAATAAACTACGATCTTTATCGGTCGATAACCAAATCAAAATCGGCTTCCCTACAATATGGTCTTCGGGAACAAATCCCCACGAACGTGAATCCAGAGAATTATGCCGGTTATCACCCATCATAAAGTAATAATCATATTTAAAGGTATAAGTGTTTGCAGGATTCCCATTTATCAGTATTTTATTGTCTTTTATTTGTAAGGAATTATTTTCATAAGCTTCAATACAACGAGAATAGAGTGCCAGATTTTTTCCATTCAATTCGATGCTTGCCCCTTTTTGAGGTATCCAAATAGGACCGTAATTATCGCGCGACCACCCTAAAGAATCTACGTATGGATAAATATCTTCTCCTCCGATATTGTCTTCTTGGATATGAATCGAACGCGCCCAACCATTTTTTTCTAACTTTTGCAAAGCTTCTTTTGTCAACGGTATCACATATACCGGATTAAAAGCGCCTGCCGCATTTCTTTCTATTCCAATCTGTTCTAAAAAATAATCTACATTTTGATTCTGATTCGGCTTGTTTAGCCAATATCTATCTTCCACGCTTACGTCTAATGTTCGAAATTGTCTATCACCCAGAACGCCACCTTGCGTTTCCACAAAATAATTGAATTGGGCATTTTTAGGTAAAGGCAGATGTGTTCCATTGATATAAACTTCATTTTCAATAATTTGAAGTGAATCTCCCGGCATGCCTATACATCTTTTTACATAATTCTCCCGTCTATCGACTGGACGATAAACTATTTTTCCGAAAACATTTTTATTCGACCATACGGCTTCTCTTCCGTATTTTCGCACCGAATAGTAATAATCTTGATTCGACGGACTGTTTAACGCAACTGTATCTCCTGTCGGGTAATTGAATACGACAATATCGTTTCTTTTCACTTTTCCCAGTCCCTTTAGGCGTTTATAGCCCCAATGGGGCCACTCGATGTATGATTTTGTGTTAATAATGGGAAAAGTATTTTGAACCAAGGGAAACGACAGCGGAGTGTTCGGGATACGGGGACCGTAGCTCAATTTATTCACCATCAGATAATCTCCAACTAAAAGCGTCTTCTCCAAAGAAGAAGTGGGAATTTTATACATCTGAAAAATAAACAGATTAATAAAATAGACAGCTATCAATGCAAATAAAATTGCATCAGTCCATTCGGCAATTTTCCGCAAAGATTTATTTTTCGGATTTTTCCAAGCACCCCATGGAATAAATTTTGAAATATAGATATCGAATATCACAGGTATTCCCAATAAAAGCCAATAATTTCCATCCCACACAACGAAAGCGAGATAGAGGACTGTAATAATGGAAAAGAATATCCATTGGTTTTTTGTTGCTTTTCTCATTTCTATTTTTTTTGTTAAAAATCTAACATATCATTCATACTCAAAAATCCTTTTTTCCCTTTAACGAATTCGGCTGCAAGCACAGCTCCTAAAGCAAATCCTTTTCGACTTTTAGCGCTGTGTTGAATGCGTATCGTATCAACATCCGATTCGTAAATAATTTCGTGAATACCCGGAACTTCGCCTTCTCTTTTCGAAAGAATCAACAAATCTTCGCCTGCTCCTTCCACGCCCTCTTTCCATTGCTTTTTCCGGTCGATATTTTCCAGAATATGTTCGGCTAAAGTAATTCCCGTTCCGCTCGGCGAATCCAATTTATTGATATGATGTATTTCTTCCATCCTGACATTATATGATGGAAAATTATTCATTATTTTAGCCAAATATTTATTAACGGCAAAAAAGATATTCACTCCGATGCTGTAATTCGATGCATAAAAAAAAGTATGATTTCCTTCTATGCACCGATTTTTTATTTCATCCCAATGTTTTAACCAACCCGTAGTTCCGGCAACAATGGGAATATTTCGTTCAAAACATTTCAAGTAATTGGTAAAAGCACTTTGCGGCTGGGAAAACTCGATTGCAACATCTGCCGAAAGGAATTGCGGAGAATCAAAGTCTTCCTGATTATCAACATCAATTATTGAAACAATTATATGTCCGCGTACTTTGGCAATTTCTTCAATCGCATGTCCCATTTTGCCGTAACCAATCAATGCAATCTTCATAAAAGATGTTTAGAAATTAGTGTGCAAATATACGGATTATTTTGAGTGTTAGCAAAAAAAGTTTCCATATAGCGTTTTATTCCACCTTTACTCGTCCGCCGGAAGTATGCGATACAAACTCCGGGGCATACAAACATTGAATAGTCGCGATTCCGTTTGAATAATCGCCGGCTGCATTCACATATAAAGGATATTCAAAAACGTATGTTCCTTTGGGCAGATTATAAAAATAGAAATTCATGGAAGCATCGCGAATTGTTTGATAATAAACCGCCTGTTGCGCCCAACTAATTCCCGACAACGATTCCACCGGTTCAAAACAGGAAGCGCGCAGGTCTTTCAACAAAACGTATTCGAAATCCCGGTCGGTGCGCACCACCAAACGTACCGTCACTTTATCGCCGACTTTCAAGGATTGGTTTTCCGCAACAGGAAACAGGGATTTTCCAGTAGCCGTAACTTTTTCAACGAAAAGCGATTTTTCTACATTCAATCCGGTTTTTGCCGTTACAATTTTATCCAAATCTTCAAAATATTGTCCATATACCGCTCCCCAACCGGGACCGGCGCCTGCTTTAGCAATCGTTATCCGGTTCATATCCGGCGTGATGGATTTTGCATCAAAGACAGTCTTGATATAACCGGTGCCTGCTTCGCCTTTTTCGGCATCAAGGGTTTGATTTCCTATTTGGATTGAGACTTTTCCTTCGCTTTCCAACCAATTGCTTCCGGTTTGCAAAAGTATGTTCACAGCGTTTACGGTAGCAGGAGTACTTTCCCATTGCTGTGTTTGTTTTTGTTTCAACAGCCAGCGTTTCATTTCATCCATTTCTTCCGGCTTGCTTCCGGTTTCATAAAATGCCTGCATCATAAAGGTATGTATGCAGGTTGCACTTTGGAACAAAAAGGACTGCGCCTGATTGTTCGCCCAGAACATTCCTTCATCGGGGGTATGCGAAGCATGTTCCCTAAGCGATTTTATGATGGAAAGCGCCGTCGTTGTATTTTCATTCCTTTGCAAAACTAATGCGGCAATAGCTCGATCGTACAATCGAGGTGATTTTACCCAATATTTACCGGCTAATTCCAAATAGAATTGGAAAGCTTCGTTGGTTTCATTCAACGGAATATTTTTATACATAGAACGGACAAATAAATATTCCAATTCGTAGGTAGAAATCGTTTCCGGTTTCTTTCCTGATGAATTATATTTCTTGTAATCGTCGTAATGACGTTTGAATTGACCATCAATAAAACGAATGGCTTGCGCTTGCATTTGCTTGGTTTCGTCCGCATAATTCCCAACATTCAGACGCGACAATTCTCCCATTCCGTAAAGCATCCATTGTGTGATGGAAACATTTGCCGACATTCCTTTGAACCATGCCCAGCCACCTTCTTCCGTCTGTAGCGACCGGAGTTTTTCGACGGCTTGACTGTTCAAATAATTGTTGCGGTTGATATCGAACAGCAGCGACAAACGTTGCCTCTGTTCCGTTTCGTCTTGTGCTTCCAACACCCAAGGCGTTTCTTCCAGCAGAACGGCTTTTAATTCCTGATTCTTTTCCAATTGAGAGAGCAGCGTTTCTTTGGTTCCGCCTTGTTTCGTCCAAGTGTCAATGATTGATTTGATTTTCGGCGTACTGTTGGCAACATGAACAGCTAAGGCATTGGAATAGTAAGCGGCAAACCACGACAAAACATTGTCAGATTCGGGAGCTGTCATAGCAGGCAGTGCTTGAACGGCATACCAAATCGGATTGCTCGTAAACTCCAGCGTTAAGCGGTAATTTTCCCGTGTCGGCAAATTTGTATTTTTCATTCCGTCGAAGACAAATGTTTTGGTTTGGCCGCCTTGAATATTCAACGGCAGACTTTCCGTAACCAACATCCGGTTGGGAAGTATGGGAATCAGATGTTGCTCGCCGTCGCTAAACTCAGACGACCGTACAACTATTTTCAAAGCCGTCAGGTCGATAACTGAAGGCACTTGGAAAGTCCACGAAACGGTGGTGGTTTTCCCCGCTTCTACATGAAACGATTGACTGCTTTCCGGAATTACGATGTTCGTTTGCTCAGTTGCCGGATCAAAACATTCGATTTGTATCGTTCCGGCGATTTCTTTTTCCGACAAATTCGATACATTCGATGCAATCGTCACTCTATCACCTTCCCTAAGGAAACGTGGAATGTTCGGATGAATCATCAATTTTTTTTGACTAATAATATTTTCGATGATTTGTCCGAATTTCAGGTCTTGTGTATGCGCCAATCCCATGAGCTTCCAAGTGGTATTGCTTTCGGGAACAGTAAAGGAAATCAGAGTTTCTCCCGCTTCATTGGTTTTCAACTGCGGATAAAAAAATGCCGTTTCGTTGAAATTCCGACGGATTTGAACTTCGGGTTGAGGAAACATGCCACCTTTTTCAACATAATTGAATACCTGATTTGGCGCCTCTTCCGATACAACCACTTTGTGTTCTACTAAATTGGCAATATCAACGCCATAAGCGACACCGTCAACGGAAGCTTCGGAAGATACAACGCCTGTAGCACGCGAACGCATCATCACAGCTCCTTCTCCGGAAAGCGTATTATTGTAAATACTCCATCCGAACCAATTCAATCGATCAAAGGCAAATTCCGGAAACAGCAATTGATTGGTTATTCTTCTTTCCGATGCAGCATACGTACGATCGAATTCTTTTCCGTAATTATAAGAAGGTGCAGACAGATAAACACCCGGAACCGGATTAAACCGCCATGCATGATTCTGTATTTTATCTAAGGAAGCATCATACATAACTGCCATCAATTCTGCTAAAGCCGGATTTTTTCCGGCATCTTTAACAGAAATTTTCCACTCTTCTTTTTGTCCAGGAAGTAAGCGGTCGCGAAAAACTTCCATTTTCAAAGTTAAATTTTTATCCGGCTGTTTTTTATAAATGCTAACGCTCTTTGTAAAAACCTGACTATCTTTTATAAAGGTAAAACAAGCCGTAATGCCGTCGCCATAATCTTCGAGGAAAGGAATTGTTAATTTCTTATTTTCATTATTCAATACAAAGCGGGAAATTGCCGCACGTTTTCCGTCTTGATAAAAAATCTCATAAAGTACATACACATTTTTTGCTGATGAACCGTAGATAATTTCAGCGTTTTCGCCCACAGCGCAAGTAGTTTTAGGCGTCATTAGCCATTCGTAAACCGGAATAGGCGGTTGCTTATCTTTTACGGAAGCTAAATTGAAATCGGTTTGTATTTCTTTTGCACCTTCTGCACGAGCTATTAAACGATAACGACCGGAAGCAAAAGATTTAAGTGCAGCAAGACTGATTTCTTTTCCTGCCTCGAAATCGCCGCTTACTATTTTCTTATCCGGAACCCAATCTTCGAATGGGTTTCTATCCGGAAGCCAAATCAAACCTTCGATCGACGCGTATAATTTTGTCGGATTTTTGAGTTTCAATTGAACTATTTCATAATTGCCTTTCGCCTGAACCGGATGATTATTCAGATTCAATGCGCGAATCGTAAAGCCGGGAAATGTATCTTTATCAATAATCATCGTTTCACTCAGACGATTCGTATCTAAATAAATAGATCTATCGCCAATATTCACATCCGTTTTCGACTGTTGCGTTTCTCCATTAGAGTCAGTAACCGAAGCCTCAATAGTATAGGTATAGAAAACATCTTTTCGATCTCGGTCTTCAAAAGCCCTTTCGGCGGTAAAAGCAATTTCAAAACTTCCATCTTCCTTAGTTTGAATAATTCCTTCAGCTATCTGAACTGGAGCGTTCCATCCCCTCCGGTACAACCAATGATGTTGGCGGATAATCCTATAGTTCAATGCAGTATTTGAAACAGTTACTCCTGAAAATGTTTTTGCATTCCCTTCAACCGCCACTCGTTCCCCTAAGCGATAAGCTTTGTCACTCTCTGTGAATTGAATATCGAAAGTAGGCCGTTTATATTCTTCCACTCTAAACGAAATATTTGCATTATCTATATTCGACCGAAGCGAAAAGATCCCGTTCAACAGACCTTGAGGCAATAGAAATTCACCGGAGAACGAACCGAACGAATTGGTTGTTACCGTTTTGGTTGCCACTTCTTTATAATTGGCGTCCTGCAAAGAAATTGTATATTTTTTATTGGGGATTGTCTGTGATTCATTTTTGCTTGTTTTGTAGGCAATTCCCTTGAAATAGACCGTTTGCCCAGGACGATAAATACTTCTGTCTGTAAAAAGTTGCAAATTCGTATATGGTTTATCCGATTGTTCAGGGTTATAAATCCACGGAGTTGGAGATAAAATCATAGAAGTATCGTTTCCATAAGAGGCTTTGTAAAACAGGTTGTTATCAATGACACATGATGCTAAGCCCAGTTTATCAGTTATGGCTGTTTTCCCTTCGATTAATTCAAATTCATTGCCTTTTCTCCGGTAAAAATTAATCGCTGCGCCTTCTATTGGCTTTCCGCTTAATCGGTCTGTGATCAAGAACTCCCGTTTTCCGTCAATCCCTTTAGCTACAGTCGCCAAGCGGCTAACTGAAAACTGATTATTAATTGGTAATTCTTTTGATGAAATCGAATCGGCATAAATGACATATTCATATTTTCCCATTTCACTAATTGGAATTTTCACGATTGTATCGTAAAAAAGATAAGGATATTCATTCTTTAAATCAAATTCCTTCGTTTGGGCTAATTTACCGTTTTTTTCATATTGTCCGGATTCTCCAAAATTAATATAATATACCACTGGAGCCGTGATTTTATAAATTTGGACAAAGAATTTACTAATATTTCGATATTGCATGTTAATTTCTAAACTATCCCCCGGATAAACAACATGATCGGCGTTCAATGTTAATTTTTTTTCGGTGATTGAATATAACAAATTCCAAAGCAATTCGATACGTTTATATTTGGGATATTTTTTTATCCCATCCAAACAGATTGTATAGCCTTGCCGAAGATTTTCTTCTTGTAATTTTTTGTCCGGAATCGGGTAGCCATTATATGAATATTCGACGATTTCGTTTGTTTTGGAATGATTTAAAATAAAGTCAGCTTTTTTATAGAGTATCTCTACACAATAATCTTTATCGGCATAGCGATTTTCCATTTGTTGAAGCGCTTCTAAATAGTAACCTTCCACATTTTCCATTTGAGTATTTTGGTAAACAAATTCAAGCCGGTCTAAATCGGCTATTACCAAAGCTTCCGGATTATTTTCCTTAAGGCGGAAATCCAATAAATCGCGATACAGCTTCAACACGAACGGAGCAAAATCATAATCGTTGACTTGAATAGAACGATTTACAAAAGCATCCACCGGAGCAAAATTATCTTTATCCGACAATTTGGTCTGCGCAAAATAGGTTTGTACTTGGGCATCATTAACAAACGGGGTCAAAAGCTCAATTCCTCTGTTTAGAAGAAAATCGTACAAAGTAGGACGCAAGCTACGGGAAGATTCTCCTTCCGTCACGATTGCGCTATATTTCAAAACATCTGTATTTTGCAATTCTTTAGCTGGAAGCAGCGATAAACTAACATTATCAGCTATTTGCCTGATAAAAAGATTAGCTGTCCACTCCCGGATATCACCCGGAACCAAACCTGCAACAGCCGTTCGTTGATTGATGCGGTAAGTATTTGCATTGTAGTAATTAGAATATAACTCGGCTACAATGGAATAAAGCATAGCTTGCTCTACCGGATTTTTATTCGACCGGATTCGTTGTTCCAGTTCTACTATTTTCTCCGGCAACAGATCGCTATTAATAGCAGTCTCGTATTTAAGCTGATAAATCAGAGCTTTAATCAACTCCGGACTATTTTCATCTTTGATTGCATCCTGCAAAATTTGATTGACTATTTCTAATGCGGATTGTGGAAGCGATTGCTTTTCCAATTCATCCACTTGGGACCATTTATCATTGTTCATACTCACTGTAGGTATTTGAGCTGTGGTTGAAAACACAAAAAAACAAACTATAAAAAACAAAAAATACGTTTTCATACGTCGATAATTTATTTAATGAATCACGATGCTAAGGTAGAAAATAAAATGCAAATTTCGTAATTTTGGAATAAAATATTATTTTTAAAGGCTGTTGTTGATGTAATTACTAATGTAGAATCAATAAAACACCAAGTGGTTTATTAATGTGATTTGTGACATTAAATCTCCTACCGAGTCTCATAGTGGTTTCTGCTAACATCTTACGAAAAAACATCATGCAAAACCTCTAACGATTTTATTTCCGGAAAATCGCTTAAATGCATTCTATAATATTCTAATATTCGATGTATTATCATTTGACGTTCCCGCCCCGAAAATCGAAATGCTGACATGTTTTCATACGACATCCGCAAGAGATTAAAGAAAACTGCACTCTCGTCGGGAGAAAGAAAATCAAGATGAATCGGTTTATTACGAGTAAATACTCCATTCCTCATATCAAAAAACATCCCCTTTTGATAACCTGTTGCATCGGGATAGAACCCCAACAAACGACTGAGGCGAATCATAAATACTATATGAAAATTAGCAGGAGATGCATTAGTCAATTCCAGCACTTTTATGGATTGCAAAAGAAAATCAAAAAGCAAACGATTGGTTTGCTCTTCCCTGACTACTTTACTTATTAACTCCGCTAAGAAAATACATAGAGCGCTTTTAACGGGGTCTGTAAGCAAAGCAACCAAAGGAGTATGGATTTTTATTTCCTTTATGCGTTGAATATCCCGCAAATTTTGATGCTCAACTTCTAAATCCAAAATCGCCAACGGATGAAACAAAGAACGGGGAACTTTTGTTTTCCGGCTTTTCGATTGCGACGTCAGATATGCTACGCGCCCAAATTCTTCCGTATAAATCAACGTAATGGCATACGTGTCGCTATAGGGTAAACTATACAGGACTATTCCTCGTGTTTTATGTAACATGCTTTCAACGTTATAAAAAAAAATAAAAATAGTGCGGGATATTTTGTTAATTCAAAAAATAACTCTATATTTGCACCCGCAAATAAAAAACCGGTCCATTCGTCTATCGGTTAGGACGCAAGATTTTCATTCTTGAAAGAGGGGTTCGATTCCCCTATGGACTACAAAAATAATAAAAAAAC
>JGI24699J35502_11133368_pt1 | contig 10132 bp, 7 predicted proteins | sample TergutMp193P4_FD_35502 | JGI IMG/M metagenome (IMG submission 35502) | reverse complement strand
TGCCCCAGCCCCCGCGCCCGCCGCATCCGGTCTAGGCGCCGAAATCGCTGGCCTAGCCAAGTCGCTCGCTGGCATCCCTTACCGCATTGGTGGCACCAGCCGGGACGGCTTTGATTGTTCCGGCTTCACCCAATATGTTTTCGGCGCATTCGGCATCGGCCTGCCCCGTACTTCTGGCGAACAACGCCGGGCTGGCACCGAGATTCCGCGCCATTACGCCCAACCTGGCGACCTAATTTGGAGCCCCGGCCATGTGGCGGTTTACCTTGGCAATGGCCAGATGATTGACTCGCCGCGGCCAGGCCGCTCCACCGCCGTGCGGGGGCTGTGGCAGCGGAACCCCGTATTCATCCGGGTAGCCTAAAAAACGCCGCTATCTGTACCGACCTGCTGCGTTGGCTTTCCGCTCGGATAGTGTGTCTATCCCACGCTCCAAGCCGCCTTGCATCTCGGCACACCTAGCGACGTTTTTGCGCCGCTATCTGCACCGACCTGCTGCGTTGGCTCGCTCGTCGCCCCACCGGGGCGCGTAGGCAGCACAGCGGGTATCTATCCCACGCTCCAAGCCGCCTTGCATCTCGGCATACCTAGCGACGGTCCCTACCTCTAACAAAAGCGCCGCGACCTCGGCCTGCCCGTAAGTCTGTACTAGAATCAGACGTATGGCGCAGCCCGAGGTCGTTTTGGTAGGAGTTGATGGCTCACCCACATCCATGCAAACGCTGGATTGGGCCGCCGCGTTCGCCAAACGCCTAGGGTGGGCGCTGCACATCATGTGCTGCTACTCCATCCCAATCCCCACGCAAAACGCCGGTTCCATGGACGGCGCGTTATCCGCTTACGACGATGCAGCCGTGCGCGAAACGGTGCGCAATATCGTGCTCAAAGCCAAGCATCGGGCTGCTGATTACGGTATCCCGGTGACCGCCGCGGCTGTCGTCGGCGACCCGGCGAACGTGCTGGTGCAGATGTCCAAAGATTTTGGCCTGGCCGTGGTGGGCGCCAAAGGCAATCGCGGGTTAACGCAGCGGTTCTTGGGTTCGGTGTCGTCGGCGATGCCCGCACATGCCGACTGCCCGGTGTTGGTGGTGCCGACACGCTCACCGCATGCCGGTGGTGAGCCGCACGCGGTTCGGCGCATTGTCGTGGGATATGACGGCTCGGCTGGGGCGCGGCAAGCCCTTGAGGTGGCTGTGGCGCAGGCTAAAGCCTGGGATGCCGAGGTCATCGCCATTGCCGGGGTGCCGGTCGGTTCCCTAACGGGCGTGATGGCCTGGATGCCGCAGGAGGATGACCACTCAACCTTGATGGCTAAGGTTAGTAACGATTTTGAGATGTCCATGCGGCGCTTCGAAACCACCCATCCCGGCGTGAGGATTCGCCGCGTGGTGCTGGATGGGAACGGCGCCGAGTTGTTGGTGGAGTTCTCTAGGAAGGCGGACCTTGTGGTGGTTGGGTCACGCGGGCGCGGCGGGTTTCGGGGGCTGTTGCTTGGCTCGACATCCCAGGCCGTGTTGCATCATGCCGCATGTCCAGTGCTGGTAGTACCGCCGGGGTCTGCCCGATGATGAATAACCCGGTCTCGACGAATGACTCGTCCCTGACGAATAACCCTGCCCTGACGAGTACCACAGCCTCGCCCCGATGCCAAAATAGCGACCTGGCCCAGCTGCAAGCAGACCACGCAGGTTGGAAATCGCGCAACCTAAAGCTCGATTTACAGCGCGGCAAACCATCACCAGAGCAACTAGATTTGTCCGAAGAATTATTGGCCGACCCGGGCCTCGGCCACCATATTGCCGAGGGCGGAATTGATATCCGCAATTATGGCAGCCCCGACGGCCTAATAGAATTACGGCGAATATTCGCTGAATTGCTGAATATCCCCGTGACCCAATTATTAGCCATGGGCAATGGTTCGTTACGGCTCATGTACGACACGATGGTATTCGCCTTATTATTTGGCGTGCCTGGGTCGGACCAACCGTGGATATCCTACGCTGCCGTTAATGGGCCAATAAAATTCTTATGCCCCACTCCAGGTTATGACCGGCATTTTGCGATTTGCGAAGCATTGGGCATCGAAATGATCCCAATCCCAATTTTGCCCGACGGGCCCGATGTCGGACTAATTGAGTCGTTAGTGGCCACCGACCCGGCAATTAAGGGTATGTGGTTGGTGCCAACATATAGCAACCCAACCGGCGTCACCATATCGGATGCCGTGGCTAATCGGTTATTCTCGATGCCCACGGCTGCGCCGGATTTCCGGATTTTTTGGGATGACGCCTATGCGCTGCATCATCTGATACCCGACGCACCGCCAGCCCATCCGGTGCTGGAACTGGCTGCCGCCGGGGGCTATCCGGACCGGCTGCTGATTTTTGCCTCGACATCCAAAATCACTTTCGCTAGTGCTGGTGTGGCGTTTGTCGCGGCATCCCCCGCTAACTTGGCTTGGCTGCGCGAGCGGCTCGGGGTGCAGACCATCGGGCCGGATAAGGTCAATCAGTTGCGCCACGCGTTATACTTGGAATCGCCGGAGAAAGTGCGGGCTTTGATGGCTCGGCATCGGGAGATTTTGCTGCCCAAGTTCGCCACGATGGATCGGGTTTTGCGCGACCGGCTAGCTGCCACGCCGGGTATTGCGCATTGGGAACTGCCCAAGGGTGGTTACTTTATTTCGCTAGAGGTGTTGCCCGGCACGGCCAAGCGGGTGGTGGAATTGGCTGCCGACGCTGGTTTGGCGTTGACGCCCGCTGGTTCGGCGTTCCCTTATGGGGTTGACCCGCTGGATACGCATATTCGGCTCGCGCCTTCCATGCTTTCGGTTGCCGAGGTGGAACTGGCTACCGAGGTGCTGGCAGGCTGCATCAAACTGGCCGCCGCCGAATCTGTTGCCAATGCCAGCTCTACCTCTCCCGTCACTCCCGTCATTGCGGGCTTGACCTCTCCCGTCATTGCGGGCTTGACCTCTCCCGTCATTGCGGGCTCGGCCACTCCCGTCATGGACGGCTTGACCTCTCCCGTCATTGCGGGCTCGGCCACTCCCGTCACGAACGGCTTGACCTCTCCCGTCATTGCGGGCTTGACCCGCAATCTCACCACAGCAAACACCGAGCTACTAGCCGACTTTGGGGACGATACTCGCACCGTGCCGGACGCCGTTCGGGTGGCAAGAGGTGACAAATGATCCAAACGCAATACGAGGACCTATTGCGCGACGTGCTAGAACACGGCGTCTGGAAAGCCGACCGGACGGGCACGGGTACGCGCTCGGTATTCGGCCGGCAAATCCGCTATGACCTTTCTAAGGGCTTCCCGCTGCTAACCACTAAGCGCGTACACTTCAAGTCGGTGGCGTATGAATTGCTCTGGTTTTTACGCGGGGAATCCAATATCAAATGGCTTACCGATAACGGCGTTACCATTTGGGATGAATGGGCCGATGCTAACGGCGACTTAGGCCCGGTTTACGGGGTGCAATGGCGCAGTTGGCCTACACCTAATGGCGAGCATATTGACCAAATCGCTGGCGTGATTTCGCAAATCGAAAAGAACCCAGATTCCCGACGCTTATTAGTGAGCGCGTGGAATGTGGCGGAGTTGGATAAAATGGCTCTACCGCCTTGCCACCTGTTATTCCAATTCTACGTTGCCGATGGGAAACTCAGTTGCCTATTGTACCAACGCAGTTGCGATATGTTCTTGGGCGTCCCCTTTAACATTGCCAGCTATTCGTTGCTCACCCACATGGTTGCCGCGCAAACCGGCTTAGCAGTTGGCGATTTTGTTTGGACGGGCGGCGACTGCCACATCTATGACAACCATTTAGAACAGGTGAAGCTGCAACTCAGCCGCACGCCTTACCCGTTCCCAACGCTGGAAATTGCCCCGCGCAACTCCATCTTTGATTACCAATACGACGACTTTAAGGTAATTGACTACCAGCATCATCCGCCCATCAAAGCGCCCGTCGCGGTCTAGACCGCCAGCGAAACCAACGATTAGTATCGGGCGACAAGATGGTTTGTGACCTTGCCTAAGGGCCTACGGAGGGTGCAGTATGAAAACGCTAGTCGGGGCGACGACACCGGAGCCTGTAGCGTTGCCCCGCCATCCGGTGCATTTAATTTGGGCGCAAGCGCGGGACACCTTTGGCCGCCCGGTCATTGGGCGGGCTGGCCAGATTCCCTGGCACGTACCAGAGGACTTTAAGCATTTCAAACGGCTCACCAAAGGACATCCAATAGTAATGGGCAGCCGCACCTGGGCGTCGTTGCCTAGTAAGCCGCTGCCACAACGCAATAACATCGTCCTGACCGATAACCCGGAAGAGTTAGCTGCTGGAATTTCTGGGTTATCCAATCAGTGGCTTGGTGATTTTAAGGTGTGCCGGTCGCTGCCAGAGGCTATTGGCTTGGCTGCTAGCCTGCCGGGTGGCCAGGACATCTGGATAATTGGCGGCGCGAGTGTGTATGAACAGACGCTGCCGCTGGCCGACCAGGTGGAAGTAACTGAGATTGACTTGGTGGTGGACGGCGACACCTTTGCCCCGGAATTGCCGCCGCAGGAGTGGCGCTTGGCGGATTTAGGGTACGGGTTTATGTACCAAGATGCCGCGTACTTTGCCTGGCAGCTTTCTTCGACGGGCATCCGCTATCGGTTCCGCAGCTACGTCCGCATTTAGGTTAAGTTAATTGACAAATTAGTTAAGCGACTCGCTAAGCAACGTCATCCTGCCAATCAACCGAAATTGCCGCCGCAAAGCCGCACAATATATCCAACGAAGTGTTCGGGAGTAGTGCTAGTGGGTGTGCACTGCTCCCGATGTCGTTATACCCCATCCGTCATTGCGGGCTTGTTCCATCCGTCATTGCGGACTTAATCCGCAATCTCACCACGCGGTAAATAAACGTGCTGGGCGCACATCCAGTCCAAAACCAGTCGTAATGCCTATACCAGATCGCGCACAGCGGCGTACTGCTTGCGCACGATGGGCTTGGGGTCGGCAGGCAGCATCTTGACCAGCTTGGTTGACCACCCCGGTTGCGGGGCCGGATGCCCAGCCTTGGCCGAGTCAAGCACCCACGCAGCTTGCCGCGCGGCGCCATCGGCCACATATTCGCCGGGTTCGGGGATAAAGATGGGCAGCCCAAACACTTCGGTCGCCACCGTCTGCACAGCAGGGGACTGAGCCGCGCCCCCAATCAACATCACCTTTTTGATGGGCACGTCTTGGGCACGCAACGAATCTAACCCATCGGCCAGCCCGCTCAGCATCCCCTCAATGTAAGCGCGAGCAAAGTGCTGCGGCGTCATGTTCTTGAGCCGGATGCCGTGCAAGGTGCCGGTCGCGTTTGGCCGGTTCGGCGTGCGCTCACCCTGCAAATACGGCACTAAAACTAAGCCGTCGGAGCCGGTGGGAGCGGATAACGCCAAATCGGACAACTGGTCAAAGTCGGCGCTCAACACTTCGCGCGCGGCATCCAGCACCTGGGCGGCGTTCAGCGTCACCGCCAGCATTAAGGCGTTACCAGTGGCATCGGCGAAACCATTAATTGCCCCCGTGCCGTCATGCGTGCGCTGCGGCGCGACCGCCGAAACCACGCCAGATGTCCCAATCGAAATGGCGATATCGCCCGGTTCCATGCCCAAGCCAATCGCCGCGCCCGCGTTATCACCGGCGCCCGGCCCAATTAGAGCGCCGCCGGGCACATCCTTGCCAACGATGTCCGGGTTCGCAATTGCGCCAGATTCCGTGGGCGCTAGGACACGCGGCACGATGACGGAACAGGTGCATTCGTTGCCCTTGACGCCAGGGTCGCGTGCGCCGGAGTCAACGCCGCAGGCGCCGCCCGGCTCGCACTTGGCATCGGCTGGGGCCAACGCTAAGTCCAGCAAATCCCAGCAGTATTCGCCTTTGCCGCCATCGGCCTCGGCATCGTAATACCCGGTACCCGAGGCATCGGACTTGTCAGTAAAGAGCTGGTCAAGTTGCGGGCCCTTGGGGGCGGTCGGGTCGCCAGCTGGGCCATAGCCAGCAATGCGCCAACTCAGCCAGTCGTGGGGGAGGGCCACCGCCGCAACCTGCTTGGCTTTGTCCGGCTCGTTATCCCGCAGCCAACGCAGCTTAGTGATAGTCAGCGAAGCTACCGGCACGGAACCGATTTGGTCGGCAAACCGTTGGGCGCCCACAGCCCGGTCACCGTTGCCCAATTCCTTAATCAAATCCTCGGCGGCGCCAGCAGAGCGAGTGTCGTTCCAGAGCAGGGCATCGCGGATGACGTTGCCGTCCTTGTCAAGCACCACCATGCCGTGCTGTTGGCCGCCGACGGAAATAGCAGCCACGTCGTCTAGGCCACCGGCATCCTGGGCGGCCTCTAAAAAGGCATCCCACCAAAATTGTGGGCTGACCTCGGTGCCGTCGGGGTGTTTGGCAGAGCCGCTGCGCACTAGCGCGCCGGTGTCGGCATCGCGGATTACGATTTTGCAGGACTGCGTGGAACTGTCAACGCCAGCAACTAAAGTCATGCGGTTTAGTATAGTCAGCGCTGGGGCTGGCCGCATATCGTCGTATGTTGTCGCATGTTGGGCTGGCGGCAACTGTGAACGCGACTAGGCGCGCACTGGCGGGATGCTATTGGGCCGCACAAACAGCGGGGCGGCCGTGGTCATGCTGGATGACCCGCTGGTGACGACTGTCCAAGTGTCTAGGCGCCACCCCATCCGCAATATTGCTTCCACTTCTCTGGCGACTGTCGGATGCCCCATGCCTTTTAGAATGCCGGTGCCGTCCGTGAACGGAATGGTGGCGACAAAAACGGGCGAGCCGCTGTCCCACGCTTCTTGGGCGGCGCGTTGCACCCTGTCCTCGCGCGGGCGGCTTTGTCCAGCTAATCTCCCAATCGGCATACCTTGCATCTTAGCCCAGATGGGCCGGGTCCGGGTAATGTTGGGTGGCCAATCAGAATGTTCCGAGCAAGAGTTCTGGGCTATGCATTAAAGAACAGGTAAAAACTCGAACACCCAACGACATCCCGGGAGAGGTAATCCCGGCAAGTGTTCTACAACCCTTTGCGAAACGAATTGCGGCTTTCGAAGTTAGAGCTTAAATCGCTCACTCGCGCACCGGCAATCCAATTGGTCACCCAATATTGTCGGAAGCGTAAGTGTACGCCCCCGGCTGGGCGAGTTTGCACCCGCGGCTAACACTCACCGCTCTCGCATACTTTAGTTACTGAATTCATGTTTCCTAATGTCCCGTCTCATTGCTCGTTTTTGTTAGCTCGCTAGCTCATATTTGGTAACGGGGTTTTGTTCATATTTGTCACTGAGGGGTTGGCCGCTATCCGTAGTGAATATCCAACTCTGGCTAATGGTGTCGTATCGCATTTTGAGGTTGTGTTGGTCAGTGTAGGCGTGGTGATACCAGCAAAGAAGCGCGGAGTTTTCGGCACTGGTTTCGCCGCCGGTTGCCCAGTGGTTGAGGGCGTGGTGGACTTCGCAGCGTTGCGGCGGTTGGTCGCATCCGGGATAAACGCAACCCTTGTCACGGGCGATTACAGCGGCGCGCACATGGGCGGGCACGGTACGCTGGCTGCGCCCGACATCGAGGACTTGACTGTCTGGCCCGAATACGATCCGCCGGATAGCGCTGTCGCATGCTAAGCGTTTGAGTTGGCTGGGAGCGAGGTAGCCTTGGCCGTCGGTGTAGGTAGCGAAGTCAGCGGACCGGTCAGCGAAAACCGCAGCGTCGAGTGCTGAGGGGTTTTGGGCGGGAGCTTGCGGTGGGTGGTGCGCAATCATTCGGGTAAATCTTGTTACAGGGTTAATGGTGATTTCGACAGGCTCAACCACCGGAGGCGGGACAGCAATTGGGTTGTGGGTGGTTTCGACAGGCTCAACCACCGGAGGCGGGACAGCAATTGGGTTGTGGGTGGTTTCGACAGGCCCGGCCGCCGAAGCCCGGTCAGCAGCTGGGTTGGTGGTGGTTTCGACAGGCCTAACCACCGAGTGGAGGTTTGGTGAAGCAGCACTTTTAGTGGTGAGTACGTTCTGTAACTCCGTCCAAGAGACGTGGACGACTAGTTCGCGGCGTTCAATGGCACCGCTGCCGAGCATGCCGGTGTCCATCGCGAGTTGCGCGAGATCGGCTAGGGCTTGGGCGCACCGCTGCGAGTCGGTGCGAGCTGCCCGGGCGGCCGCGATGTCGCCGCTGAGGTTGAGGCTCTTGTCCATCAGGTTGTTGACGGCGGTTTTCACCATGAGGCCGTGTTCCTCAGTCAAGAACCCGTTTAGTTGGTAACCGCCAAGGGTGGGGCTGATTTGGAAGTATTCGCGTTCTTGGGCTTCTTTGTAGCCTCGTTCATCGGATTCCGGGTCGCTAACATGGGCGAACCGACGCGCCATCCGCCCAAACTGGTATAGCGAGTGCCGCTGAGCAAGGTCAAGCAAAAACTGTTCCCCAGTCGGTGGAGTTATTACTGAAACAGCGTCTTGAATGCCGCCAGATGGCACCTCACTCACTGCAGTATCCCCGCTGCCACTGTCATCTTCTAAACCGCTACCGGCATCCGGATCTGGGTCAGCGCCGTCCATTCCGCCGTCGGAATTCGAACCGGTTGCCGTAGTATCGCTGGCATTGTTTGGGTTAGTATCGCTGACCGAGCTTTCCATGGGGATGCTATTAGTGTAGATGCTATCAGCGCCGGTGTCAGCTGGTGGCTGCCAGTTGGTAACTGTGCTGTGCAGGGCTGCGAGCCGCGCCTCCGATGTGGCGGCGACGGTGCACATTAGCCGTAATTGCTCAGCGCTTACCTCGCCTGCTAACGATTTTTGGGAAGTTGCTGGCAACTCTTCCGCTAATAGGGCTGCGATGCGGACTTCCCGATTCGCGGCAACCTTGCTAATCCCATCGTGCCGAGCCAGCCAAGTGGCAAACCGCCCGGATGCAATCTGTTCGTCGAGCCGCCAGGCATCGGAGCGGTCAATCCGAGGCAACATCGCATACCGAACTGCGTCCAACCGCTCCCCGGCTGCTCGGAGCCGCTTTTGGGCTGCAATGAGCGCGTACCCATCGTCGGCGCTAAACCCTGCCACCGCAATATCGGCTAACCGACTCATTGCGTCCTCCACCGTCGAAACAACGGCTTCAAACATCGGGCTCAAACCTTGCGCAGCGGCATCTGTCGGACGTTCAAACGGCACCCCAGGCACCGCCCACCGCATGGTGTCGCCTGCGGCGGTAGGACCAGGATTGCTATCTGCTTGCATATCCCAACACTAACACATACGTTCTACTAATGACGTAGGACACGCCCAACGATAGCTACATTTGTTCTATGAGGAGGCCAACCAGACCTCAGCATCCAAGCGGACAGGGGAATCTTGCGTGGCTAAGCAGCGCATACCAAGAGGCGCATTCAAAGCAGCGCACTCTACGCAGCGCATTCCAAGCAGCGCATTCCAAGCAGCGCACTCTACGCAGCGCATTCCAAGCAGCGTTAGAGGAGAGGCGTCCGGGGATAGGGGTTAGGACAAGGAGCCAGCCAGCCGCAGAGATTACTAGCAGATATTAGGTTCCGAAATTAGAATATCTGGCATGGGGTATTCGCGTCGGGGCCGGGACTCAGCGGACAATATGAGCGAGGGCGCGGTGGTAACCGGCAGCCGAACTCAGCTTAGGCGCCAGCGGTTCCGGGTGGGGCCAGTAAGCGTCATAACGTTAATGTTAATATCGGCTCTTATTGGGTTGGCCGCCGTTCCAGATTACATGCCAAACGTTGTGGGTCTGAGTGCCGAGGCCGCGCTTGCCAGCACCACGAATCTTTCGAGCAACATTGCTTTCGCCACAGATAATGGGGAGCAACCCGATGCCAATGAGTTAGCGGATTGGGTAGTTGTTGCCCAGCAACCGAACCCTGATGAAGTCGTGACTAGTAATACCCAGATATCTTTCGATATCAGATTGACAGAGCAAGCCCAACAAAGCCGCGCGGAAGCGGCACGGCTCGCGGCACAAGCTGCTGAGGCGGAACGACTAGAACAAGAACGCTTAGCGGCAGAGCAAGCCGAACGCGACCGTGTCGCAGCGGCGGAAGCCGAGGCAGCTGAGCAAGAACGGCTAGCA
>JGI24699J35502_11133369_pt1 | contig 10143 bp, 8 predicted proteins | sample TergutMp193P4_FD_35502 | JGI IMG/M metagenome (IMG submission 35502) | reverse complement strand
GCGCCGGGAGCCTCCGGCAAAAGAATACGAAAAAGATACATAGTCACTCACCACAACCTTGTGCTCGGTGCTTCACGCATGCTGTCGGCCCTCGTCGAGATCGGGGCCGATGAAGTTTTCACGAGTCCCATGGTACATGAGCCAATGGTGCGGCGCGGCAACGACGGGCGGGGTTTCCACCCATGATGGGGTGTTTTCCCGCCCACAAGGAAAGGTCCGGTGGGGCATCCGGTTGCCATGGTTTAGAATCGAGGTGTTCACTCACTGATGGAGTTAGATGTGGCTTTGACACTTGCAGATGTGGCCCACCTCGCCGATCTGGCACGCATCGAGATGACCCAGGAAGAGTTGTCGGTCATGACCGGGCAACTCGACGTCATCCTCGACGCGGTGGCAGCGGTGAGCGGGGCCGCTGGCGCCGACGTGGCGCCAACCTCCCATGCCCTGGACCTGACCAACGTCTTCCGGCCCGACGAGGTCAAACCCTCGTTGCCCCAGGATAAGGTCCTGGGAATGGCGCCCGCAGTCGAGGAGGACCGTTTCCGTGTCCCGCGCATCCTGGGGGAGGAAGCATGAGCGCACTGATCTTCGAGACAGCCGCGGAACTGGCGAACCTGATGGCCCAGCGCCAGGTTTCCAGCCTGGAGGTGACCCAGGCATTCATCGATCGGATCGAGGAAGTCGACCATCAGGGCACAGAGATGATCGACTCTGTGCGCGACGATGGCGTCCACGCCTTCTTGTATCGAGACTTCGACAGGGCGAAAGACGCCGCCCGCGCAATCGATGCCAGGCGGGCCGCGGGGGAGGAACTGGGGCCCCTGGCGGGGATACCCGTCGCCGTGAAAGATGTCTTCACCTTCGAGGGGGCTCCGACGACCTGTGGGTCGAAGATGCTCGAGCATTGGAAGCCTCCGTACACGGCGACAGTGGTACGACGTCTGATCGACGCCGGGATGATCATCCTCGGCAAGACCAACATGGACGAGTTCGCCATGGGCTCCTCGACGGAGAACTCCGCGTACGACCCGACGCGCAACCCACTGGATCCCATCAGGATCCCCGGCGGTTCCGGAGGAGGGTCGGCTGCGTCGCTGGTGGCGTTCGAAGCTCCTCTCGCCATCGGTTCGGACACGGGGGGCTCCATCCGCCAGCCCGCCTCCGTCACCGGCACCGTCGGTGTGAAACCCACGTACGGGGCCTGTTCGAGGTACGGCCTAGTCGCCATGGCCTCCTCTCTCGACCAGCCCGGCCCCTGCGCCCGTACCGTCCTCGACGCGGCCCTGCTCCACCGGGTCATGGCCGGATACGACCCCAAAGACAGCACGTCCATCGACGCGCCCGTGCCCGACGTCGTCTCCGCCGCCACCATGAGGGATGTGGCCGGGATGAGAATCGGAATCGTGAAGGAGCTCGGTGGCGACGGCTACGCACCCGGGGTTGAAAGGCGGTTCCAGGAAGCGAGAGACCTGCTGGCGGGAGCCGGTGCGGAGATCGTCGAGGTCTCCTGTCCGAATTTCACTCTCGCCCTGCCCGCGTACTACCTGATCATGCCCTCGGAGGCGTCATCCAACCTGGCCCGGTTCGACGCCATGAGGTACGGGTTGAGAGTCGGTGACGACGGGGAACACTCCGCCGAGGAGGTCATGAGGCTCTCCCGCCAGGCGGGTTTCGGCGCCGAGGTGAAACGCCGCATCATCCTTGGCACCTATGCTCTGTCAAGCGGATATTACGACGCCTATTACGGTTCGGCGCAGAAGGTCCGTACTCTCATCATCCAGGACTTCACCCGCGCTTTCGAGCAGGTGGACGTGCTCATTTCGCCGACCACCCCGACCACGGCTTTCACGATGGGGGAGCGCGTGAACGATCCCATGGCCATGTACAAGGCTGATCTGTGCACCATCCCGTCCAACCTGGCCGGGAACGCCGCGGCGTCCTTCCCGGCTGGCGTGGCCGAGGAGGACGGGCTCCCGGTGGGAGTCCAGGTGATGGCCCCGCCGATGTGCGACGACCGTCTCTACCGGGTCGGATCGGCACTGGAGTCATTGTTGGAGGAGCGGTGGGGACGGCCCATGCTGGTACCGAGCCGAGAACCCGGGATCGCCGAATCACCCGACCCGGGCGTTCGGGAACATCTGTGGTCCTACCCGTTGGCGACGGGTCCCGAAGCTTACTACCGTGGGGAGGCCAGACGATGAACGACGGCACATTGATGGATTATGACGAGGTGATGGAGCTCTACGAGCCCGTCCTGGGCCTGGAGGTCCATGTCGAGTTGAACACCGCGTCGAAGATGTTCTGCTCCTGTTCCACCACATTCGGCGCCGAACCCAATTCACAGACCTGTCCGGTCTGCCTGGGCCTTCCCGGATCCCTGCCCGTGGTCAATGGGAAGGCGGTGGAGTCGGCCATCAGGATCGGATTGGCGCTCAACTGCTCGATCGCCGAGTGGTGCCGGTTCGCACGCAAGAATTACTTCTACCCGGACATGACGAAGGACTTCCAAACCTCCCAGTACGACGAGCCGATCTGTTTCGACGGGCATGTCGACCTGCAACTGGACGGCGCAGTCTTCACCGTGCCCATCGAACGGGCGCATATGGAGGAGGATGCGGGCAAATCGGTGCACATCGGATCGGCGACGGGCCGGATCCAGGGCGCGGACCATTCGCTGATTGACTACAACCGGGCGGGGGTCCCCCTGATCGAGATCGTCACCAAACCTGTCTTCGGGACGGGCGCGAGAGCACCCGAGGCGGCGCGGGCGTACGTGACCTACCTGAGGGACATGATGAGGGCCCTCGGAGTCTCGGACGTACGGATGGAGCAGGGCTCACTGCGCTGCGACGCGAATGTCTCCCTGATGCCAAAGGGTTCCACAACTCTCGGCACCAGAACCGAAACCAAGAATGTGAACTCCCTGAGGTCCATCGAGAAGGCCCTGCGCTACGAGATCCGTCGCCAGGGGGCGATCCTGGCCTCGGGTGGCAGGGTCCTCCAGGAGACACGGCACTGGCATGAGGACGGGGAGTACACCTCTGCGGGCCGCTCCAAGGAACAGGCTGAGGACTACCGGTATTTCCCCGAGCCCGACCTGGTCCCCATCGCCCCCTCGCGGGCCTGGGTGGAGGAATTGAGGCTCACCATCCCCGAGTCCCCGTCCATCCGCGTGGAGAGGCTGCGTGAGGCATGGGGATTCACCCAGATGGAGATGCGCGACGCGGTCGCTGCCGAGGCGGTCGACCTCATCGAGGCCACGGTTGAGGCCGGAGCCTCCCCACAGTCGGCGCGCAAGTGGTGGATGACCGAACTCATGCGCCGGGCCAATGCTGAGGGGCTCGGGTTGGACCAGCTGCCCATCACGGCGGCCGAGGTCGCCGAGGTGCAACAACTCATCGACGAATCCATCCTCAACGACACCGTCGCACGCCAGGTGATCGAGGCGGTGCTCGCCGGGGAGGGCTCCCCCCGTACCGTCGTGGAGACCAGAGGCCTGGCGGTCGTCTCCGACTCGGCGGCGTTGAGGCGGGCTGTGGACCAGGCGATCGCGGACAACCCGGACGTGGCGGCGAAGATCCGCGACGGGAAAGTCCAGGCCGTGGGTGCTCTCATCGGGGCGGTCATGAGGCAGATGGCCGGCGGCGCCGATGCGGCCAAGGTACGCCAAATGATTCTCGACTTGCTGACATGAACCGTCCAGTCCATCGAAGGTGTACCGTGGAACAAATGATGGCGAGGAGGATGGAGTGACTGACCCGACCGATGGCAAGATACTGGTCATTGACGACGACGCGTCACTGGCGGAGATGCTGCAGATCGTCCTGCGCCAGGAGGGGTTCGCGACGGCGTGGTGCCCGAGGGGCGATCATGCCATGGAGGCCTTCCATGCGGAGAAGCCCGATCTCGTCTTGCTGGATCTGATGTTGCCGGGACGCGGGGGAGTGGAGATCTGCCGCGACATCCGGGCGGAATCCGGGGTGCCCATCGTGATGCTGACGGCCAAGTCGGACACGAACGACGTCGTCAAGGGACTCGAGGCCGGGGCGGACGACTATGTGGCCAAACCCTTCGCACCACGTGAGCTGGTCGCCAGGGTACGCACCCGTTTGAGGAGGCTCTCGACCGTCGACGTCGAAACGCTCACGGTGGGGGATCTGACCATCGCCGTGGAATCACACCAGGTGCGCAAGGCGGGTCAGATCATCAACGTGACCCCGCTGGAGTTCGACCTGTTGTTGGCCCTCGCACGCCAGCCCAAACATGTCTTCACTCGTGAACAGCTTCTCAAACAGGTGTGGGGCTACCAGAACCCAGCCGACACGCGACTGGTCAACGTCCACATCCAACGGCTGAGGGCCAAGATCGAGAAGGATCCTGACAACCCGGAGATCGTGGTCACCGTGCGCGGCGTGGGGTACAGGGCCAGTGGCTGAGATTGACACCATCAGGATCCGCCACGCGTTGGCCGCCCCTGTTCGAATCTGGAGGTCTTCCCTGACTCTGAGGGTCGTCTGTTCCGCCCTGTTGGGGTCTTTCATCGTTTTGATGATCGCGGGGTTCTTCCTGCTGTACCGGGTGACCGACGGGATCGTGTCGAACTCGCGTGAGGCAGCCCTCAACGACGCCAACGAGGCGATGTTCGAGATCGAGGTGCAGATGAGGAGCGCCGGGTACGATTATGTCAACTCTGATGTCCTGTTGTCCATTGCCGATTCGGCGATCCAGAGGGGGAGCTCCTCAGGACGGTACCAGGTCCAGGTGATCACACCGGTCGGCACCGTCTCAGCCCCCAACCTCGACATCTCCTCCATCCCGGAGTCGATCCGGTCCGACGTCGTCGCCGATTCCCTCGTCCACTACGTCCCCACCCTTGTCGTGTCACGCTCCGGCACCGACCCCGGGCTCGTGGTCGCCTCCCAGGTCTCCGCAGGGGGGATGGACCGTTTCCAGGTGTACTTCGTGTTCTCCTTCGACCAGGAGGCGAGGACTCTTTCCATGGTACGGGCGGCCGTGGGGCTGTCGGGAATGGTGGTGCTGATCGGGATCGGGGTGGTGGCCTATCTCGTCTCCCGGCAGACACTGACACCTCTGCGGGAGGCCAGCCGGGCCGCGGAGAAGCTCACCAGCGGAGAGTTGACCCAGCTGATGCCGGTACGGGGCACCGACGACCTGGCCCAATTGGCGATCTCCATGAACCACATGGCCGCCCAGCTGCAGCAGAGGATCCGTCAATTGGAACAGCTCTCCCGTGTCCAGCAACGATTCGTCTCCGATGTGTCCCATGAGCTTCGCACCCCGCTGACGACGGTCCGCATGGCCGCCGACATGCTGTACGACAGGCGCGGCGCCCTGCCGGAGGTGGAGTCCAAATCCATCGAACTGCTCAACAAGGAACTGAACCGGTTCGAGGCCCTGCTCGCGGACCTGTTGGAGATCTCACGCTTCGACGCCGGCGCCGCCCAACTCGTTGCCGACGATGTGAACATACCCGACCTCGTCACCTCGGAGGTCGATGCCCTGAGCGAGTTGGCGTCCACCTGCGGTTCGACTCTGAGGTTCCACTGTGACGGGAATTGCACGGCTCACGTGGACCCCCGGCGCATCTCCCGGCTGGTGCGCAATCTACTTTCCAACGCCATCGAGCACGGAGAGGGCAAACCGATCGACGTGTTCGTGGCCCACGACGAGGATGTGGTGGCCGTCGCCGTACGCGACCATGGTGTGGGTTTCACCCTCGACGAGGGCCGTCAGTTGTTCAACAGGTTCTGGCGTGCCGACCCGTCCCGTACCCGCCACATCGGGGGGACGGGACTGGGCCTGTCGATCTCCCAGGAGGATGTGCGCCTCCATCAGGGCTGGATCCACGCGTGGGGACGCTCGGGGCAGGGAGCACAGTTCAGGGTGGTCCTTCCCAGGCGGGACGACGTCGTGGTCACCCATTCGCCGATCGGTTTGGTACCCGCGGACGCAGAGGAGGACATCCAATGAACAAGCTCAAATATTGTGTGTGCGTCCTCTGCCTCCTGCTCTTCGCCGGCTGTGCCACGATGCCCACCACGGGTCCGGTCGTCGCCACGCCGAGAGAAGTTTTGGAAGAGGGCCCGGGGGGCTTCACAATCGAGCCCGAGCCTCCTCCTCAGGGGGCGCCGCCATCGATGATCATCCGCGGCTTCCTCACCGCCATGGCCAGTGTCAGCCAGGACTATGCCACCGCACGGGAGTATCTGACTCATGAGGCGTCCAGCCGCTGGCACCCCACCCAGTCGGATGCGCTGATATATGCGTCCGGCACGACTCCCAGTGTCGAGGAGATGACCATGCAGGTCACCATGTCGGGCCCGCTGGTCGGCTACCTCCATCCGGATGGCTCCTTCGTCAGTTCGGAGGAGCCGATGTGGACCCATGACTTCGGGATGGTCCGGGAGGACTCAGAGTGGCGCATCTCCACTCCACCGGAGGGTTTGGCCTTGTCGCAGTATATGTTCAGTCAGAGCTACATGAGGATTGACGCCTATTTCTTCCCCACCTCGGGTGAGACCCTGGTCCCAGACCCGAGGTACGTGCCCCGTACCGCCTGGGACAGGACCACCGCTGCGAGACTCGTCCTGGACGGTCCCTCGGATTGGCTGGAAGCCGTCGTCGCCCCCGGGGCGCGAAACGACATCGCACTGGACGGGGACGTCACGTTGTCGAACGGTGTGGCCGACGTGCCCCTGGACTGTGGCCCGGGGCGGCCAGCCGTCTCGGACGCGACCCAGGTGGCCATCGAGATCGCCGCGACCATGAGGGACATGACCGGGGTGAGCCGGGTCCGGTTGAACTGTGACGGGACGCCGGTGCCCCTGTCAGGCGCCGCCCAGGACGCCTCCCTCCCTCTCACGATCGTCGACAATTACGATTCGTCCCATGCGGCCTCGGTCGAAACCCTGGTCACGGTGAGAGGTGGAGTCGTGGCATTGCTGGGCGAGGGCGACTTCATTCCCGTGCCGGGGGAGTGGGGCTCCGCACAACACACGATCGACTCTTTCGCCCTCAGTCCTGATCTGGGCCGGATCGCCGCCGTCACCGACCAGGGCCTGATGGTCGGGCCTGTCGGCGACGGCTCATCGGTGCTCGCCATCGCCGGCGAGGGGTGGTTGAGGCCCCAGCTGGATTCGCGCGGGAATCTGTGGGCAGTCCGTACCGTCGACCACGTGCCGATGGTCTCCGTCGTGACGGGAGAAGATCTCACACAGTCGATCGTCGATCAGAAACCGCCACCCGTCACGGTGCTGGACACCTCCGCGTTGGGGAATATCGACATTGTGGGTTTCCAGGTCTCTCAGGACGGGCACAGGATTCTCCTGATACGCCAGGTGGACACTGCCGAAGGGGTCCAGATCGAGGTCGGGATCTGTCTGATCACCTATGCCGACGACCAGGCCTCGGCCATCATCGCCTGGAAACCGATCCGGTTGATCTGGGAGGGTGCACAGTTGAAAACCTTCGCCGATCTCGCCTGGATGGGTCCGTCGTCCTTCGTCCTCCTCGCAAGTTCCGGCGCCGCCTCCCCCGAGGTTTTCGTCACCAACATCGACGGTCTGGAAATGGACGAGTGGGGTCTTCCCCAACGCCTGGACTCGGTGGACCCGGACCAGAAACTCGCCGTGGAGATGGCCGCCCACTACACAGGCGCCAGCCCTCAGATCGTCGTCCGTGAACAGGACGGCACGGTGTGGAGCTACCAGGACGGATACCAGTGGAGACTCCTGGGAGATTCGGTCACCTCCATCGCCTTCCCCGGGTAGCCAGACCACCTCATGCCGCACAAAAGACCGGTTGATGGAAACTCTTGGCCTGTATGACATTTCCGGGTGAAAACTCCCCATGGTACTGATGTGAGATTGATGGATGCGGCGGCGGACCTGCTTGTTCAGGGGGCCTGTCCGGGGTGCGGGCGGCCTGGGAGGGGAGTGTGCGCGGACTGCGTCCGGGAGGTGATGGACGGCAGTGTGGGACCCAGGCAGAGGGACGGGATCAGCGTGCCCCTGTGGTCGGCGGGGGAGTACGTCAATCCCCTCAGGAGGATCATCTCCAGGGCCAAGGATCACCACAGGTGGGACGCCATCGGCCTGCTGGGCCGACGACTGGCTTTCGCGGTGGCGGGTGTCGCCGACGAGATGGGCCTCGACGGCCCCGGGATTCTCATCCCGATCCCCTCCAAACCCTCATCGGTGCGTGAGAGGGGGTTGGACTTCACACAGGTCCTGGCACGGCAGGCGAACCGATGTCTCGCCCGGGTCGGGGTGCGGGCAGCCGTGCATCCGGCTCTCACCCATCGAAGAGCCGTGCAGGACCAGGGAGATCTGAGCAGCGAGCAGCGGGCAAAGAATCTCGAGAACTCCCTGGTTGCCGGGAGACTTCCGGTGAACCGGTGGATTCTCCTGGTCGACGATGTGGTCACAACCGGGGCAACTCTACGGGAATCAGTACGCGCCGTGAGCGCGGCGGGCCGTCCCCCAGATGGGCTGGCAACCGTCGCGGCCACGATATTGAGGAAGCCTCAGCCAACAAATATCGGAGTTTCTCTACCTTTTCTGTGGCGGGCAGGCTACGGTTGATTTATCCCCATCATCGGGGTAACTACGCAAGGAGGAATCATGGATGTCACCATCACCGGCCGGAAGATCCAACTCACTGACAGTTTCCGTGAGCAAGTCACCAAGAAGATGGCAGAGTTAGATTCCCGAGTTGACAAGGTCATTCGCGCTGATGTCCAGGCGCAGGCCGAACCACGGGGCTCAGGAGAAGCTGTCAGGGTCGAGATCACACTGGTCGGAAAAGGACCGGTCGTCCGCGCGGAGGCGCTCGCCGACGACAAGACTCAGGCCTTCGACGAGGCGTTCGACCATCTCAAGACGCGGCTGCGCAAAGCCCAGGACCGCCGCCGCACCCACCGCAATCTGCGCAAGGTGGGGTTCGTCGAACCGGCTCCGGAGATTGTCCAGCCCAAGCCCGAGAAGCAACCGCAGGTGGCGGTCAAGAAGGTCGGCGGGCTGGAGATCCAGGGAGACGGCCCCATGGTCGTACGCGAGAAGCTCTTCATGTCGACGCCCCTGACGCTGGCCCAGGCCCTGGACGAGATGGAACTCGTCGGGCATGACTTCTTCCTGTACGTGGACGCGGACTCGTCTCTGCCCTCGGTGGTCTATCGGCGCAGGGCGTACGACTACGGCGTCATCCACCTGAAAGTCACCGAATGACGGTCTTCCCCGCTGCGGGGTTTCGAACCTGAGGCATAATCAGGCAGAATAGTCCTTGGCGTGTGCAGCCGGGTTTGCTGCCGCGGGAAAGGAATACCATGTCCATTGCCATTGTCCTGCTTGACGACGACCAGACACGAGAGGTGGAAGACGGCTCCACAGGCCTGACCCTGTACGGCTCCGACCGTACGATCGTGGCCATGCGCCGAAATGGGACCACTGTCGACCTTGCGTGCGAACTCACGGACGGGGACCGGATCGAAGCTGTGACAGCCACCTCGGATGAGGGGCTTTCCATCATCCGTCATTCCGCGGCCCACGTCACCGCCCAGGCTCTCCAGGAGATCTTCACCGATGCCAAGCTGGGGATCGGCCCTCCCATCACAGACGGGTTCTACTACGACTTCCGCGTGGATCCGTTGACCCCGGAGGACCTCAAGGCCATCGAGAAGGGCATGGCGAGGATCATCAAGGAACGCCAGCGTTTCGTCCGCCGTGTCGTGACCGAGGAAGAGGCCCTCATCGAGGAGGCCGCCGAGCCGTACAAACTGGAGCTCATCGCCGACAAGGCGGGCGCGACAGACGAGGACGGGGCATCGGTCGAGGTGGGCGGCGCGGAGCTGACGATGTACGACAATGTGCGCCGCGACGGATCCGTGGCGTGGAAGGATCTGTGCCGGGGTCCCCATGTGCCCCACACCGGGTACATCCCTGCTGTGGCGCTGACCAAGACCTCAGCCGCGTACTGGAGGGGCAACCAGAAGAACGACACCCTCCAGAGGGTCTACGGCACCGCCTGGGCCTCGAAGGAGGACCTCGTGGCCTATCAGACCAGGATGGAGGAGGCCGCCAAGCGTGACCACCGCAAGCTGGGCGCCGAGCTGGACCTGTTCAGCTT
>JGI24699J35502_11133370_pt1 | contig 10144 bp, 4 predicted proteins | sample TergutMp193P4_FD_35502 | JGI IMG/M metagenome (IMG submission 35502) | reverse complement strand
TGAACATGTAGAGAGTAGAATCCGCCGAAACGCTGGTACCAAGCAACACTTAATGCTTAAATGTTACAATCTGATCTGTACACCTTAAAAATGAATGAAACCAGTGTGTAATAATCTCACATAAAGTTGACCGACAAACTAAAGGAAGTCAAGTGTAGCTGCAATGGTAATTGATTTATTGTGCTATGTTCATGTAACTGAATCAGTTTGGATGGGACGTGACATAGTAGTATCTGCAGCTTTTTAAAATCGCTGTGTACACAAATGTGTACATCCTTATTTTAACCCTTCTAGTGTGGCATCTCATATTAGTTGTACTAAAACAGTAACTCACTATAGACTGTAGTTGATGGAAATTGTGCCCGTTTTCTAAGTGATCCCAGATTGGTTTAGTACGCAATGGTTTGATGACATATCTCAGATGTCTAGAAATTCGTCTTTCCTTTTACATTATTACGATGCACCTGTCCTTCAGTATTTGTGGAGATAAAGTCAGTTTAGTGAGTAGACTACAGTCTGGACAAGTGAGGAATTTATTCTTGGTATGAGCAAGAGATTGTCTATTCTCCAAAGTGCTTGGACTGGTTTTGTGCTCTGTCCACCCACCTTCATATTCAGTGGTTACGGGGTGGTTTTCTGTGTGACTAAAGTTGCCAGGACGTGAAGCTGATTACTCGGCTTGATGTAGCATTGAGGTTAGTGTGTGGAGCAATACCCCCATGCCTCCATATCTCTTAGTGACTTACACAGGGACAGCTTCATGAAGGGGTTACAGACTGAGATATGCCAAATGATGCTGCCAGATGCTGTGGTGTAATGTTTAGGGTTTTGTGATTATTGTCAGTCTCCTTATTGCCTGCAGTCACATACTGGAATAGTACCTTGAAATAGAACTTTATAATTATGTCCAGATTCTTTTCCATTTCACTGAACAGAAACTTGTAATTTGTGGATGACCTCAGTCATCAGTACAGAGTCATAGTGAACTGGAAAACTGACTGTACAGCCCATAACATATGTTCTTTATAATACACACCTCCCGTTACTTGAAATAATTTGGAATATTTGTTGTCATTTGGTATCTCAAGGCTTTAAACATCCTAGAACACGGAATTAATGTGCAGTAATAAGAGTACAGTATACTGCGTTAAACAGTGACAATTTATAATATTGTGAGTTTGTAACATGGAAATATATCTACAATTTTTTGACATTTGGTAACTACATTATTCCTTTTATCCCTGATCTGTATGTTCTTATCCAAAGTGTTCATTCCTAATTAGCATTAGCATTCTTATTAAACAAACTTGTATGGATTTTGCAGAAATGGCTGCTCAATTTTTCAACAGAATTGGACAGATTGGATTAGGAGTAGCCTTAGTTGGTGGAGTTGTAAATTCTGCATTATACAATGGTAAGGGTATAGTATAAGACCAGTGTTGGTGTTAGATATTTTGTAACATATCATTGTGATGGAGAAAGAAACATGAGCATACGTTGTTTTGTCAGTTTTGAGGTTTTCATTTTGAAGGTAACTGTCTTCTGTGATGTGATATGGTCTGATAGGTATGTGCCAATATTTCAAAGAAAACCTTGATCTCTATCATTTATCCTCAAAAATATGAGTATTTATATACCGCACTACATGGTATCAGATTCCAGAAGATGGTTATTTTCATACCTTTTGTTGTGTACAGTTCTTACATTTTTCATTGTAAAGATGTGTAAATGTCCAATTTGAAAGGAGTTTCCACAATAATTGGATCTGAGAGTGGAAAAATTATAAGAAGAAGGACATTATTACATAATAAGCAGTGTTGCAATTCGTACGCTTCACTGTATAAGGTTCTTTTATTGTGTGATAAATGTTTCTGTTCATTCCCAGTGGGTTGCTTATAGTATACACCAAGCCCTCTGGTGGGTTTCTTCCCACACACTGATGGGAGAGGTAACAGTGTCCCTGTTTTAGTCTGTAGTAGCTATGTAAATTCCACGACAGCAGCGCACATTTCTCTGTGGTAGTTATGCCAAATGCAGTTCATACATGATAAATTCAGATAGGAATTTCATGATTTCCAGTTACACGCAGGAAAATAATTTACAAATGTGTGAAGAGATTTTGAGCAACAGATTTCGTTTCAGACAGTGAGAAAACATGCAGGTGACATGTGGCATGTAACAGGAATGGGAATTGAATTAAAATGTTCAGTCAGAAAACCTGAGAAGATACGACATAGACCTCACCAAAAAAGCAGAGACTTTTAAGGAAAATATTACAAAAATGGACTTGAGGTTGTGGATCAGATTTGCCTGCTTCAGGACAGGGATCAGTGTCATGCTTGTGTGAATGTGGTAACGAACTTGTGCAACCCATAAGTGATGGCAAATATTATGGTAAACTGTGCAGTTACAGTTGTCTGAAGACTTTTCCATGGAGTTAGTTAACAATAATGTTGTATGAAATTTGCTTAAATGAACTGCTGGGAATGAAAAGGTATTGATTTTTACTGAAGTAAGCTGGGTTTTATAATATAGGACTCTTCTTTAAGTTGTAACAACATCAGTTTAAAGACTTTCCCATCCTGATTGTAACATTAGCAGATTGGAGACAATGAGAAGACTAGGGAATGTAGCATGCATAGAACTGTGGACAAAAGTTTCAAGACCACTTGAGAGACATATACTTAGATGGAAGTATTATGTGAAATTATATCGTAAATATCGTAAGAGCGTTCTGTGAGAGGTATGAGGGTCTCAGTTTATTTTCAACTTATTAAGCATTGATGCTGCTTAATATTACAACAGAACTATGGCATTGTCAGTAGAGTTCAGGAAGAATGAAGCAGCTGGTACTCTCAGTTGGTGTCATCCTTCTAGAAGTCTTACTGTGAATCTCTCTGGCCATGAAGTGTTGTCTGGCAATGAAATGTATCTGCTGTAATACAGTTCCTTAGGGTGTACAATGGTGGTTGGCGTTTACAGTTGATGGAGGTCATCGTGCTGTAATATTTGATAGATTTTCTGGAGTGAAGAACCAGGTGGTTGGAGAAGGTACACACTTCTTCGTTCCTTGGATACAGCGGCCAATCATATTTGACATTAGATCTAGACCAAGAAATGTTCCTGTTGTTACAGGAAGCAAAGGTAATTAAATGTTTCATAGTGGCATTCTGGGTTTGTAAGTTCCCAGACCCTCAGTTTCAGGTTTGTATTATACATCTGTCTTTGACATGTATGCTGTGTATTTTCTCACAGTGTGAACTGGTTTAGTTACTCATATCTAGATTGCTATTTTCTGTCACTGCTTGTGAAAGAAGCTTGCAATTTCGTTGTCAGTAGTATTTGTCTTGAGGTAGGTAGTTTTCTTGTTGTTATATGGGTACTTGTATTTCAGTGTTATTTCACTTGATTTTTTTTGTTCTCATGTGGAATATGTTTCCCACGTGTATTGTAAAATAGGACTTCACCATCTGCTTCCTGTTCTCTATAATTTCCAGTCCTGTGCTTTAGCAGATTGTATCAGCTTGACATGAGTGTCACCATATTAAACTTTTAAATACCTGCATTGCCAAATGCAAACACACATTAATTTAGTATTTTTGGGCAACAAGGAAGTTTACTGCATTTTTAAGACATGCAGCATAATCACTGTTGTATTTTCCACAAAGTGCCATTTATTGCATAATTTCATCTTTTGTCTGTTCAAATAATACATTTTCCCTAAATCATCCACTGAAATTTAAATACGCAGCCCAATCAGCTGAAGGTCAATAAAGTAACTGATACCATAAAATATGCACTGTCAGATTGCCACACACTGTTCTTAACTGACAGTTTTTATAGCATACCATATCCTTTGCAAGATGATAGAACGTGAGAACGGGGCATGCAGCTATCAGCCTGTTATACTAACTCCCTGTCCCTTATTTGAGTATTGTACATATTTGCACTTGTTAAGAACACAACATTACAAAACACATTTGAACGAAAAATGACAAAAATATGCTGAACATAAGGAAAAACTCCTTATAATGGTGAGTACTCATAACAGGGGTGCACAAATTCAAGGCACCTGGTAACCCAGGCAATGAAATTTTGTACTGAGGCACTATGTATTATTAGCTTAAGTTCTGCATTTTTTCCCCTGGCACACAAAAGCTTCAGTTCACATGTACCAAGCAGAAAGTGCCAGATAACAGTGCAGTTTACAGGGCAGTCCAGACTTCTTTGTCCTCAGTATGGAAATTTCATCATGTTACTTATGTGGCACCTAGAATTTGGAGGTGGCTGCCAGATTTTTTAAAAATTTCTGGATTACTAACTCAGAATATTGGAAAATGGTTGAAATATATAAATTTCAAATCTTTCTCATAGCTTTTGATTTCACATATTGCATTATGGCACTAAGGTTTAAAAAAAATGAATGCTGGTGTGGTAGTATTTTTTCTGTTGTATTACGTATATGGGAAAATGATAAATAATAAGTTTTTATAGATCAGCATATATATATATATGCAATGCAGAATTGGTACTTCTGCATTTAATGGTGAGATGCTGAGGTCTGAAAATGCATAAAGTTCTGTATAATCCAGTGCCTTTTAGTCTTTGTGTTGGGTGTTTTTTGCCCAAAGTGAAGAAAATGAGTATGTAATAGGGAAGCTATAGCTTGACAATCATCATGTTTGATGTATGGAATCACTGTGTAAATTCTGATGATATTTGATATTAGGGGCTGTAAATTAAAATTTCCTCAGCAAATAAAATATTGAATCATATCAGTCCAATGCAATTCTGCATTTGTACAGCTCCCACAGAACTTACATTGTTGAACTCTATACTGCATATCACATTGACCTTTGTAGTGTTTTGATCATGCACTGCATTTAATAGAAAATGTGCTTAACTATCCTTAATATGTACAACTTTAATTGGAACATTTTTAGGTGCATTCATAAAGTTGCAGAAAGCGACTGTTAGCTTCGTCGTATCTGTCTATCCATCTGTCTGCGTGGAACAACTCAGCTTCCACTGGTCAGATTTTTGTAAAATTTGATATTTGAGTATTTCTCAAATATCTGTCAAGAAAATTATAGGTTATTAAAATCAGGCAGGAATAACTGGTACTTTACCTGAAGACCAGTGTACGTTTTTGATCATATCTCGCTCATTTCTTCGTACAATGAGAAATGTTTAAGACAAAAGTTGTAGAGAAATTTGAAACCCAGTTTATGTTCAATAACTTTTTTTTAATCGTGCCATGTATGAGATTATTTAAAAAAATATTGTAGAGCAGGGCAGGCCACAGAAGACAATATGGCACACGCGCGTTGCATGGTGGATACCAGAGACCACATATACAGACACAGATGGTGTAATACTTATTGCCCTTCTAATGCGACAGTGGTTGCACGAACGTGCCTCAGTGTCACGTTACACATACATTGCCTGTACTGTTGTTACAGTATGATGTATGCTTAACCCTTGGGCCCAAAAGCTTGGCATTTAACTTTCAGTGCACAATTATTACGTAAATTGTGAGTATTCTTGGACCAAAGAAGATAACATTATGAAATACATGGCATTTTATGGAGAAAAAGAATGGGCATTGAGCATTGTGTTCAGAAAAATTCAGTAAGTATGTCATCATCATTGTCATATATCTTTCATGGAGTTGGGCCACGTGTTGTCCCATTCTGGTCCCACGTATCCAGAAGTTTCTTCAAAGTTCTACCATGATTCCTTCTGCCAGTTGGGGAATAGTATTTCATTACCCTGGGTAATCTATTTCGAGGCATTCTATTTACATGCTGGTCCAGAGGCTAAAGTTAGCAATCCTACCACTGGACTTTCCCTGCTCTGGGCCTGTAACCCATTCAGGGGAAATTTTAACCACTGGCAAGTCTCACGGAAAGAAGCCGGACAGATTGTCTTTAAACGACAGTAAGTATATTTGTTGCCTAAATATACAAAATACAGTCATTGGAAGGTAATGGCACTGGGGTCCTATATATATGGGAAGGGTGGTGGCTGATGGTTAATGGAATAGAAGGAAAAACAGCCTGTGGCCCAGTTCATTGTAGTATCTGGTATGTGATATCTGAGTGCAGAGTATGAACATCAGCAACAATAAGGTAATGCAGCAGTTGCCAGGAATCCATGCACAAAGTGTGTATTGTGAATTGGAGAATGTTGTTCCACGCTTTTCTGTGTTAATACGTCTGTTTATAAGTTCCTTTGTATTCCGTTAATTATAACAATATGTAGGTTACTGAACAAATTTCTGTATAGTTACGTCTATACAACTGTCTGTTCACAGTTACTTTATATAGCGTTTCTGTAAGGTCGATACGGGGTTTTGAAATGATGCCATTTTGTAACCATAAATGATAGACACTTGAATGAAACAGCTGATGGTCTCATACAGTCTTCTATTCAGTGAAATTCAATCTTACATGCCTTTTCCCCCACCATAACTTCAGACATGCTGTATTATGAGGTGAGTGTGTTGAATTCAGTACTTTGGAAACGTACATTTGTTTGAGGGTTAGTAGCATAATCTTTCTGGACTTTTTCTTATGGTTAAAGTAAATTAAATCTGATGTCATATTCTGAAAAATGTTTTAGATTTGCAAAATGTCAACATCACACTGCGTATTCTCTTTCGACCTGTTCCTGATCAGCTACCTCGTATCTACACAATTCTTGGCATTGACTATGATGAAAGAGTTCTACCTTCAATTACCACAGAAGTGTTAAAGGCTGTTGTTGTAAGTAGTTTTAATCATCGAGTTTCTTACCTGTTAGGGGTGTAATGAGACAGCCATTTTATACATAATGAATCTTAAACATTTCAGGTGACACACATATGCTTGCAAACATTAATTGAGCCATGAACTTTTGCCCAGACTTTTCCACATTAAGACAGGGATTGTATATTTGTTCGTTGATACTTATCCTTAATCACATATGAGGTATATACAAGGTCTGGTAACAAAATAAGATCATGCAGCTCTTTAGATTTTCACAGTGGTGTAGGTAAGGGTTCCATTCTTCTGGGATATGACATTGCATCACTGAGAAATTGGTTCCTGATGTTTTGAGGCCACTACATTGCCTTTAAAAGTCGAATCAATTAGCCAGTCATACTTTATTGTATCCCTACAGAATAGAATCTTCAAAATTAGACCAATTTTTGTATTTGACAGGAGGCAGCACTTGTAGGCTCATGTTAGAATATTTGAACTCATTGTTAATTTTTTGTTTTAGTTTTATTTGTGCAGTGTTTTTTTTCCACAGTGTGTGTCTGTAATCAGTTACCATGCTTGGGGGGAAAATACGAGCTTTGTTAGGTAAGGTGAGTCAGCTGAGTCTTAGGTCAATTTTGTGTGCTGGGAATGTGATGTGTTATAATTGATACAGAGAAGATTGTTGGTGCTTGTGCGAAATGTATTCTGTCGAACAAGGAGCATTAATTTTAGGTACTTTTGTAAAATACATACGCCATGAAAAAAATGTCCGAAGTGTTGTAACAAATTTCTAGCACCGACAGTGCCATGTAAAAGAAAAATATACAGAATAGTGGGAACATTTTGTATGACAGGTTCATTATTGCACAAAAATAAAATATGCCCAAATCCTAAATGAAAAAAAAACTCTTGTACTGCACAATACAGTACTGTAATCAGTGTGTTAATCCAAGCAGGAAATAACTCAGCACACTTCCCTGTATGTGCAACTAATGGTAGAAGAGTGTGATAGCAGTAGTAGTGTCATGTTGGGGCCAGTCTGGTAACTGATTGCACCTCATATTGTGAGGTGAAGCAACTGTAGACAGTGATAAGTGCAGTGTGATTTATAAACCAATATCAGTCTCATGTGGTGACATATGGTCCTACACTGAATGTCAGCCTCATAGTACAAAGTCTGATTATCCCTTTTCTTGATATCATGGGAGTTTCCTGTGTACATTTAATCCTTACCAGCAAATAGTGAACACATCAAGTATCCTGGGATACATACTCCAACATGACTGGTAAATAGATATGATGTTTTGAAGGGCTGTAGTGCCTTCTTCTGCGAGATCAAGCAGTCCTGGAAGAGATCTTGCCAAATCTTGAGGATGTTGATGGCACTGTAATGGTAGTACTGGAATAATTCTAAGAAAATTATATAATATACAGCATTGTGCATATGCATGACATAGAATTTGTTATGTTTGTGAAGTTACAGAGGGAATATTTTGAAGGTGGCCAGACCCCCAAAGTTTTAGGGACAAAATAAAATTTTTACAGAATTGATTTTGTTGCTTTATTTTGATACCTGGCTCTAATACTCTGCTATTCAACTTCATTGTAAATCGACATAAATCTGTAACTTGTTTTTCCATTTGGATTTTTTACTGTAGGCTCAGTTTGATGCTGGAGAGTTGATCACACAGCGAGAAATTGTGTCTCAGAAGGTCAGTGAAGATTTGATGGAACGAGCTTCACAGTTTGGAGTCATCTTGGATGATATATCACTAGTGAGTTAACGTTGTGTATTTGAAATGTCAATCTGTTTCCTTCTCCATAGAAATGTGTATCATTATCTTTTTTCCCATATTTTAGTGATTGATAATGATAATAACTTTTTGAACTTCCATAAAATTGCGTTAACATGAAAGTATTTTAAGTCCAGGGTTACCTCTATTGTTGTGACATAAGTAAGAGAATGGTGATTTTCTTTCTTGCAGACACATCTAACGTTTGGCAAAGAGTTCACACAAGCTGTGGAATTGAAACAGGTTGCTCAGCAAGAAGCAGAAAAGGCTCGCTTCCTTGTGGAGAAGGTAACCGTCATGAGCATCAGCATCACAGCTTTTTTTGAGGTGTACCTACAATGGGTTACAAGTTTTGCAACACTCTGTATGTGTACACAAATGTATTAATGTTCGCATGGCACATATTTTGATAAAATGTTTGCTGTTTAAATAAGAAATTAAATTGTGTAACATGTGATTTAATTTTGATATAAAGGTGTAGCTAAGTGACCAAACAACAGCAGTACTGCTTTGCTTGGTACATATCTTACTGACAGCTGTTACGATATATAATTTTAACCATAAGTGTATTAATAACCTCCTTGCACTCATATGTCTTGCGTTTGTAATAGCTACATAGGACATTCATTACACACTTGAATTAATCACAAAATTTTGTCTCTATTTATATTTTAATATGTTTTAAACTATATATTTTAAAACATAATATCTGATTTATTCATTGATTCAAAAACTTTTGTAATATATCCTTTGTAATGCACCTCCCTGAGGATGGCCACAAGAGTGGCTGAAACATGTAGGAGGCTTACTATATTTATAATGTAATATAAGATACTCTTAAATGTTTATATGCATTTGTTGGTTTTGTTACCACATCGAATGAGCGTATTGCATGTTCATGGATTATTTATAATTTAAATTTATTATGTCTGTGGTTCAGTGCCAAAAGCGACATTGTAACAGAAAATACAGAGCAGGTAGATACATTGTGTGTGTGCATGCACACACATACACACACACACACACTCTCTCTCTCTTCATCAGTCAGATAAAATTATGTTTGCCTGACATTTTTGAACAGGAGAACTCATGAGTATCCACACTATTGTAGTTTCTTCTGCATCAGCTTAGTTACTGACACACAGTTCACAAGAGATATAATGATTCTCTTGTACAGTGTGTATGCAAGGTATAACCTATCTTTTTAATAGTGGAGACAGTATTAATAAAAAATTAAAGGTTGTGTCCACTTGGCTGCCTCTGTTTTCACTTATCACGGACAAGTGAATTTTTTATTCGTCTTTGTGTGTGTGCGTGTGCGTGCGTGCATGTGTGTGTGTGTGGAATATACAGGTTGTCATGATACCTTGCTTCACAGTGCATGTGTTGAATATTTCAGTCCACTTGTCTGTGATGCCACTGTAATCAATATGCAGGTACCAATGTTTCAGAGGAGCTTGCTGCCACCATTTTCAGTGTCGTCCAAGAAGAGAAGCTGCACATAAAAAATTGTGTGTTACAAAGGGGAAGGACATGGTGGGCAATAGGAGTAAGTGGGGCTGTGGGGGGAACGTGTAGGAAAATGGAAGGAGGTGGGATTGATTT
>JGI24699J35502_11133372_pt1 | contig 10150 bp, 5 predicted proteins | sample TergutMp193P4_FD_35502 | JGI IMG/M metagenome (IMG submission 35502) | reverse complement strand
GTTCGGGCTCCGGCTCAGGCAATCCGTCGGCTCCGGTATGATTTCGGCTTGTGCTTTTAGGGCGCGGAGCCTGGCCCTCAGGGCCTGCTGCTTGGGTAGCTTCGCCTTCAATACTACCCTGAGCCTGTGCAGCCTGAACCGTAGCTGCCTTTTCAGCCTCCTCTTCCTCTCGCTGCTCAATCGCGCCCTCTAGCCACATATGCAATTCGCGGGCGAACTCCCGAATAGCCTGGCTAGCCCAATCTGCAATAGTGACTTCTTCCCAGTCGTCTAAGCGCAAGACCGATTCTAAGTCAGAGTCTAGTAATGCTTTCACTTTGGGACGATTCGCGCCGCTGTATTCTCGCCACAACTTCAAGCTATTATAAAAGAATTCATAATTAGGCTCATTACGATCCATAGTTAACTCACCCATCCTTGCAGCTGTTCAAATGACCTGGGCGCAGGCGCAATATCGTCCGTGTCCGTATAGAATGTGAATTTCTCCGGGGTTACTTCTTTAGAGAATTGCACCAACGTTGTAACCTCCGGTTTCAGCGCACCCGGCTTTAGTGAACTTGACCTGGGCAGTAACCGATTGCCATCATTTGCCACATCCACCCCAGATAAACCTTGGCTAACACCAATCGGTGTTAGTAAGTTATTTGCCATGCGGTCAGGGATGTTCCCAGAACCACGCTGCTCAATATCGCCTAAGTAGGCTGCCACAGTTTGTGGTGGGTCATTCGGTCTAGTCAACGAGGTGACCCGCGCAAATAACGGGGTAAAATCGCGACCTTTAGCCTCGGACTGTTGCAGAGCTTCCCGCCAGCGTTGGGTTCCGACACTGGCTGGCACTCCATTTTCGGTCAGGGCGTCGGCCCACAAAGTCAATATCTGATTTCGACCGGATGTTGATGAGAGTAACTGCTTGCTTGGGTTTTGCGAAAAAGCTGTCCAACCGGCGCCCAACAGTGCTGGATCTAGTAAATCCGCAGCGCCATTTACAACAGCATCATAACTCTGAGCTAACCAGCCCGTTTCAAACAAATCTTGCTTCATGACGGCGGCGACCATTGTTACCGACTTATCATCCGGCGCTAACTCGCCTATCTGAACCGATTCCGGCAACCCGGCTAAACTCAAATTGGCTGCGGTAGTCAGGTTGCCTTGGTTACCGAAAGGTTGCGCAATCACTACGCCCAATACTCGCGACCAATCGAGGAATTGTTGATAAGCTGCAGTGAAATCGCGAACATCTCGCAACGCTGTGCGCAGATTTGCGATAGCGACTTTTTGCTCAGATACCGATTGTTGCGTTTGGGCATGGCTGAGCTTGAATAGGGTATCTTGGTCGCGCAGCAATTTGCGTAAAACCGCTGAGGTGCTCGAAATACCGAAAATAGCTATGATTGCAATGGCACCAATGCCAAGCGCTACCCCAAGTACCCCGGTGGCCAATAGAACGATGCCGCCGGCTAACAGTACCACCGTAAGGATAAGTAAAGTGAGAAACTTTCTCCGTGCCTTGCGCTGCTGCTCCTTTTCGGCTGCCTCGTCTCTGTTCTGTTCGCCCTTGGCGGTTTGTTTGATTTGCCGCAATATCTCTTTGGCCTGGGCAACGGCATGGTCAGAAGAGTTTTTCAGGATGTAGCCAACTCGAACCGCAAAAGAGTTTGCGAGTTGCTGTTGCCAGGCATCAAAGTCGGCCTCCACGACTGCCGCTTCCCGGCTTGCCGTCGGGTTGTTTTTCTCCGTATCTAACCGCTTATTGATACTGTTAACCTGCACAACATCGTATGCACTTATATGTTGTTCGGATATTCTTACCGCTAAGTTTTCTGGGATTTTTTCGAATTCATCCCGTCGTGAAGGTACAATATCTGCCGGGTTTTGCACGACACCTATCCGTTGGCCAACATAAACCGGGGGCAGTGCCTTGGAACGATCCTTACCATCCGCTAGTGTTAATGCCGCATCCGCGTAACATCCCCAGAGATAACTAAGATCCTTAGGCGCATATTGCCGCACCGGCACTTCGCCGGTACCCGAGACCGCGTCATCCAGCAAAGCGGCCGCGCTTGCAACCTCGCTTAGATTTGCCGGGTTTCCATTCGCACCTTTTCCATTCACGACCACCTCGTAGGCGCTATTGCCATCCGCCCCAAAAACAGCCGTCTGGACTTTTTTGGCAATTTGCACTTGGAACTCATTAACAGTCGCTTCCATGAATCGTGCTGGGGCATCCCGAATAGCGCTGGCCATAAACTGGAAGTACATTTTTATCGCTTCGAGGGGGCCGGTTTTACGCTTACTTTCCGTCACCGGTGGGAGCGGCTCGGGCTTTGTGTAGAGCAGCTTTCTGGACTGGTCGTACGCCCAACCCGATTTCGAAGCGGCGGCTTTCCACAGGTTATCCGTCATAGTTGCTGTGGCATGACTGACATCTGGGACATACACTGCCGATTGGCCATCCTGTACCGGTAGCGGCAGAGATTCGCCCATACTAAGCACTTGAGCGCGTAATTGCTGCTCAGCTCGTTGCGACATGAGCCGTCGCGTATACGAACGCGCCAGCCGCGCGGTTTGGCCGTGCGGAGGCCGGGTGCCGTCTAGTGGCGCACTTGTTAACCCCTGCCACAGCCCCAGCGCCGACACAATGGTCGGCGTTAGCCAGCGGGCAACCTCCGTCAAATTGCCGCCGGTGGTATGTAACGACGTCAAGAGGCTCTGCCCAAATTCTGGCCCGCGCGAATCCTCTGGCGAGACTACGATATTATGCCAACTATCCACCGCGATATCCGATATCTTGTTTGGATCGCTAGTGGTGGTAAGCACAAACCGGAGCTTCTCCAATTTGTCGGAACCCACATTGAAACGCTCTTGGACTGCGACTGCCAGATGCCGGTAGTCTTTAGCATATTGCGCCCGCTCGGCATTGTTTAAGGCAGCGACGGCGAAAGCCGGGATAAGCACCCCGATTCGGATGCGGTCATATTTCTTAACGCCAGTGAGGTTGTTAAACCGCGCCAACTCTGCCCGCCCGCCAGCAATCTCAAGCGCTGCATCGTGCGGGTCAAGGAACATGCTGGGCGTTGTCCATAAGAACGGCGCAAGCAGGCCAGCCGCCGACCAATCTAGCAGCACCTCTTTTATCGCGCCCAATCCTTGATCAGGCGCGACAATAATTGTCAGGTCAGCCATCAGAACTTCCCGAAATCAGTTGGGATGACAGAGGTAGCAGCGGCTGAACTGGAAGCGGGTGCCAGCCCGGCAAATTGCTGATTTTTACCACCCGCCACAATTGCCTCAGCTTCTCGCTTTGCAATGGGCAACAACTCAGCCAAATAAGTGAGGCCCTCAATTATGTCATTGGCAAAATCGCGTAAATACAAGGTCTGGGACTGACCTGGGCCACTTGTGTCTCCAATGCATTGGTCGCGACTCACCAGCGGTCCCTTGAATAGCGCTCGTACTTGTTCGGGGAAACCCGTGACAAACTTTTGCACTTTTTCATACCGCTCGGCTAAGGTTTCAGGCGCCGCTGTCGTCCCGCTGGGCTGCCACCCATCGGCAAGCCAATTCGCAAGATTATGCACTGCCGCCAAATGTTCTCCTCGTTCATGCGGTGTAGGGGTAGGCGCATTATCGTACTTAGCCCGCAACACCTGATACGGCTTTAGCGACGCCATTCCGGTCTTAATCACTTCCGCTTGGGCAATCAGAATGGATTGCAATACTGCGGCCAGCCAATCCACATCATTACGGATGAGGCGAGGTGGAATCAGTAACGGATTGGGGAAAGATAGCCAACTTCGAGATTGGTCATCATACAACTGCACGGCCTCGCCTGTCCCCCATGCGGGTACTTTCAACCGCCCAGTCATCTGGGCGATATACCAACCAGTAATCATCGCGCGACGCTCTTCATCCCGCATCGGCAATGCTGCAGCTAATGGCCGCGCCCTACGATGCCGCCAGTACCCATCCACCTGGCTAGGATTAGTGCGTAGTTTGGCCAACTCTTCAGCAATTGGGTCAAGTACCGAGGTAAACACTAGCGGGACATAGTTGTCGTAGGATCCGAATACGTCAATGCGAGTTACTTTGCTGGTCTCATCGGTAAGGACTCGGTCAAAGGTATCGAGGGTACCCCTACCTACCTGGCTCTGCTGAAATGCTTCAAGTTCACTTCGCATTTTTGATACCAGCACGGGTTTTCCAGTATTTTCATCCCTGGGCAGTGCATTTTTAAACGGAATCTCGGAAAACTCAAACTGATATTTCAGGTCGCTGCCATTATACAGCTTATTAACCGCGTTTTGGTCAATGGTTGCCAGCGGTAATGCCTTATTCAGGGTGGCAACAAATTTTTCGGCAATATCGGCCTGCCGTTCTTTCATTTCGGAATCTTTGGCGCCGTCTTTGCCCAAGGCATAGTCGCCTAAGGATACTGTGCAGAATTCCTTAAACTTCTCTCCATTCCGATCAATGAAAGCTTTAGTCCTTCGCAACATATCCTCCGGTGTCAGATGGAAGGCATAACTGCCATCTGTCTTCTGCAAATCAGCACCTGTTTCTGGGTCATAGCTGAAGACCTGGGGATGCCAATCCCGTTTCCGCTCAAGGGGACTGCCAGGTGGCCTGGCCCCATCAGCATCAGCTTTCCATTCCCCAGTAACTACCTCAGCAACCGCTTTTTGCCTTGCCCGCTCCAAGTTGAAGGTCGGCCCAAATAGTTGCGTCAAATGGGATTGATAGTATTCCCCAAACTTATGGTGGGGGGTGAGCAATACTTCATTCTCAGAGACTCCGAAGCGGTTATTGACTTGGGGATTGTGTTCATCTGGCCAAAGTGAATATTCCGTCGTGTCAACATTAGCTAAGCCACTGTCAGACGGCAGTGCGCCTACAGCTTGGTCAAGTAGCTTGAGCGACTCAGTTAATGCCTCGCCAAGTGGGCGCAGCACTCCGTTCGGCATCGCTTGACAGACTTCCGCTGCATAAGCGGCTGCCTTTGCCTCCAAGCTATCCCGCAGGATTGGTAGGTAGCCTGATTTGAATTGTTCCAAGACCCCCGCAGGTGGTTGTTGTTTTGGGGTTAACCTACCGAGGGTCTTCACTACTTGTTCTGGTGGTTGAGTCAATTCATTTGATGGTCCGACAACATTCTTCAATCCAGAACTGAGCGAGCCTGACAAATAAGCTGAGAGCCGTTCTACCAGCGCCCGAGCATAGGGGATTCCCATATTCGCAACAGCGGCATCAACCTCTGCAAGAACCTTTTGATATAGGCTTTGCGACCAATCAAACGCCCACTTATATGCAGCATCATCAACTTGCTTTGCTGTCCCATTGGCGACCCGACTTAGGGTGTTTTTTAAGGTCTGCAACCAGGCCTGGCCAGTACCGGCTGGCTGGGTTAAGTTATTGGCGACATTTTGCCGGTAAACCGTATCGGCGTCTTGATTAGCTTTTTGTGTTCCTAACCAAGCCTTTAGGGACTTTGTTACTCCGGGGACTGGCAACCCCAATCGGTCAAGTATGCGGTTCCAGTTGGCGTCTAACCGCTCGCGGATAGCTTGTTCGGCGCCAATCGTCAGATCCTCACCACGCAAATCGTTTGTCAGGACATCCACTGCCGACCGCGCCAAGCGTTGACTGGCATAGTGCTGATAGCGGTCACGACCCATGGACAGACTACCAAACCCAAACGCCCCCCACGAATACCGATCCGGTCCCGGATTACCCCAACCGAACAGGTCTTGGTTAAACGCAATGTTCACGGGCGGGTTCTCAATGTTTGACTTGGCAAAATCTGCTGAGGCAACACCCGAAAGCATTAGTGCCGCTAACCCCGAGCCGAGATTTCGATATATCTCATTGGGGGTTCCATTTCCGACTGGCGCCCCAGCACCACGCTTGGCGGATACGGGGAACACCTTGGCAAAACTCAACGTCTCTACTTGGTTAATGCTTAACCCCATGGCATTTAGCAAGGCCAAATCGTGTGATGTGGCAGTGCCGGCTTGCGTCGCGACAATCTCGCCTAACATCGCTAAGGCATTAGCGCGCACGCCGCCTTTCTGGGCGCCAGATGGGAGCTTGTCGAATACATCTGCACCCACCATGAAAATGCAAGCTTTTGATCCGATTGCCTGATTGTTAGCGAGAATACGGCAGACATCAAGCGCCATCGATGCACCTGAACCGCCAGCCATCGAAGACACGACTAAAGTCAGAATACCCGGACGCAAACTTCCCAACCCAGGCACCCCAGCTTGAATCATCTCATTAAAACTGCTATCGGCGTCCAGTAGTTTCGCAATTACCGCATCTAGGCCGCTCTTTATTTCATGTGCCTTAGCCAAAGTCACCATGCGCCCGACTGCCCTAAGTTGGCCTGCGCCTTGGTCAAGTTGGGCATCAACACTTGATGGTGGCGTCGGTACCCAAGTAGCGACTTCGCCCAACTCTTTATTGGCCTGCAACAATGGCGTTACGGCAGCATCCAGGTTTTCATAACTTGGTGAATTAGGGTACAAGGTAATATATTTCCCACCAAGTTCAGGCACCTTGCCCAACCCGCGAATGTCGTTATCGGGTTTATCTGGAACGTCAATATGCACAAATTGCCACCCACTAGGTAGCGAACGAACCCCATATCGGGCGAGTTCGGACTTAAGCTTATCCATCATGTACCGCAAAGTGGTGCCACCAGAACCGCCGCAACCCACAACTAAGAACTTAAACATTTATTTTCCTTACCATTCATTGTTGTTAACCAATAATCAGAGTTATCCCCAGGGCCGATCTGGGTCGCTGTATGCTGCGTCGGCTGAACTAGCCCCCCAGGTCGAGTCCCCATTACCGGCACCGCCAGTTGAACTGGCGTCGAAATCCCACGGCGGTTCCTCGGCGGTAACCTGCGCGCCCAAACTTTCCACCGCCCCGTCGGCTGGCTTACCCTTACCGGGCTTAACCCAACCGGACTTGCGCTGGCCCAACTCCGCGCTGGTCTGCCGCAAACGCCGTAGAGTGTCTGGCAATTCTGCCTGCAACTGACGGGCGAATTCGTCTAGCTTAGCCGCGTCGGGAATATCGCCGTCTAAGAGTAATAACACCTGCGCCTGGTTTTGTGGCGACCCCGGCTCCGACAGCACAACCCAATGATTGTGCACCGCTAGCGGCAACCGGGCGCTAGTGCCTGCGCGGGCGGAATTCGGGATGGCACCCGATGTTGGGCTAAACGACCCAGCGGCTGAATCCCATCCAGGTGCAACCACCGAGACATACCCTTGGCCGAACGGAGAGGCACCAGGCTTGGCAGCCAAAGATACGTCACCTACGGCCACCTGTTTCGTCGCTAACCCGCTCGGTTTGACAACCTGATTAAGGTCCGAGTTATCCAACCAGAATGGCCGCCCATCTCTGAGAACAGCACGGTCTTCCACTGTTATTGGGATAAGGCGGGCACTTAACGGCGGCGCCGGTATCTTGGTGGTAAAAGCCTTAGCGAGGTAAAGAAAGGCCAATGGCAGGCCGGGGCCCAGCAACAACGCTATGCCTAATACCGTCCAAAAGCGGGTCACATTCAAAGGCGGAACATGCTGGCAACAACCGGCACCGTCATGGATTGTGGTGCAGCATCCCTAACCGCATTGAGTGTGATTGGTAGGCTGCCAGCAATATTGCCATCGGCTGCGCTGCCTGAGCCTAGGCTAACTTCAACCGTGCGGGTTTCATTAGTGCCTAAGACTAGGCAGTTGTCGGCATCTAGCCCCGCGACCGTGATTTGCAGTTGGCTATCTGCGGGGGCGGACGCCCAATTCGCATTACCGAAACAGACCGAGCTATCACCTTGATCTGAACCTTGGAACCCTAGGCTACGCACTGGTGACTCACCAAACGTAAAAGTTCCGAAATCCAAGGCCGCGTCGCCCACCATAGCCGGGAAGCCGGCCGGTAAGCTAACCGGAATGTTGGCCACCGCTGAAATCGGCCCAAGATTTAAGCTGTGTCCCTGAGTGATTGCGCGTTGTGTTGCCACTATCTGGGTTTGGGTAGTGGTCTCTTGGCCGGTGAGGTTAAGGTCAAAAGTGTAGGTTCCGTCCCCATGGTCGGTGATTATTTGTTCGGGTACGGTTACGCCATCAACGGTTACCACTAACGGAGCCTGCGCGTACCAGTCACTGGCCGCGAATCCATCAGGATCTCCCGCCCCATCCCTAACTCGGCTGATAACTATCTGGTTCTGCTCGCCAATAGTGAGACCTGCTGGCGCCGAAATACTCAAACCAGCATCCCAGAAATAGAACACATCCGTGACCACTACAGGTAATGCGGTGCCTGCAGGCGGAATTGACCATAATCCGATTGGCAAGCCATCGGTTGCCGAAATAGTGGCGACGAATGACCCCCCGGAACCTCGCACATCTGCCGTCACTCCACCGGTTGATTGCGTACCCGGAGTCAAATTCAGAATAGAACCGTCTGGAAATTGCACTGGAACCATATCGCCCTCTGCAACAGAGAACGCGAGCCGCACGCGTCCCACAGCGTCATCAACCGGGATTGTTATTGGGCCACCGAAATTGGATAGCCCGGTACCGCCAGGGGTTGCACCCTGCACCATGGCACCTGCGCCAGCGAATTGCCGATGTAGCTGCGCTCCGTCGGCGGCCATTAAGTATGCGCCCAATGCACCCTCTGCGGTGCCGCAGGTGACGCCACCCGGCCCGCTGGCCTCGGCCACCGATTGTAACCAATGGCGGTCGGCGTCGGTCACTTGGTGGGCAAGGGGTATATCATCTCGCCCGGAAATGTCGGTAAATAGCGCCAATGCGATTAAGTGCGTGCCCCGCTGCCGGATGCTATCTGCGATGCCGCCCGCAGCGCAGATGTCTGTGACCGATGCTTCGGTCGCTGCCACATTGCCTGGTCCGACATCCGGTTTGCCATCTGTGAACCAGAAGATGATGGAGCAAGTTTGCGTCCCCACCTCAGCCGCTTGGGCGTTCAAAGATGCTTGGGCACCGCTCAACGCAGTCGCAAAGTTGGTTTGCAGGCCAGGTGCCGGATTCTGGATGCTTGTCTCGGCAATCTGTTGTAGTTCGGTTAAGTGGGCACCATTCAGATCGCCCCAGCCAGCAATTTCGCGGTATTGCCCATCAAATAGTCCCAGGTTTGCTTTGACTGTAATTGCTTCACCCTCGGCAGTGGGCTGGCGGCCAAGTTCAGCCAACGCAGCCAAAACTTCCATTACGGCGCCACGCCGCGCTAGTTCCGGATCCATCGTATTGAGGGTGCCGGTATCGTCAACCAACAACGTCGCAAGCAAAATGTGGTTGGTTGCAACACATTGGGAAATCTGTTCAAATGCCGTCTGACCTTGCGGGGTCAAGAACTCGGTGTCACGCGCAAACTGAGCTGGTGCAAGTAAGCTGCCGACAGCCACTAAAGGCAGTACCCCGCGCGCGATGCGGCGGCCAAGAATGTGGTGTCCCATCTGTATCCTCATCTTGTGCCCGCCCAAAGTGCGATGACAACCGCGCAAGCAATCACGCCGAGCAGCAGTACGCCCAAGGAAATCCAATACAACATGGTTGCAGTTGAGCTGGCCACATACCACGCGGATGCCCGCCGCTTGGTGTTTTCCAAGGTGTATAGCGCCAATAACACTGTGCCCACCGGCCCAGCCAATATCCACCCGGCGAACGCTAACCACGTCATCGTGCGCCCTAATACCGCCAAAATAACGGCGAAGACACCGGCAGCAAGCGCTGCGGATAGCAAAGCGACTGGAGCCCGTTCTAGCGGTGTGTCGTCGCCTCCGCCCGCGAACTGTACTTGCTCAGCGCCACCTAAAGGTTGGCGACCCCACACGCTGGGATTTGGTTCCGTAGCACCGCCAAACGACTGCCCGGAATCGGCAGCAGGCAAATCCTCTGGAGGGAACCAAGATGACACATGTTAAACGCTATGTGGCGGGGGCGCTTGGCTCAATGCTCAAAATCCCCTCAGTTTTTAACCCTCTATTTTCCGGTATGCAACAGTGGCGCTTGGGGCGAATAATGGCACCGTGTCCCTATTTGGAGCGCCAAGTTTCCCAAAGCTGCCCGGCTTGGCCTCAATGTTAGGTAGTCGAAACAATGAACACCCCCCCCCCCCC
>JGI24699J35502_11133373_pt1 | contig 10156 bp, 7 predicted proteins | sample TergutMp193P4_FD_35502 | JGI IMG/M metagenome (IMG submission 35502) | reverse complement strand
TGCTTGACGTGGCATCAGCCGAACCCGTTGCGCCACCAGCTTCGGATGCCGAGCCTGGCGCGCAATTGGGGCAGACCGAGGAAGTGCGATTCCGGGGCGAATCCGTCAAGACGCCTTTCGATGACCGGATATATGGCGGCCAAGCGTTAGCGCAAGCACTGTTGGCGGCGGGGCGCACCGTGCCGCCCGGCCATATCCCCCACTCCATGCACGCCTATTTTTTGCGGCAAGGTACCCGGAGTCTACCTATTGAGTTTGAGGTAGAGAACTTGCGTGATGGCCGGTCGTTCTCGGCGCGGCGCGTCCATGCCTTGCAAGACGACAAGCCCATATTGGCCGCCGAGGCATCCTTCCAACTCGACCAACCCGGTTACGACCAACAACGCCCGATGCCGGACAATGTGCCGCCGCCACAGTTGCAGGTACCGGCCAGCGTTTTTGTGGACGAGATTGACCATCCGGCGGCTAAATGGTGGGGGAGTGATGCGGCCTTTGAGATTAGACCCGTCAACCCGCCCATCTATCTTGCCGCCGACCCAGTGCCGATTGACCGCCAAATGGTGTGGGTCAAATCTCGCGGGGTGGTGCCGCCGCCCAGCGACCCTGCCGTGTCCGAGCAGCTTTGGCATCGAGCACTCTTGGCGTTTGCATGCGACCAGCTGTTGCTGGAGCCGTCCGTGCGTGGGGCGGGCAAGAGTTGGTTTGATGTGGGCCGGGGGATTCCGATGGCCAGTTTGGACCATGCGATGTGGTGGCACCGGGATTTTCGGGTGGATGAGTGGTTGTTGTTTGTGCAAGAAGCGGCCTCGTCCCAAGGTGGGCGGACACTAGGCCAAGCGCGGGTCTACAAACAGGACGGTGCGCTGGTGGCGTCTATCGCCCAAGAAGGCATGATGCGCCTCTGAGAGTGCCACCTGCGGCGCGCTCAAGACGCATTTATCGTAACCTGCCCAAAGTTGAGTACCGTCATATTCCGCATCGTACCTTATTACAGACGTGCTAGACTGGGCGATGAGATTTGATGGGCTTGAGTCCTACCTTGTTACATTGCCCAACAGCCAGAACCGAGGATGTCACCATGAAAGATGTTGTTGTGGATTTCAGCGACGATGAGCTAGCGAGTCTTGATAAACATGCCGCACAGATGGGCATGAGCCGCGTAGAATTTATCCGGAAGCAGTTGATTCGTGAGATAAAGAGACGTGAGCATACCCAAAAAGAGTGGAAAATCTCGGACGAGGAAGCGATAAGGCGTATTACTAGTATTGGTCAAGATCTTGCGGATTCGCGGCAAGAAGGCTTAATCCCAGCATGACCGAATGGATAATCGATAAGTCAGCATACGAGAAGCTTAGTAAGAGTCCAGATATTCCAGAATGGACTTCCCGAATGAGACGTGGCCTAGTCAGAGTCATAACTCCTACATTATTGGAACTAGGCCATTCTGCACGGAACGGGTTAGATTGGGAATCCAGAATCGCGAACGAGCCAACCAACTGGCTAATTGTTGAGGACATTGAGCCAGATATGGAAAGACGTGCCCTAGAGGTGCAGCGATTGTTGGCAATGAAGGGACAACATCGTGCGCCATCGGTCGTCGATTTATTAGTGGCGGCTGCCGCCGAACTGCACAGACTGGTCGTGTTGCATGATGATAGAGATTTCGACTTGATTGCAGGTATAACTGGTCAAAAGATGGAAAGGTTACGGCTTTTACCAATGGACGATAACGGATAGATAAGGGTGTTATTTTAGTTGAAATCGGGATCGCCAGCAACGCGAGCAGGCCAATTCCCAAAGCGAGAGTTCTAGGCTGCATTAGCTAAGGGGTCAGGGTTAGGGTTTGCTGGGTAGCCGCTGCGACGGCTGGGCGAGTGAACCACATTGGGAAACTGCCTTGGTTAGCCCACGCCTCAAGCTGGTCGGAATAGTGGTCGCTGGCCGGATGTCCGGAAACTCCTGTCACATTGCACCACGTGGAGTTATCCCAATTACCCACATCGTCAATAATCCGAATAGCTTGCCCGGTGCGCACGGTGAACCGATCTTGATTGGCATCCCAGCCCGAGGCCACTACGGTTACGGTGCTACCAGAGACCTCTTGGGCGGGCGGATTGACAAAGTTGCGGACAAAACCGGGGATGCCTGCGCCACCCAGAACTGGGTGTTGCAGTTCGAGTAAGTGCATTTGCCCCCACCGCCAACTGGCCGGGTTGGCGGAGAACCGCTCAGTCAAATCCAAGCGGGCGGCGGTAAGCGCCTCCCGCAAGATGTCGTCGCGGGTTTCTACTTGCGGCGTATCTCGATTATCCCAAAACTCGTTCGTGGGGTCAGCCAATAAATCGCGAAACACCGTTACCCACCGGCTGCGGCTGTTCGGCCACGAAGTATCGGGCAGATCATCGCGCAGCGTCATAGCCATCACCTGCGCCCATACGGCACCAAAATAGGCGGCGGCTGGGGAGTCAGCGTCCATCCGATGATCCCAGTTTCTTAGCAAATCCAGCGCCGCAGCATTAGGACTCGGATCAATAAGGCCTTCATGGGTGGCCAACAAGGCTGGCACCAGCAGATCAGCGGTTGGATCGTGGACATCGGTAATCATCCGGTGAAAATCAGCAACTGTGAACGGCACGCCGCTGGCAATTTGCTCTTCTAACATGTCCCGGATGCGCTCCGAGCGGGCGCCATAGTCAAAGTCCATGCCCATGTCCGGTTGTCCGTTCAAGGGCAAAACCGCTTGATTGGCCGCCACGATGAACCCCTCGTCAGGGTTGAGCATCGCCGGCAAATCAGCAGAGGGGATGAACCCTTGCCACTCATATCGTGAATCGCGCCCGTCGCGCGGCCAAGTGCCATCCGTGGGCACGGGAGCACTTGGTACCTCGGCACGGATTGGGATGCGCCCTGGTGCTTGGAACCCAATATCCCCCTGCACGGTGGCGAACACGAGGGCTTGGGCAGGTACCTCAAAGTATCCGCCAGCCCGCGCGACATCGGCGGCGTTGTGGGCAAGGTCAATGGTAAAAATCGCTTCCATGCTCAGGCCCGGGGTAAGTGCCGTCCATTGCAGGGAAACAGCCACCTGACCTCCCTCCGCATCTCTTGGGGTAGTCGCTGGGGCATCGGCTGCCCCCATAACCGGCAACACGTCACTGATAATCGGCCGGTCACCTACCATCCGAATAACTAGGTCAATCGGCTCCCCACCGGCAACCAAAATCTGCTCGGTGCGCACGTCCAACGGCAGCCATTCGCCATCGCGCAAGTGGGTGTCGCCCGAGATCTCTTCCACAAAGAAATCGGTCACGTCAGGCCCCATATTGGTAATGCCCCACGCGAGTTGGTCATTGTGTCCGATGATGATGCCGGGGAAGCCAGCGAAGGAATACCCGACCACATCGAAGGGGCACACATCGGTTATTGCGTTGCAATGCAGGCCAGTCTGCGTGAAAATGCCGGGCGCTTCCAAACCAAGATGGGGATCGTTCGCGAGCATCGGCAAGCCCGATGCGGTGTAACGGCCAGATACCACCCACGAGTTGGAGCCGAGCCCTTCGCCCGGAGCCAACAACCTAGGCACAGCATTGAGGGCGGTTTGGGCGGCAGCCATCGCGTTGCCTACGCTGTCAGATTGAGCAAATGGCGAGGTATTTTGCGCCGGACTGAATAAGCCCTGCCCGGTATTGGGGAGCACGCCCGCAGCGGCGGCACCAGCAGCTAAGGTGGCCGCCCCCACCGGATCGTTCGGATTGACGATAGGCACGGCTCCACTGGCTTGCGACGGTGGGAAGAGTTCATTAACCAAGCCGACATCGCCCAAGGAAGCATAGACATTTGCGCGGTCAAGTTCGGTGCCATAATTGGTGCGCAAGTCCCAAGCCAGCGCTTTCAGCCAAGCCAACGAGTCCACCGGCGTCCAAGGTTCCGGAGCAGAAACGGGAACTTGCAGGCCGAGCACCGCGTACTCCATGCCCAAGCTGCGGGGGCTGCGACCACTTATATAGGCATTAACTCCCTCCGCATATGCGGCGAGCCACTGTTGGGTTTGCGGCGACATCAAGTCCCATTCCTGCTCGGCCACCCGGCGCCAACCAAACGTGCGAATAACACGATCAGCGTCAATCGCAGCAGGCACCGCGCCTACCAACTCTGCCATCCGACCAGCAGTGACATGCCGACGCATATCCATTTCAAAGAACCGATCCTGCGCATGGACGTAGCCTTGGGCGCGGAACAAGTCGTCAGCGGTGTCTGCATATATATGGGGCACGCCGATGCCATCGCGCAAAACTTGGACGTTCGCCGTCAAGCCCGGGAGCGCAGCGGTGCCACTAGTTTGCGGCAACGGCCCTCGAATGGTGCGCCAGACAAATATCGCCCCCACTATCAGCGCTAGGGCGAGCACAGCGGCAACAATCGCCAAGATTCGCCTACCCAAACGGCGCTTTCGCGGGGCGCCCTCGGGTACAACTAGAATAGGAACCGGGCCATCGGCGGTTGCGGCTGTCGTCACAGAATCATGCTAACGCCAACCACGGACATTTATCGTGCGGGCGACACGCGCATCCCAAACTATCCAGGCTAACGCTGCGATCTATTGAGCGGGCTAGGCTGAGCCGGTAGGGTAGGGGCTATGTCGCGCGTGCTGCAAATGAGTTGGAAAACGGTTGCCCCTAGGCGGGCCGTGCCCGGAATGTCCGTGCTGGACACGTCCGTTACGGAATTGCGGGTCAATCCATTCGACCTAGATTTGCTTTTCCATGTCAATAACGGCGTTTATCTGCAAATGGCAGATGTCGCCCGGTGGGATTTTCTCGCTGATTTGGGCGCGCTAAACCGGTTGCGCAAGCGGCGATGGTATCCGGTGGTTGCAGCGGCATCGGTCAAATTCAAAAAGTCGCTTAAGGTAAACCAAAAAGTCAAGATTACTTCCCAAGTTTTGGGCTGGGATTCGCGCATTGTATATATGCAGCATATCTTTACGGTTGGCGATCAGCTATATGCCACAGTTTGGATTGCTGGACGCTTTTTGCAGGTTGGTGGCAAGCGGATATCGCCGGAAGAAGTGGTGGATTTGCTTTCGCATGGTGATGCGCCCGAGTCGCCTGAGCTTCCGCCCGATGTGTTGGCGTGGGCTCGCGCATTAGATGTGGCCGAGCGCTCGTAACAGTCCTGCACGGCGATCTGCTTCGTCTCAATCGCTTGCAGGTAGTTCTCCTACCTGCTTCGCTCACGTTCCTTGCATCTCATCCGCGCAGCACAGTTACGAGAGTGTGGATACCTTTTAAGTAGGTTATGAATGAAAATCGGCATACAGACGGGGTATTGGTCGAGGAAGCCGCCTAGCGGCATTATGCCCGCTTTGTTGGCGGGGGAGGCACTTGGGCTGGATTCGGTGTGGACGGCGGAAGCGTATGGGTCAGATGCCTTTACGCCGTTGGCGTGGTGGGGCTCGCGGACGCGCAAAATGCGGCTAGGCACCGGCATCGCGCAAATGGCAGCGCGGACGCCGACTGCCACCGCCATGCAGGCTATTACGCTCGATCACTTAAGCGGTGGGCGCTTTGTGCTGGGCCTCGGCGCCAGCGGCCCGCAAGTGGTGGAAGGGTGGTATGGCCAGCCATACTCTCGCCCTCTGGCTCGTACGCGGGAATATGTGGCGATAGTGCGCGAAGTGTTTGCGCGGGAACGGCCAGTCTCGTTGGATGGTGAGTTTTTCCAGATTCCACTCAGCAGCGAGGCGCCGGGTGCGACCGGGTTAGGGAAGGCTTTGAAGCCGACTGTCCACCCCTACCGGAAAGACCTTCCCATCGTCTTGGCCGCGCAAGGGCCAAAGAACATCGCGCTCGCGGCCGAAATTGCGGACGGTTGGATGGCCGGCTTTTATGCCCCTCGTCTAGACGACGAGTACCGTGAATTGCTGGGTGCTGGCTTCGCTAACCGCAGCGAAGAGCAAACACCGCAAAGCGAATTTGAAGTTTTGGCGACGGTGCCGGTCGTCATCCGCGATGATTTGGAGCAGGCCGCTGATGTAGTGCGCCCCCATCTTGCCTTATATGTAGGCGGCATGGGAGCCAAGGGTGCTAACTTCCACAAGCAATCGCTAGACAGGTTGGGCTACCAGGCCGAACTTGATGACGTGCAAGATTTGTACTTAGCCGGTCGCAAGGACGATGCGGCGAAAGCCATTCCGGTTGAGTTAATCCAAGAAATCGCCCTGATTGGCACCGCCGATAAAGTTGCGGAAGAATTACAGCGCTGGCAAGACACTGCCGTGGACACTTTGCTGATTCAGGGCGACCCGGCCTCGATGCTGGCCGTCTTAGGCGCCGCGCAAGAACAACAAGGCGGCAATGCCGCCACCATTCGGGCGAAAGTGGCTGACTTGCTGGCCAAAGTTGCGCCCGCCACCGTTTAGCGGAGCGAGGTTAGAGTCATCTTAAGTTTTTGCGGGCGGATTGCGGGTCAAGCCCGCAATGACGGAACGCTCAAGCCTGCAAGGACGAAACGCTCAAGCAGCGACAAATTGCCAAGCCAGAGCGAAACGGCCAAGCCCGCAATGACGAAACGGTCAAGCCCGCAATGACGATACGGTCAAGCCCGCAATCTTAAGTTTTTCCAAGCCGGATTGCGGGTCAAGCCCGCAATGACGGATCGGGCAGGCCCGCAATGACGGGATGGGCATGCCCGCTAGGGCGGATTGCGGGTCAAGCCCGCAATGACGGGATGGGCTCAGGTCTATTTCGGATTGAGGATTGAGCGCCGGGTGGGGGCGCCACGCACCACGATGGGTTGGGGTACTGGCTGTTCCTCGGATGCGGCGGAGTCCGCATCGGCAGCAGCACTACCGCCACCGCCAGCAGTAACGGCCACACCCTCGGCTTCGGTTGAGGTGTCGTCCCCGGTGACCGCACTGGAATTACTGGAATTACTGGAATTACTGGGCACCGCCCCCGAATCCAGGTGGTCAAACTCGCCAAAGCTGTCATTGGCCAACGGACGGATTGACGCCACCACAGCGCCCTCCGCTGGCTGCCGAAGCTGCCCATTGGCCGCCTCCATTGCCTCGCGCACAGCATGAATCTCGGCAGCAACGGCCAGCGGGTCAGGCCGGTCGCGCACAGATTCAAGCTCATCGCTATTGTCGCGCAAAGACTTTAGGATGGCCTGATCCTCAGCAACCATCGCCGCGATGGCCTCACCCTCCAGCGTGTCGGCTAAGTCCCGAATCTCATTTAGTGCAATCAATTCAGTATCGCCCGGAATGCTTTGCAGTAACGCCTTTTCATCCGGCTTATTCTTTAACACCTTTTCGACGTAATCCACAGCCGCTTCGGGCATCGGCACATCTCGGCCTTGTTTTTCTGACATATACCAACGGTGTTCCAATATCTCATGGAATAACTGAGCGGGTTCCAACTTTTTCCGGTACTTTTTGGGCACGGCCTCAATAGTGGGCTCAAAGGAGTTGATTAACCAATCGTGTGCCGCAATAGCCTCGGATACTTCTTTCTTTTTCATCCTAGAACGCCAAGCGTCCATATCATTAAGGAGCCGCTGCGCTTGGGCATCTTGCACATCCATGCCGGTCAAACGCAACAATCGCCGTGAATGGTGGCCAGCATCTACCACGTTAGGCTGAATCCGTACGGTAGTGCCATCCTCGTCGGTATTGATTTGCAATTCACCAACGTCAAAGCCTAAGTCGTTTAGCCGCCGGATGCGTTCATCAACGCGCCATTGTTCGTCAGCGCTAAAGCTTTCAACCTCGGTGAGCGCAGTCCACAATTCGTTATAGCGCTGAACTAACGCATCACCAACGCGGATTGGGTCTTTATCTTCTGGGATAAAGCCGCCCGCTTGTAAATCGAATAATTCGCCGATGATGTTGGTGCGGGCTAAATCAATATCGTAATTACGCTGGCCATCGGTTAGCGCTGGATGCAAATCACCCGTTTCGGCATCCACCAAATAGGCGGCGAATTGGTCGGCATCCCGCCTAAATAGCGTGTTAGAAAGGGAAACGTCGCCCCAATAGAAGCCCGCCAAGTGTAAGCGCACTAATAATACGGCTAAGGCGTTAATTAACCGGCCGGCGGTATCGGATTGCAGTGTTTGATTGAACACGGCGCGATAAGGTAGCGAATATTGCAAATGTTCGGTGACAATGCAGGTTTCTAAGGGTTCGCCATTGTCATCCGTGCGGCCCGTGATAACTGCTGTCGGCACCACGCAGGGGATATCCAACCGACCTAATCGCTTAAGCAGTTCATATTCCCGATAAGCGTAGTGGTCACGCGTTTCTTTCACGGCTAGGATGCGATCACCGATGCGCACAAAGCGCACAATGTGGCGGGAAATACCTCGAGGCAGGGCCGCCAAGATGTCCTCTGGCCATTCCTCCAGCGGTAACTTCCAAGGCAAATCCAACAGCGCCGATTCCGGTTGGGCAGCAGTGATCTTAAAGGTGGACATCTACGCCAAACCCTCCATAAGCTAGATTACCTTAAACGCAAACAAGAAAGCACCAATTCGCAAAACCCAAAGTGGGCGGCTCCTCGAAAAAAGAAACCGCCCACTTATCGCAACAACAATTTGCGAAGCTAGAGTAATGATTGAGGGGATGCTATAGCAACGCCATAGTGCGCCCCACAATCGTTATTAGAGCCTGATGCCGGTGCTTGGGGAGAACACATGTTGCTGGCCAGGCTTAATCGTCACGTTGACAATCTCACCCTTTTGCGGCACATTGCGCGGGTCAATACGCACAATAACCTGATCCGATTCGCCAGCTGACAGCGTAGCGTTGGGGTCGGTCAAGGTGCCATACAAGAAGGCGTCGGAGCCAAGCTCTTCAACCAGGTTGGTCTGAACCTCAAATGAGCCCTCGGTACCAGCTGGAACCACCGTCAATGCCTCTGGGCGGAACCCAATGGTAATCTTGCCATTGTCAGCCGGGGTCAACCCAGCGACTTGCTCAGGAGCCAGCGGCAAAGCTGCCGAACCAACAATCGCGTGGCCGTTCACCACCGGGAAAGTACCCAAGTTCATCGCGGGTGAGCCAATAAAGCCAGCCACAAACACGTTCTGCGGCGAATCGTACATCTCGCGCGGGGTGCCAACCTGCTGCAGCACGCCACCCTTGAGTACCGCAATGCGGTCGCCCATGGTCAGCGCCTCAGTTTGGTCGTGGGTCACGTACACCGTGGTGACGCCCAAGCGGCGCTGCAACGAAGCAATCTGCGTACGCGTTTGGACACGCAACTTGGCGTCCAAGTTCGAGAGCGGCTCGTCCATCAAGAACACTTGCGGTTGGCGGACAATCGCGCGACCCATGGCCACACGTTGCCGCTGGCCACCGGACAGTGCCTTAGGCTTGCGGTCTAGGTATTCAGACAGGTCAAGGATGTTCGCAGCCTCTTCCACCCGCTGGCGAATTTCAGCCTTGGGGGTGCCCGCAATCTTCAATGCGAAGCCCATGTTGTCCGCCACGGACATGTGGGGATACAGTGCGTAGTTCTGGAACACCATTGCGATGTCGCGGTCTTTTGGCTGCACATCCGTAACGTCGCGGTCACCAATTAGGATGCGGCCAGCATTAACGTCTTCCAAGCCAGCCAACATCCGAAGCGAAGTGGACTTGCCACAACCGGACGGGCCGACGAGCACGAGAAACTCGCCATCGTCAATGTGTAGATTTAGTTGATCCACAGCTGGCTTCTCTGAGCCAGGGTAGATCCGAGTTGCATGGTCAAATGTAACCGTTGCCATTATCTTTCCTCCACGCGCAGGTACGTGCGCGACGATCCGTAGTAGAGTTTGAGCCTTATCCAAGCCGCGATCTGCTGCGTTGCTGCCGCTTTGCGTCACACCGAAGGTGTGCCAGCCAGCACGGTCAGCCGTACTTGCTGCGCTTGCGCGCCTTGCATCTCGGGGCTTGGATAAACCTCAAAAGGAATATGTTTCCTTCCGTGATAAGCCTAGTGCCAAACGCAGGGCGCGCCAACCTTAGGCGCGCAGGGCGTCACGGAAATCACTATAGATCGCACAAAAAGAACTATTCTTGATTGCTATGAGCCCGAGTCTGCTGGAACCCGGTACCCGCGTGGGCGGGTACACGATAGGGCGACGGCTGGGCGCGGGGGCATCGGGG
>JGI24699J35502_11133375_pt1 | contig 10185 bp, 6 predicted proteins | sample TergutMp193P4_FD_35502 | JGI IMG/M metagenome (IMG submission 35502) | reverse complement strand
GGCGCGGAAGAGGCGTGGGTGATCGACCCCATCGACGGTACGAAGAATTTCACCAAGTCATCCCCCGATTTCGCGATCATGGCCGCCCATGTACGCTGTGGGGAGACGGTCGAATCCTGGATCTACCAGCCCATGTACCACGCGATGTACCACGGTCAAGAAGGGGCGGGAGTACGCCGCAACGGCGTACCCATCCAGCGCCGTGCTGACCGGGTACGCCTGCTCGGCTCCGCCTATCTGCACCTCGATCCTGTACCCAAAACACTGGATCTGAAGCGCAGTTGGAGTGCCTGCGGCATCGACTACCCGAAACTGCTCGAAGGCGAGGTCGACTTCCTGTGTTACCGCGAGGGCAAACCTTGGGATCACCTGCCCGGTACCCTCATGGTCGCCGAGATGGGCGGACGTACGGCGACCCGAACGGGTGTGGACTACCGTCCAGGGATCACCGACGCCCCTTTGTCCGTCATTCCGCGGTACCGCTGGGAACAAGTACGGGATGGATTGGATCTAGCCCACTGAACAGACCTGGTCCAAATCGTCTGTGATAGTGGGATCCTCTGTCGAATCATCTGACGAGGACGCAGAATCTCCTTGATCCGCAGGATCCCCCTGGTCGGCGGGTTCGGCAGCTGGTTCCTCAGATGCGGGCTCCGGCGCAGGCGTCCCGGAGTCCAAAGCTTCTGACTGGGCGATGGTGTCGGTCACCACCGATTGGAGATAGGCGAAATCAGGGTTGCCCGGATGGATCAACGGGGGGACGAACGCCACAGAGATGATGGGCAGAGCCTTGGCTTTCAGGGCAAGATCCGTCAGGGTCCCAATTTGGGTTGAGGGTACTGAGGTCCGTACCGTCTCACCCGATGCGGACGCCAATTGGGTAAATTTCGTCGCGACCGTGGTCGGGTTGAGCTGGTTCAGCATCGCCGCCATCACACATTTCTGGCGCTGCATCCGTACAAAATCCGAAGCCTGGGCTCGAGACCTCGCGAACCAGAGTGTCTCGTACCCCGACAAATGCTGGTCGACGCCAGCTTCGAGCCAGACGTCGTCGTCAGGGTTGAGCGCGACCCGTTCGTTGATCGTGATCGTCAGCCCCCCCATCGCGTCGATCAGGTCCATGAACCCCTGCATGTCGATCATGGCGTAATAGTTGATCGGCAGCCCCGTCGCACCGCTGACGGCGTCGATCATCGCAGCGATCCCCGGATCATCGGCCCCGGGATAGAGGGCTTCGTTCTCCAACCCCAACAAGTACACCGCGTTGAGCAGGCATTCGTCCGAGGCGCATCCGTACCCATCCGGGTACAGGGCGTGCAGGGGCGAGGTGTCGGGGAAGGGTACCCATTCGAGGTTGCGGGGAAGGCTGAACAGGACGGTACGCCCGGTGTTCGCGCTCACGCTCGCCACGGTGATCGAGTCCGGGCGTGTCCCCCACCGGTCCGGCCCCGCGTCCGAGCCGAGAAGCAGAATGTTGTACCGGCCTTTGTTCTGTTGGGTGTCGCCGCCGCCGGAGAAGATGTTGGTGAAGGCCCCGCCGGTCGCCCATGCCGCACGTCCGACCCATAGGGTACCCATCGTCATGACCACAGCCAGAACCAGTGCGATGATGGTGAAGATCGTTCCCTTTTTCGCGCCCATTGCGCGCGGGGAAGCAATCCACCAGGTGTTCACCGCCAGCACAGCCCAAAAGGCGCACAGGGCGAACACGACGACGGCGACGGTTTTCAGGAACAGCCCGTTGGCAAAAATTCCGATCATAGTATTACGGAAACACAGGGTCAGGATGAGGGTGACGACGCCGACCAAGGCCAGGACGATGAGGAGTTTCAGGGCGAAACGCCCGAGTCTCTTCGACCCGTAGATGGCCTGAGCCGATCCGGGCAGGATCAACCCCAGTATCAGCAAGGCGTACCCGCGACGGGTGCTCACCACTTCGCTGCGATGGGCCACTCCCATCACGTCACTTACTCGCGCCATTGTCCCAGTATGGCTCCAAGCCCGATGCGGACAATGCCCGGCGCGCCGGGGAACCCCAGATCAGCTTCCGTACGGTGTGGGCAGGATCGAACCGGTTTCGTCCAGATAGTACGTCGGGATGACCGGTTCGCCGCGGCTCATCTTCCACCCGTCCCTGGGAAGTTCGGCGCGGGCCATCTCGTGGCGGGCACGGGCGTCGCCGAGGGGTTCAGCGCCCACGATCTCACCGTCACGTATGAGTTCCCGAAGCAGCGGACGGTCGTCGGCGGTCATCACCGGAGGCTTGCCGACCCCGATGAGCTCAGCCTCGGCGATTCCCCTTCCGTCGCGGCGGCGCACGGCGTACTTCCGGCCTCCCACAGTAGCTTTCGACATGGATTTCTTGGCCACGGCGATCATGGGTGCGTCTGGTGCGTCGGATCCGGCGCGGGCGACCATTTTGTACACCATGGCGCAGGTCGGCGCCCCCGATCCGGTCACCAGCGAGGTGCCCACGCCGTACCCGTTGACCGGGGCTCCCGCCAGGGCGGCCAACTGCCATTCGTCCAAGTCGGATGTGACGATGATGCGCGTGTTCACCGCTCCCAGTTCGTCCAGCAGCGCCCGTACCTCCCGGGCCGTCGCGGTCAGGTCCCCCGAGTCGATGCGTACGGCGCCCAACCGGCCATTCGTGAGCTTGACCCCCAGGCGTACGGCGGTTTCGATGTCGTAGGTGTCCACCAACAGGGTCGTGGACTCCCCCAAGGTCTCGAGTTGGGCGCGGAAGGCCTCCTCCTCAGTGTCATGCAGGAGGGTGAAGGAATGGGCGGCCGTGCCCGTGGTGGGTACCCCGTAATGCCGTCCGGCTTCCAGGTTCGACGTCGATGCGAACCCTGCCACATAGGCCGCGCGGGCCGCCGCGACAGCCGCGTACTCGTTGGCCCGGCGCGACCCCATCTCGATGCAGGGGCGGTCCTCAGCCATCATGGTCATCCTCGACGCGGCGGAGGCGACCGCCGAATCATAATTGTAAATCGACAACAACAAGGTTTCCAGGACGACGGCTTCCGCGAAGGTGCCCTGGACGATGACCAGCGGGGAACCGGGGAAGTACAGGTCGCCTTCGCCGTACCCCCAGATGGAACCGTTGAAACGGAAATTGGCCAGGTACTCCGCTGTGGGACCGTCGGCGATCCCCTCCCGTTCCAGATAGCTCAATTCCTCATCCCCGAAGCGGAAGTCGGCGATGGCTTCCAACGCGCGCCCGACCCCGGCCACCACGCCGTACCGACGCCCCGATGGCAATCGGCGGGCGAAAAGCTCGAAAATGGAAGTACGGTTGGCCGTTCCGGCTTTGAGGGCGGCGCGTACCATGGTCAGTTCGTATTCATCGGTCAACAGGGCCGTGGATCTGGTGTTCATGGAACAAGCTTAATCTCACAACCGGTGATGGCAGAACCCGTGCGCGGGGCATGGGATAAGATGACAGAATCAGCGTGTCAGGATCACCAGCTAATACCCCGAGAAAGGCTTTGTTATGAGCGCATCTGCCCTTGTTTCCATTCTGATGGGATCGGATTCCGACTGGCCGGTCATGGCCGAGGCGGCCAAAGCCCTGAACGAGTTCTCCATTCCCTTCGAGGCCACCGCGATCTCGGCGCACCGGATGCCGGACGAGACGATCGAGTACGGTCGCACCGCCCATACGCGCGGGATCCGCGTCATCATCGCCGGAGCCGGGGGCGCCGCCCACCTGCCCGGAATCTTGGCGGCTGTCACTCCCCTGCCTGTCATCGGAGTGCCAGTGCCGTTGGCGCAGCTCGACGGCTTGGACTCCCTTCTCTCCATCGTCCAGATGCCCGCCGGGGTCCCCGTCGCCACCGTAGGCGTAGGCGCCGCACGCAATGCCGGTTTGTTAGCCGCCCGGATTTTGGCCGTTGGTGATCCCGATCTGCTTGAAAAAGTCCTCGCCTTCCAAGACTCCCTTCGTGTGGCCGCTGAGGCCAAAGGCGCCAAAGTACAGGCGTACGCGGCGGAACTCCAAGCCTGAAAAGTTATCCACAGGAAGTGAGTCTTTGGAAAAAGTTATCCACAAATTGGGGATCTCGGAGCAAAACGGGCAAGGATTTCACCATAGTCCTTGGTATGAAAGTAAAATCAGTTAACATCAATCCATTGCATCAAATGTTGATGCGGTGGTACGATGCGTCCATGCGTACCACACTCGACCTTTCGGTCCGGGTCCATACCGGCCTCGTCGACTTGGCCAAGCAAAAAGGGAAGACCCTGTCGGCCGTGGCCAACGACCTCCTTTACGAAGGCCTGTTCATGAAGGAACTGCCTGACGGGGTGTACATCAGCCCTGTCACAGGTCTTGCCCAGGTCCAACTGGACAGGGAGTACACAATGGAGGAAATCGCCCAAATGATCGATGAGGACGAGTGATGACAACATTCCTTCTAGATTCTAGCGTTGTCATCGCTCTCGCCTCTCGGGGGCACCCTCACCTCGCTCGATGCGAATCCTGGTTCGTCACCGTCACCGACTTCGCAACATGTCCGGTGGTCGAAGGAGCGTTGGTCCGGTTTCTCATCCGTTTGGGCGAGCCGGTTCCTTCCGCGCATGCCATCCTGTCGCACTTCGTCCTTCGTACAGGCCATGAGTTCTGGCCGGATGCCGTGTCGTACCTGGACACGGATCTGAGCCGGATCATGGGTCATCAGCAGGTCACAGACGCGTACCTCATCTCCTTGATCCGCAACCATCCCGGTTCCAAACTGGCCACCCTGGACGAGGGTCTGGCGGACCTCTATCCCGAGGACGCCTACCTCATCCCTGGTTAGTCGTCTTCCGGGTGGGTTTGGCGGGGGTCATGGGCCCCAGATCGGAGCCCAGTACCCAGTTCTCGACTTCGGGCATGTCTTCCAGGTGCTCAACGATGTACTCGGCATGCTTGTCGAGCATGCGCTCACAGTACTGGTACAACTCATGAGCGCCGGCCGGTTTGTGGGCGGCGTTGTTGATGGCGTCCATGACCAGGTGGTACCGGTCGACTTTGTTGCGGACGACCATGTCGAAGGGAGTCGTGGTCGTCCCCTGCTCGACGAAGCCGCGGGCGCGGAACCGGTCCGCATCGGGGCGTCCGTGGACCAACTGATGGATCGCACCGGGGTACCCGTGGAAGGCGAAGACGACATCCACATCGTCGGTGAAGATATCGGAGAACGCCTTCGCGCTCATGCCGTGCGGATGGTCCTTCGGCCTGTACAAAGTCATCAGATCGACCACATTGACCACGCGTACTTTCATGTCCGGAAGATAGGTCTTCAAGATCTCGGCAGCCGCGACGGTCTCCATGGTGACCACGTCACCTGCGCACGCAAGGACGATGTCCGGTTTGCCGTCCCCGAGGCCCGGGGTACCCGCCCAGTCCCATATCCCGTAGCCACGGGTACAATGTTCGATCGCCTCGTCCATGGTCAGCCACTGGGGTTGGGGCTGCTTGTCCTGGACGATGAGGTTCACGTAGTTGCGAGACTTGAAGCAATGGTCGGCGACTTCCACAAGGCAGTTGGCGTCCGGCGGCATGTAAATCCGGCTCACATCCCCACGCATGTTCAACACGACCTGGACCAACATAGGCGACTGGTGCGAGAACCCGTTATGGTCGTTGCGCCAACACGTGGACGACAGCAGGATATTGGTGCTCGGCACTTTGGCGCGCCATGAGAGGTGGTTGGCCTCCTCCAGCCACTTCGCCTGCTGCATGGTCATCGACGCGCTCACCATGGCGAACGCCTCGTACGTCGCGAACATCCCGTGGCGGCCCGTCAGGGTGTACCCATCCAGCCAGCCGTGGCAATTGTGCTCGCTCAAAACCTCCATCACGCGCCCGCCGGAACTGATCCGCTCATCGATGACGTTGGTGGTCTCCATGAAGGCACGATCGGAGACCTCGAAAACCGCGCCCAGCCTGTTCGAGTTCGTCTCGTCGGGGCAGAACAACCGGAAATTATCTGGATTGCGGCTGTAGATGTCGCGGAGGTACTCCCCCAGTTTGCGGGTGGATTCGACCCGATCCGTCCCCCGGGTCCCATCGGTGACCTCGACGCCGTACTCCCGGTAGTCGGGCAGGTCCAGATCACGGGTCAGCAGCCCGCCGTTCGCGTACGGGGAGGCGCTCATTCTCTTCGCGCCCTCGGGATTGTTCGACCTCACCAGCGCAGTCGGCGAACCGTCGGGGTTGAACAACTCATCGATCCTGTACGACTGAAGCCATTGTTCCAGCATTGCCAGGTGCTCCGGGTTCTCCTTCACTCCTGACAAGGGTACCTGGTGTGCCCGCCATGTCCCCTCAATCACTTCGCCATCGACGCGCTTCGGCCCTGTCCATCCTTTCGGAGTACGCAGGATGATCATCGGCCACGTCGGCCTCGTGCCGTCCCACTCCGGATCCTCGCGCGCCTCTGTTTGGATCTCACGGATCTTTTCCCAGGCGTACGACAATGTGTTCGCGAAACGTTCATGGATCCACGGCAGGTCGTCGCCCTCGACCCACAGAACCTCGTACCCATGTCCCTCGAAAAGTTCCTGTACGTCCTCGGGATCCTTGCGCGCGAGTACGGTGGGCCCGGCGATCTTGGCGCCGTTAAGGTGCAGGATGGGGAGCACAGCTCCGTCGTGTTGCGGGTTGAGGAAGGAGACGCCTTTCCATCCGCCCTCCAGCGGCCCAGTTTCGGCTTCCCCGTCGCCGACCACAGCGACCACCAGCAAGTCGGGATTGTCGAACGCCGCACCGAAGGCGTGGCTCAGGGCGTACCCAAGTTCACCGCCCTCATGGATCGAACCGGGCGTGGTCACAGACGCGTGGGACGGAATCCCGCCGGGAGCCGAGAACTGCCGGAACATCGCCCGCATGCCCTCTTCGTCCTGGGTGATCTTGGGGAAGACCTCGGAATAGTACCCTTCAAGGTACGACGCTGCCACGAGTGCCGGGCCGCCATGGCCGGGGCCGGCGATGTACAGACAGTTCTGGCCTGTTTCGCGGATCAACCGGTCGAGGTGGGCATAGATGAACCCGAGCCCGGCCGAGGTGCCCCAGTGGCCCAAGAGGCGAGGTTTGATGTCGTCTGGACTCAGCGGACGGCGCAGGAGGGCATTGTCTTGGAGATAGATCTGCCCGGCGGTCAAGTAGTTGCACGCGCGCCACCAAGCGTCGATTGATTCCATGTCTGTTTTTGTGAGAAGAGGAACTGTCATGCCTTCACGCTACCATGGGCGGTGGCCTCATTTGTTCAATACTGAACAAATGAGGCCACTGCTCCCCCACGCTTCACCCGTTGTACGGATGAAGACTTATATCCTGCTGCGGTGTTTCTTCGTCAGAATCACTCCGGCGCCGATGCTGGCCAAGGAAACCAGTAGCCACACAAGGTTCGGAACCACAACAGAGGTACCGCCCGTCAGAATGGACAATCCGGAGCCCAACGGCAACGAACCGGGTATGACGAACGTCGTCTGAGCGGTGCCTGACTGAGTACCGACGGCGACGATGAGGTGGACACCGGCGTCGAAGCCGACAGGTACGGTGAAGGTCAGCTTCGGAAGGGTTCCATCGCTTTGCGCTGTCACCGTACCCAGGTCGATGGAGTCCGAATAGACCGCGATGTGCACTTGTTCGCCGGGGATCCATCCGCTGCCCGATATGACCACCGTGCCGCTGACTGCGAGCGCAGACGTGTCAAGGGTGATCGCAGGTCCGGATGAGACTGGGCTCCCGGGAGCGGCGAAGGTCAGTGTCAGGGGAGAGGCATACGTGCCCACCATGGGAACACCGGTGACCTCCTGGCCGTCCACGGACGCTTTCACCACGACGGTACCGGCGGCTGTTCCCACCACGGGTACGCCGCACGTACCCGTCTCATCCGTCACGCACGAGGACTGCGGAAGGATCGCGGACCCCGATTCGATCGCGAAATCGACCTGTACCCCAGGCACGGGGGTTTCGTCCGACGTCAGATAGTTGACGTCCATCGCGGCGAATCCCACCGCATTGGGAGTACCGCCGGCAGGCTGGCCGTCCGAGACCACTTGCACACCGTAGTACACGCCATGGCCAGCCGGAGCCGACGAGGACGTCGATGAAGCAGGATTCGGTGTGGGCGACGTCGCGGAAGGACTCGACGCGGGCGAACTCGATGTCGGGGCCGATGAAGAAGCCGTGGAAACCGGCGTTGACGGCGAGCCAGTCGACTGGCTCTGCGCGGCGAAGGTCAACGTGATAGGAGAAGCACCCAAACCCAGTTGCGGAACGCCCACAACAGGCTGGCCGTTCATCGTCGCACTCACCACCACGTCGCCCGGAGTACTGCTGGCGACAACGACACCGCATGTACCCGTCTCATCGGTCTCACACGACGACGGCATCAACGTCCCGGCACCCGAATCGATCGTGAAATCAACATGGACACCAGCTACACCCGTATAGTCGAACGTGACCAAATCCACATTCTGAGCGAAGAACATCACACCCTGCATAGACGACGACGCTTGGTTGTTCGGAGCAGCCGCCACACCGTACATGACTGTATGAGGATTGAGCGGATTGAACGACGGCGTCGCAGTAGGACTAGATGACGTCGGATTCGACGTTGCCGGGGCAGACGTCGGCGAAGTCGGAGCCGATGTCGGCGAAGACGGTGCTGACGTCGGGGTTTGAGTCGACGAGGACGATGACGCACTCGATGTCGGCGGAGTCGATGAGGACGAACCCGTGGAAACCGGAGCTGACGTCGAGGCAGTCGCAGACGAGGTACTAGGCGCAGTGAAGGTCAATGTGACCGGAGAAGCACCCATTCCATACTGCGGTACACCCATAACAGGCTGGCCGTCCATCGACGCACTCACCACGACAGCCCCAGGCGTGTCGCTCGTCACCTGAACCAAACACGTGCCCGACTCATCGGTCACACACGACGACTGTGCCAAGGTTCCAGAACCGGATACGATCGCGAAATCAGCCTGTACGTCAGGGATGCCTGTATAAACAAGTGTACCTGCCAAGGTCGATGCCACAGTATCGACATCCCAGGCGACGAACCCGACTGTATCCGCAGATCCGACAGGTTGATTGTTCGTGCCAGCCGCCACACCATGGACAATCAGGTGAGCGGGCAACAGCGACGACGTCGATGGGGACGAAACCGGCGTAGACGATGTCGAAACAGGACTCGATGTGGACGCTGACGGATTCGACGTTGTCGGGACAGATGTCGGCGAAGATGATACAGATGTCGGCGTCTGGGTCGGCGAAGACGGTACCGATGTCGGCGTCTGAGTCGAAGACGACGAACCCGTGGAGACAGGTGTCGACGACGAGGCAGTAGCAGACGACGTGCCGGGCGCGGTGAAGGTCAACATGACAGGAGAGTCACCCACGCTCAACTGCGTGACACCCACGATGGGCTGGCCGTCCATCGACGCGCTCACCACGACAGTCCCGGCCGTGTCACCGACCACCTGAACCAAGCATGTGCCCGTCTCATCCGTCTCGCATGATGGCTGTACCAAATGTCCAGAACCAGACACGATCGCAAAATCAGCCTGTACACCAGGTATACCTGTGTAAACAAGTTTGCCTGCGAAAAGCGTCGCCGATGGATCGACATCCCCCGCGAAGAACACGACTGTATCCTCAGATCCGGCAGGTTGATTGTCCAGGTAAGTGAACACACCCTGAGCAACCATGTGAGCGGAAGCCGACGAGGTCGGACTCGACGTAGACGAAGACGGAGTAGAAGTGGACGGTATCTGTATCGGAGCCGAGGCGGTCGACCCAGGAGCAGCGAACGTCACCGTCACCGGAGAAGCAAAACCATATCCGGGAACTTCTTCAACTTCCTGGCCATTGATGAAAGCATGAACTATGACAGATTCAGCGACGTTATCGTACACACGAACGCTGCATAGCCCCAGCACATCGTCTGTTTCACATGATGGCGAACCCAACGTCGCCGACGAACCCGGTTCAAGCGTGAAATCAGCCTGAACACCAGCTATCGGTATCATGTCATCCGGCGACATCGAAAACATATTCACGTTGAACGCGCCAAACGTCACGATATTCGGATTGCCGCCTGCGGGATTACCATCCACAAGAGCCTGCACACCGTACACATTGATACGGAGACTCGGCGCAGATGTCGATCCGGTCGGCGAAGGACTCGA
>JGI24699J35502_11133376_pt1 | contig 10187 bp, 11 predicted proteins | sample TergutMp193P4_FD_35502 | JGI IMG/M metagenome (IMG submission 35502) | reverse complement strand
GGCTTCCCCCGCGTCGACTGACTCGTCGTCTTCTGGTTCGAAGCCCGCCGATTCCTCTGGAACACCTTCCACATCGACCAGTACGAGTACGCCGGCAAGTACCCCAGCCCCAGCCTGAACCCCTTGTCATCCTGCCATCCTTCGTCATTTACACGAGTCAGGATCTCTGTTTCCCATACCTAAAATCTGTGGATAACTTTTTCAAAAAAGAAAAACCTGTGGATAGATGACAATTCGTACCCACATGGCCACATAGTCCTAGGTATGACACATATCACTACTGTCCTGAGAAGGATTCTCGTCCATCGCCGCCTGCTGGCGACCCTGTCGGCGATGATCGCCGTCTTCGCCATCTGTTCGGTCGTCAGCGGCCACGAGGGCCAGACAACAACGGTGTACACGGCTGTGGCCCGCATCCCGCCTGGTACGACCATCACCGCCACCCAGGTGGCGAAAACCACCGTGCCGACCACTGTCGTACCCGGCGGCGCAGTCACGTCACTGGATGCGCTCGTCGGCCAGATGACCGCCGGACCGGTCCCAGTCGGCGCCATCGTGACCGAAGACGATTTCGTCGCCTCCTCACAGGCCGCGGACGGATTCGTGATCATTCCCGTGACGGTCTCCCCACAGATCCTCTCGGTGATCGAACCGGGAGACCACGTCTCGATCTTCCTGACCGAGATGTCCACCGGCGAGGTCTCGGTGGCGCGAGGAATCCGTGTGGTCACCATCCCGGCCCCCTCCTCCTCAGGCATGTTCTCCCCCAGTTCCTCCACTGATTTCATCCTGGTCGAGGTTCCAGAAGACGTCGCCAAACAAATGACCTCCTCAAACCTGGGTGCCACAACCGTCGCAATCGAGTGAGCATCCATATTGACTTTTTTATTGTGCATGACATAATTAAGGAGAAATAGGGCACCGAATGGGTCTTCCATGCGATGCCAATTGACCAAAGATACAAAAGTGAGGTGAACTAAATGGATGAGCTCAAACCAAGAATGACGCCCGGGGAAGCATTAGCTGCATTGGCAACAATGACGGAAAATGATTTCCCCTCAGTGCCTGAAGAAGAAGACGACGTTGACGATACTTTCGTTGAACGATTCGTCGAAGCTGGTCGGCGCGCAGTCGGTAGGCCATCACTGACAGCACCCGGCCAACACTCCCCTCAGATCACAATTCGTCTACCAGAATCAGTCAATGCACGTGTGGCTGACCTAGCTGCCAAAACGGGCAGACGCCGTTCACAGGTGATCCGGGATGCTCTCGACGCATATTTGACACGACGCAGCCTGATGGCGGATGAAAACTCGATTGGGGATGATTTATAATACCTTGTTAAGCGGTACTTTTGGCGGCGGCCCCGATAGGATTCGAACCTACGACGCAAGGTTTAGGAAACCTTCGCTCTATCCCCTGAGCTACGGGGCCAACAACTACATACGATACCGGAGAAACGCCTAAGGTAGAAACATGGCAACTACCCCATCCACCCTTCTCGCGTACGCCCTCACTGGTGAGGAGGTGCCCGTACGCGACACCGACGGCACCGCAGCGGACTTCCTTTCAGCCTTGAGGCAGGCCGGATGGCCCCCGGATCGAGTACGCAGCTGTGCCCGGGATTCGTGGGAGCGTGGGATCGCCTGGCCCCATCCGCTTCCACCGCACAGTCTGGACGGCCTCGGCCCGGCCAGGTGGTACGCGGAGCTCACCGCCGTACGAACCGCCCTCGGTCTGGACGCCATCGCGCAACCCCCGAGCCGGCGTACTGTCCTCACCCAGGACGAACGGCGTTTGATGGCAGAGCTGCCCCCGCATCATGGTCGCGTCGGATGACCGTCTGGGCTAGAATCTATGGGGTTGCACATTTGCTCAGCTTAAAGAACAAATGAGCTACCGTATAGTGGGAATATCGTCGATCGCATCTGCGTTAGGAGAATTATGAAACCATTAATCGTCAACCATGACACACTGCAGGACGCCGTACGCGACAACAACATGCTTGTCGTCGACATGTGGGCTTCCTGGTGCGGACCGTGCCGACGCTTCTCCCCCATTTTTGAAAAAGCCGCCGAGTCTTCCACCGATGTGGTTTTCGCCACGTTCCAGGTGGACGAATCCGAGGAGAACCAGGAAACCTTCGACGCGACGGGTTTCAGCACCATTCCCACGGTTCTGGCCTTCAAAGGCGGGACCTTGTTCGATGCCACCTCAGGAGCCCTCGGGAAAGCCGACCTCACCCAGATCGTGGACAAGCTTCGCGCGTCAGCCCAGTCCTGAGCCCGCGTCGAGGGGTATGACGAACAACTGCTCTGCCCAATCGGCGTCCAATCGACACTTGTGAGTAGTGGTCGACAAGGTCAAACACGTGGGGTCACAGATCGCCTCGATCTGTGTGCCCGGCAAGATCTGCGCGTCCGCCAAGGCTTGAAGACTGTCCATGTCACGCTGCAAGTACTCACCGATCCGTACCAATTGGACGGCGACCGGCCCCTGCGGATCGATGAGGAACGACAACGGTTCAACCCCGTCGCGGAACCGGGAGATGGACACCGCGACCGAGTCCTTCAAATGGGGGATGGGCGTGCCGTAGACGGACACATCGGGATCCTTCAGCAACACGACCAGCCTGTCCTCGACCCTGGCCGAGATGACATGTTCCCATTTGCAGGCCTCCTCATGGGCCTGGGCCCAGTCAATGCCCAGCACGTCCACCAACAACAGTTCAGCCAGCCTGTGCCGCCGCATCACCTGTACGGCGATCTGTTCTCCCTTGTCACTCAGGAGAATACGCCGATCCTCATGGACCGTCAGCAAATGGTCTCTCTCCATTCGCGACACCGTCTGGGACACGGTGGGCCCGCTGTGCTGCATCCGCTCGGCGATCCGGGCGCGCAACGGTGTCACGCCTTCCTCCATCAGCTCGTACACCGTCCTCAGGTACATCTCGGTCGTGTCAATCACAGGGCTCATCCCAACAGGATAGCCCACCATGGTTCCCACAGGCCCCCCGGTGCGATAACGTTAGCTTATGGCAGAAGAATTACGCTTGTGGGCGATCAATGTCGACCAGTTCCGCCAGTGCTTCGCCGCGCCCGAGGCACTGGCCCAGACACTGGGTCAGATCACAGATTCCTTCGCCCCGGCCGACAAACCCCGGCCCACTTCTTTGATTTCCAAGCTCGGCCCGCTGCTGCGCCGTCCCCCGACTGCTCCTCTCATCCGTCCCATGGTCCCGAACCGGGGCGACGCGCAGGCCATGATGACCTCCCGTTTCATCGCATCCGATCGCCTGGGCGCCTGTTGGATCCTCGCCCAGGCCTGGCTGGACAACCTTGCGAGGGCACACACGACCATTCCCCTTTCCCATGCGCGAATCGACGAGTTGGAGTTCGATTTGGTACGGGCGGGGGTGCCGACCGAACTCAGCATCCGTCAATTGTGGCGGCGCAGCGTGGATATTCCCCTGCGACCGAGCGACGAGATGTCCATCGGGTACACCCCGTACGACACCGTGCTCGAGATGTGCGCCCAATGGACCCGGGCCCTGCCTGACCTCGAAGAAACCACAGTTGAGTTCGCCACCCCCATGGTCGCTTTCCTGACCACCTTCCCCCAGTACGCCGCGGGCGGTCAAGGACCCGATCTCATCGCCTTGTGGACCTCGCGCTGAGTGCGTACGAGTGAGGGGACGATTGTCTTCCAACCGTCCCCACTCTCAGATGATTCAGCCGATCCACTCCATGATCAAGCCCTGCATGAAGTACACAAGGAACAACACACCAATAACCCACAACAGGGGGTTGATCTGGCGTACCTTGCCTTTGACGGTCTTGATCACGAGGTAGGCGAGGAAGCCCAATCCCATGCCGACGGTGATCGAGTATGTGAACGCCATCATTGTGACAAGGAAGAACGCGGGAATGGCGACCTCCAGATCACCCCAGTCGATGTCGGTGACCTGCTGGAGCATCAAGAATCCGACGATGACGAGGACGGGCGCGACAGCCTCCGACGGCACCAGGTTCACCAGCGGGGTGATGAAGGTGGCGACGAGGAACGCGCATCCTGTCACGATGTTCGCGAACCCGGTTCGCGCCCCGTCGGAGACACCCGACGCGGATTCGATGTACGAGGTGTTCGACGAGGTGGAGAACAAACCACCGGCCACAGCGGCCAGCGAGTCGATGAGCAGGATCTCCTGGGTACGGGGCGGGTTGCCGTCCTCCTGGAGCAGGCCGCCGGTCTTGCCAATCGCCACGATCGTACCCATCGTGTCGAAGAAATCAGCCAGCATCAGAGCCAGGATCGTCAAAATCACGATGGCCCACGAGCGGAAATCGGCGTGGAAAGCGCCGAGGAGGTCCACATGGTCCCAGAACTTCAACAGTTCCAGATTGGGCAGCCATGATTGCCCGGACACGAGTTGGGGAACGTTCAGCCTCCATCCGGTGGCGACCGGGTTTCCGGCGTCGTCCACGGAACCGCCGACCTTGACGATCAGTTCCAAAATGACGGCGAAGATGGTGCCGCCGACGATGGCGATGAGCATTGCTCCTTTGACCTTCTTGACCCACATGATGATCAGCGCGATCAGCACGACCACGAACACCAGCAGGGGCCATCCGACGATGGAGCCCGAGATGCCAAGTTCGCCCATCTGGGAGCCTTGACGTACGAAACCTGCGTCGACAAGGCCAATCAACGCGATGAACAGACCGATTCCGACGGAGATCCCGGTACGCAGCGACTTCGGCACCGCGTTCATCACCGCTTTGCGGAACTTGGTCAGCACCAAGATGGTGATGACGATGCCCTCCCATGCGATGAGCCCCATGACCTGGCTCCAGGGCATCGTGGGGGCCAGGGTGTACGCGGCCAGGGCGTTGATGCCCAGCCCCGCGGCCAACGCGACGGGGAATCTGCCGACCAGGCCCATGATGAGGGTCATCACACCTGCGATGATCGCTGTGGCGGCTGCCACCATGGCCATGGTCATCGGCACGGCGCCGAGGTCCGTGGACGCCATTCCTGAGATGAGGTTGCCGTTCACATCGGGTGTGGTGCCGATGATGATCGGGTTGAGGGCGATGATATAAGCCATGGAGAAGAATGTGACGAAGCCGCCACGTACCTCTCGGGTGAGTGTGGAGCCCCGGGCTGAGATCTTGAAGAAACGATCCAAACCCTGAGGTCCTGCTGCTGGGGACGAGGAAGGCACCATGGTGACGGCGCGGGGAGATTTTTGAACCATGGCATAGACTTAACCACATGAGCCAAGCCTCGTCCACTCCGTCTCAGAAACCGTTCCTCCAACAGGCGCCAGTCACCCCACTCGACGCCTCGGGTTTCACAGCCTCAGTTGTTGGTACGGTCCTGTTCCTTGCCGCGACCGTCATCAGCTATGCGGTGGTGGGCACGGGAGGGTGGACCTATATCTTCGGAACAGGAACAGGGCTTGGCATCATCCTCATCCCCTACACGGCCTGGCACCGCTACTGGCGTACGAAAAAAGATGCCGAAAAAGAGTCAGTCGAACACTGACGAAGCGACGTTGTGCATTTCGAGGGAATCGTCCCACAGCAGGGGTGGCAACTCGATGCCCCGGCGGTCCTCGACCACATCGGAGTGGGCGCCGCATCCATGGTCGATGCTCACCACGTGACCGTCCACGCTGGAATAAGCGTTCGAGCACACCCCGAAGGCCGCTCCCAACTCGCCGCGCAGCCGGATGAAGTACCCGCAACTCGCACAGGGCGCCGGGGCCTGCCGGGCCTCAGGGGCGTCCGAGCCATAATTCTCCAACCACCTGGAGCACGCCTCGTCACGGCCCTCTTTGCTCAACACCCTCGTACGCCCGAGTCCCAGTTCGCGCACGACCGCCCGAATCTCGACGGCCTCCTCGGGGGTTTTCGGATCAGAACCGGCGGTGTAGCCGGGCACGAGACGGGGATCCTCCGGCGGGGTCGCCATGAGCATTCCGGGAGCCACGTCACCAGGCGCGATCCGGTCAGACCACGGCACCCACCGTGGCGCGAGAAGGGCGTCATCCCCAGGCAGAAGCACGACATCGTCGACGGTGACCGTACGAGCCCTGGGAGCCCGGGCGACAGTCACAGCCCAGTGCCATCCGACATAGCCAGGGTGCAGACAGGCGAAGAAGTGGGTCACGAGACGGTCTCCTTCGGCCACGACCCCCAAGTGTTCGCCCACCTGGTCGGCTCCCGCCTCGGCGACCGCCGCCTGGAAGGCGACATCGACGGCAGCGGCAGCGACGGCATCAAGTTTGACTGGCATCACAGTTCCAATTCAGCAGCGAAGCCACGCAACATGTGGGCGATCTTTTCGGACTGTTTGGCGTCGGGATAACGGCCGCGCCGGTACCCGTTGCCGATGGCGTCGAGGAGTTTGATGAGATCTTCGGTGATGATCGTCATCTGCTCGGTGGACTTCCGTTGTGCCTTTGACAAGGACTCGGGCACCTCGACGAGGGTCAGGGACAGAGCTTGCTCCCCCTTGCGCCCGTCAGCCACCCCGAATTCCACACGTTGTCCGGGCTTCAACGTCGCCACGCCCACAGGCAAGACCGACGCTCGGACGTACACGTCTCCGCCGCCCTCATCCTTCACGATGAACCCGAAGCCTTTCTCGGGGTCATAAAAGCGTACCTTGCCTGTTGGCATTCGTACCACCTCCATCTTGCGTTCCCTAGCTTATCTTGTGAAAGCACCCCAATGCCATCCCTTGGACCTAATCGTGAATAGAATAGGTGACGTGGCCACATGGAAAGACGGACCGAGATACGCCCCCCTGACACGTCCGATCGCGTTCGAGGAGCCGACGAGCGCTGTCAGTTTGGAGCCGGACCAGGCACCCGCGGTCTACCCCCAACCCCCTGTCGATCCTCCCCAGAATTTCGCCGACCAGGGCACCCCCGTGCCTTTGGGATCGGTCATGCCCGCTCCAGCCTCCCTGCGCGACCCCCGTACTCCCTTTTCAACGGTCTCCTCGGTGCTGACCGAGGAGGTTGCGCCGGGTACGGCGCGCGCCCCCAGTCAGCCCTACAACGTGGTTTCGTCGGCTCCCGTCGTGACGTCGGTGTGGGCGGCGCCCGATCCGGGCCAGGCCCCTGCTGCCCCGGTGGTACGCCGGGTGGCCGCCGCTGATTGCTGGGCGGCCGCGTACCCTCCCTTCGTCATCACATTGGGAGTGGCCGGGATCGTCGGCACGGTGCAATCTTTCTTGGCGGTGGCCCTCCTGGTGGCTTCGCCTTTCATCTTCGTCCCGCGAGTACGGTTCCGCGTCAAGCAGTTGAGGAACATCAATTTCGGTGTCATCGCGGCCCTTGCGGTCGGGTGGGTCATCACGCTGATTCTGGACTCATCGATGTACAACATGGACCTCGACCTGACGATGTGGGTCCTGATCGGTTGTTGGGGCCTGGCCCTGGCAGACATCTTCCTCCAGTGGTTGGGCCTGCGAAACGGTGAAACCCCCACCCACTAAGCCAGGGAAGCCATGGGAACCTCGACGCAGGCCGAGTGTACGACAACCGAAGGTTGGCGGTACCGAGGTCAAGGAAGAGGTTGAGGCGCGAAGCGCCGAGCACGGTTCCTCTGTCTCAGCTTGTCAAACCGCAATTTTCACGATTTCCTTAAAAGAAGTGTTTATTCTTTTGCTCGGGTGATTTCCTCGTCGATGAGCAGCCGCCAGGCTCGTACTCCTTCAGCGGTCACGGGGGTATCCTCGACGAAGAACGTCGTCAGACCGCTTCGTACCAACCACGGGACGTGCTCAGGCTTCAACCCCCCAGCGACGATCATGGGCGGGCGGCGGCGGGCAGCGGACATCAGAGCGTCCAATCCCTGTTCGACCTCCCGGGCACACCCAGCGGTCATGACCGAATCCAACCGGGGCAGGGATCTCAGATCCTCCCAGGCCCGATCCGGGTCCAGGACCGCGTCGATGGCCCGATCGAACGTCCATCCCCAGGTGTCGTCGCCCGCCAACTCCGCACAGGCGAGCCGGTCCACCCCGGACAACGCATTGAGGAACCCGAAGACGAATCCATCGGCGCCGGCGTCCACGCTGGAGGCCGCCAACCCCTTGAGACTCGACATCTGGCCGCCATCAGTGATATATCCGCCTCGCAGCCGCAGCAAGACCCGCAGATGAACGGTCGTTGCCCTCCGGACCTTTCTCACCATGCCGGGGTCGGGTGACAACCCATCTTCGCCCATGAGGATGATCCTGTCCGCGCCACCCTCTTCGGCGCACTCAGCTTCGTACGCGCTCTTCACCCGTACCTGCAGATTTCCAACCATGTCACCATGCTCCCATCAATGCGGCCGTACGGACGCACTGAGTTTTCCAGAAACAACTAGATGTCTTGCTCCTCGTCAGTGTCGGCATCGAGAACCAGTTTGACGGGGTCATCCGGGTCGACTTCTGAGGCCAATCCCAACCAGGCGAGGCACGTGTGGGGCTGGATCATGGGTTCCAACTCGACTACTCGCATGGTTGAACGCAGCTCCGCCAGGGAACCATTGACCATGCCCACATGGAGCCGGCACACCACATCGGGGGCCTCCTTGGCCGATTCGATAAAAGGACAGTTGTGAAGGATGAAGTGAGGACTCGGAGTGTCTTTGAGTTCGGGGGCGAACCAGAGGGCGTCGAGTTTGTCCATCACGCGGTGCCCGATCTCATCCTCGTCGAGGGTTTCGAAGGGAGCAGGACGGCTTGTCAGGTAACTGCCCCACTGCAGCCCCACGTCGTACATTTCCTTGCCCACTTCGGGAAACTTATTCGCGATGGTGCTGGTCAGGATCTCGGCGAGGAGCCGGTACCCCTGGGCCCGTTCATGGGTTTGGTTGGGCAGAGTCCCGCTGTACAGGATGCGGCGGCGTCCCGGCTGGGCGGAAGCTTCCGCCTCACGAGTCGCCAATCCGGCGTCCACGAGGGACTCCAGATGGAATCGGGCCGTGTTGGCGTGGATCCCCACCATATCGGCGACCTGTACCACAGACAATGGTTCCTTTGCGTCGCGAAGTATCTGAATGATATGGGTACGTCTGCCGCCGTGGTCCGACCCCCCGGTCGTACCGTCATATATTCTCGGCGTTGAATGTGCTGGCATCGTGCTCCATCCTTAATCCCGAATATTGTATCCCTCCCGGATTAATTGTCATAAACAGCAAGCCCGTGAACTGCCCCATTGGGCGTACTATTCCCGCTGGTGGGCCAAGTTGCCAGTCCTCGCTTGTCGGTCCTTTGGACGAGCGGCGGAGAGTACGTCAACGTAACTGTAGATATTGTCTCTTCTCGCGATTTCCCGTGAAATGTTGGCTTCTGCACGTTTCGGGCCTCAATTTCGGGCCTGAAACGTGCAGAAGCCAACATTTCACGGCTTTTCCTAAGAAGATACATTGTCGGAAACAAGGTATGGTTCCTCGAAATGCCGTACGCCCGTTAGCTGGCGGGAAAATACCCCATTATGGGGCAAAATCACGCCACGAAGGATGACGCAGACAGAAACAAGGGGGCGGCTCCTTTCCGGAACCGCCCCTTGGTGGGTTATGAGGATCAGTAGTCCATGCCCATGCCGCCGTCGGCGCCAGCGGGCATCGGAGGCTGCTTCTCCGGCTTGTCAGCCACGACAGCTTCGGTCGTCAGGAACAGGGCTGCGATGGACGCGGCGTTCTGCAGGGCGGAACGGGTCACCTTGGCGGGATCGATGATCCCGGCCTTGACCATGTCCACGTACTGGCCTGTCGAAGCGTCGAGACCCTGGCCTGCTTTGAGGCCCGCGACCTTCTCGGCCACGACTCCGCCTTCGAACCCGGCGTTGACAGCGATCTGCTTCAGCGGAGCTGAGCAGGCGGCCTGCACGATCTGTACGCCAGTCGCCTCGTCGCCTTCCAGTTCGGGCAGCTTCGCGGCATTGGCGGCCTGGAGCAAGGCCACGCCTCCACCAGCGACGATTCCCTCTTCCACAGCGGCTTTCGCATTACGTACGGCGTCCTCGACGCGGTGCTTGCGCTCCTTGAGCTCGACCTCGGTTGCGGCGCCAACCTTGATGACAGCAACACCGCCGGCCAGCTTGGCCAGGCGCTCCTGCAGCTTCTCACGGTCGTAATCGGAATCCGAATTCTCGATCTCCTTGCGGATCTGGGCCACACGGC